>Ga0209802_1000339_pt1 | contig 36245 bp, 30 predicted proteins | sample GraSoiAngelo_129_FD_185886 | JGI IMG/M metagenome (GOLD analysis project Ga0209802, IMG submission 185886) | Grasslands soil microbial communities from the Angelo Coastal Reserve, California, USA - 14_0927_12_40cm (SPAdes) (version 2) | ecosystem: Environmental > Terrestrial > Soil > Grasslands ... | reverse complement strand
TTCGCCAACGAGGTGACGCGTGTCGCTCGCGAGGTGGGTACCGAAGGCCGGCTGGGTGGTCAGGCCGAGGTCAGGGGAGTCGGCGGCGTCTGGAAGGACCTGACCGACAACGTGAACATAATGGCCAGCAACCTGACCAGCCAGGTCCGCAACATCGCCGAGGTCACGACCGCGGTCCAGCAGGGCGACCTCTCGAAGAAGATCACCGTCGATGTGCGGGGGGAGATCCTCGAGCTCAAGAACACCATCAACACGATGGTCGACCAGCTCAATGCGTTCGGCAACGAGGTCACGCGTGTCGCCCGCGAGGTGGGCACCGAAGGCAACCTCGGCGGTCAGGCCGAGGTGAAGGGCGTCGGCGGCGTCTGGAAGGACCTGACCGACAACGTGAACATCATGGCGAGCAACCTGACCAGCCAGGTCCGCAACATCGCCGAGGTCACGACCGCGGTCCAGCAGGGTGACCTCTCCAAGAAGATCACCGTCGATGTGCGAGGAGAGATCCTCGAGCTCAAGAACACCATCAACACGATGGTCGACCAGCTAAACGCGTTCGCCAAGGAGGTGACGCGCGTCGCGCGCGAGGTCGGCACGGAAGGCAACCTCGGCGGCCAGGCCAACGTGGAGGGCGTCGCCGGCACCTGGAAAGGCCTTACAGACAACGTCAACACCATGGCGAGCAACCTCACAGACCAGGTGCGTGGCATCGCGCGCGTGGTCACCGCGGTCGCCAACGGAAACCTCAAGGGCAAGCTGACCCTGGAGGCCAAGGGCGAGATCGCCGAGCTCGCCGACACCATCAACAGCATGACCGACACGCTCGCGGTATTCGCCGAGCAGGTGACCACGGTGGCGCGCGAGGTCGGCGCCGAGGGACGCCTGGGCGGTCAGGCGCACGTGCCTGGAGCCGCCGGGACGTGGCGCGACCTGACCGACAATGTGAACCAGCTGTCCGCGACGCTGACCACCCAGGTTCGCGCCATCGCCGAGGTCGCGACGGCCGTCACCAAGGGCGACCTGACCCGGTCCATCAGGGTCGACGCGAGCGGTGAGGTGGCGAACCTCAAGGACAACATCAACGAGATGATTCGCAACCTCCGCGACACGACGGAGAAGACGAACGAGCAGGACTGGCTGAAGACCAACCTCACCCGTTTCACGCGGATGCTGCAAGGCCAGCGCGACCTTATGACCGTATCGAAGATGATCCTTTCCGAGCTGGCGCCACTCGTGCACGCCGAGCACGGTGTGCTCTATGGCATCGTGCCCACCAACGGCAGACCTACTTACCTCGCGCTGCAGGCCGGCTATGCGTACCGGCCGCGGAAGGACGTCCCGATGGAGTTCACGCTCGGCGAGGGCCTCATCGGCCAATGCGCGCTCGAAAAGAAGCGCATCGTCATCACCGAGGTCCCCAAGGACTACATCAAGATCAGCTCAGCGCTCGGCGAGTCGACCCCCGCAAACATCGTGGTGCTGCCGGTCCTGTTCGAGGGCGACGTCCGGGCCGTCATCGAGCTGGCTTCCTTCCAGCCGTTCAGCCTGACGCACCTCGACTTCCTGGACCAGCTCGCCGAGAGCATCGGCATCGTGCTCAACACGATCGAGGCCAACAGCCGCACCGAGGATCTCCTGAAGCAGTCGCAGTCCCTCGCCACCGAGCTGCAGAGCCAGCAGGACCAGCTCCAGCGGACCAACGAGGACCTGGCGGGCAAGGCCCGTCAGCTGGCCGAACAGAACGCCGAGGTCGAGCAGAGGCGGCTGGAGGTCGAATCCGCGAAGGCACTTGTCGAGGAGAAGGCCGAGCAGCTTGCTCTGACGTCGCGGTACAAGTCGGAGTTCCTGGCCAACATGTCGCACGAGCTCCGGACGCCGCTCAACAGCCTTTTGATCCTCGCGCAGGAGCTGGCCGCCAACCCCGACGGCAACCTCATGGCCAAGCAGATCGAATACGCGACGATCATCCGCTCGTCGGGCACCGACCTCCTGAAGCTGATCACGGACATCCTCGACCTGTCCAAGATCGAGTCCGGTACGGTCGCCCTCGACATCAGCCCCTGGCCGGTCGCGGAGCTGAGGCCGATGCTGGAGCGCACGTTCCGACACGTGGCGGAGGCGACCAGGCTCGCCTTTGCGATCGAGCTCCGGACGGGCCTTCCGGAGACGATCCCGACCGACCCGCAGCGCCTGCAGCAGATCCTTAACAACCTCCTGAGCAATGCGTTCAAGTTCACGGAGAAAGGCAAGGTCGAATTCGTCGCCGAGATGGCCACCTCGGGCTGGAGCCCGTCGAACGAGACCCTCAACCGCGCCTCTAATGTCGTCGCGTTCCGGGTCATCGACAGCGGCATCGGCATCTCATTCGAAAAGCAGCAGTCGATCTTCGAGTCCTTCGCTCAGGCTGACGGTTCGACAAGCCGCAAGTACGGCGGAACGGGACTGGGACTCTCCATCTGTCGGGAGCTCACCCGACTGCTCGGGGGTGAGATCCGAGTCCAGAGCGAGCCGGGAGTCGGCAGCATCTTCTCGGTCTATCTCCCGCTGATCGGGCCCGGGCACCGGCGCCCGGCGCCTGCCGACGAGGGCCACGCCGCTGAGAAGTCGCCGCGCCCGGTGCTCGTCGGGGCCGGCAGCAACGGGATGGAAAGGGAGACCGTGGCTGCCGCCTCGCCCTCCGGGGCGCCGGTCCCAACCAAGTCCCTCCTGGTCGTCGAGGACGATCCGGTACAGAGGCAATACATAACCGACCTGATGGCGCCGAGCAACACGCGGACCATCGCCGTCTCCAACGGCGACGAGGCACTCGCGCTGCTGACGCAGGAGAGGTTCGACTGCGTCGTGCTCGATCTCGGCCTGCCCGGGCTGTCCGGCTGGCGGGTGATCGAGGAGCTGCAGGCCAACAAGGCGCTCGGCGAGACGCCGCTGCTCGTCTACACCGCGCGCGACCTGACACGCAAGGAAGAGGTGAGGCTCGGCACGGCGGCGAAGAGCATCGTGATGAAGGACGCGCGCTCACCAGAAAGGCTGAAGCAGGAGATCATGGCCATCCTGCAAGGTGCTGAAACAGACGTGGAGCCCGCGCTCGAATCGGGAAGCAACGGCGCGGAGGCGATGAGCGCAGCGCTGGCCGGCAAGAAGGTCTTGGTCGTGGACGACGATATCAGGAACATCTTTGCGCTCACCGCGTTGCTGGAGCGTCAGAGGATGGACGTCGTTTCGGTTGACTCAGGCCAGGAGGCCCTCGACCTGCTGACCGGGAACAGCGACATCGACATCGCGCTCGTCGACGTGATGATGCCGGAGATGGATGGCTACGTGACGATGTCGAAGATGCGTGAGCTCAGGGCTTTTGCGGACCGGCCGATCATCGCGCTGACCGCCAAAGCCATGAAAGGAGACCGCGAGAAATGCATCGAAGCGGGGGCATCCGATTACATCGCCAAGCCGATCAACAACGCGCACCTACTGTCCATGCTCAAGTCCTGGCTGGTGCAGTGAGGCCGGGTGAGGGGGCAGCACAAAGGCTAGAAAGCGGCGGCACGGAGCTCGAGGACATCGAGATCCGCCTGCTTCTCGAGGGAATCCGCCTCTATTACGGCTACGACTTCCGGGAATACGCGCTCGCCCCCCTCCGCCGCGGTCTGTCCGCGACGATGGCACGGGAACGCGTGGCGACGATATCCGCGTTCCAGGACAGAGTCCTGCACGACGCGGCGCTCATGCAGCAGTTCCTGGGCACGGTGGGAGTCAACGTGACGACGATGTTCCGCGACTCCGAGACCATCCGGTGCCTGCGCGAAGAGGTTGTGCCTCTGCTCAAGACCTACCCATCCTGCCGGCTGTGGGTCGCCGGCTGCGCCACCGGCGAGGAGGTCTACGCGCTGGCCGTCGTGCTTGAAGAAGAAGGCGTGCTGGGCCGGTGCACCATCTACGCCACCGACCTCAACGAAGAGATGCTGGCGATCGCGAGGCTGGGTTCGTACTCGTTGGACCGGATCCGCCGCTTCGACGACGCCTACGTCGAGTCAGGAGGGCTGGGAAGCCTGTCCGACCACTACTCGGTCGTCGGCAGAAGCGCGCGTTTCAATGGCAAGCTGGGGGCTAGCGTGACGTGGGCGCGCCACAACCTCGTCAGCGATGGATCGTTCAACGACTTTCATGTAATCGTCTGCTCGAACGTTCTCATCTACTTTCGCGAGTCGCTCCAGGCGCGAGCGCACCGGCTTTTCTACGACAGCCTCATTCGCGGTGGCTACCTCGTCCTAGGCAAGCGTGAGTCGCTGCTGTCGTGTCCGGAGCGCGATCACTACGAGCAGGTCTCGGATGGCGTGAACATTTTTCGGAAAATGAGATGGTGACCCGCACCCGCGACGCGCACGAGATCGCGCCGACTCCGCCGGCCAAGGCTAAGGTCAACGTGCTCCTCGTCGACGACGACGCGACGAAGCGGTTCGCGCTGCGGACGATCCTGGCGCCGCTAGATGAGAACGTCGTGGAGGCGTCTTCTGGCGCCGACGCCTTGCGCCAGCTGCTCCGCAACGAGTTCGCCGTGGTCTTGCTCGACGTGCGAATGCCGATCATGGACGGTTTCGAGACAGCGCAACTGATCCGTCAGCGGCCACGCTCGGAGCTCACGCCGATCATCTTCGTGACGGCGCTGGACCAGGCCGAGACCGACATGGGGCGCGGCTACAACCTTGGCGCGGTGGACTTCGTCTTCGCGCCGGTCGTGCCGGCGATCATGCGCGCCAAGGTCAGCGTCTTCGTTGAGCTGTATCGCGCCCAGCAGGAGCTGAGGCGATATCGCACCCAGCTCGAAACGCTCGTCGAGGAACGGACCATCGCGCTGACGGCGATCAACCGCGAGCTCGAGGCGTTCAGCTACTCGGTCTCGCATGACCTGCGCGGCCCGCTCGTGTCGTTCGATGCGATGAGCCAGATGATGCTCGAGAGCTACGGTGGGCAGCTCGACGAGGACGCGACCGCGAACCTCGAGCGGATGCGCGAGGCGAGCAAGCGCATGACGTCGGTTTTCGACGGGCTGCAGATGCTCTTCCGCCTGACCAGTGGCGAGATCCGGCGCGAACAGACGGATGTCAGCGCGCTCGCGGTGCAGATCGTCCAGGAGCAGCAGGCCGAGTACCCGGACCGCAAAGTCGAGGTGGACATCGCGCCCGGGATCACCGTCAACGCCGACAAGAGGCTTGTCCGCATCTTGCTCAGCAACCTCATCAACAACTCGCTCAAGTTCACCGGCGGCAACAAGTCGCCCCGGATCACCGTCGGGCGCGAGATGGTAGACGGGGAGTCGCGCGTTTTCGTCCGGGACGACGGCGTGGGATTCGACATGATCGATTCGCACAGGTTGTTCGGAGCGTTTCAGCGGCTGCACAGCCAGAGTGACTTCCCGGGCGCCGGCATCGGCCTGGCGACCGCCCGCCGCATCGTCAACCGACACGGCGGCCGGATCTGGGCCGAGGGCGCCGTGGGAGAAGGCGCGACCTTCTACTTCGTCCTTTAGCCCAACCCGAGCGTTCTATCTGCGAGATGCACGCCCGCCGTGCTTTTGTCAGGCATGCCTTCGCGGTCCCGCGTGTTCGCTTCGGCCACGTCCTCACCGTGGTGTGGGCGACTTGCGTCGTCGTCGGACTCCTCCTGCTCGCCGACTTCGGCTATGGCATGTGGAGGGGCGTCTCCGAGCAGAATCACCTCAATCAGGTCTGGCAATACCAGGCTGGGCCACCGGTTGCCCCGCCACCGGTCATCGATCCGAAGCTGAAGCGTCCCCTCAACGGGGTCGACTTTGCAATCCAGATCCCCAAGCTCCATTACTTCGCCGCGGTCAAAGAAGGGGTCGGCACCGGGGTGCTCTACTCAGGGCCTGGCCATTACCCGACGACGCGCTGGCCGGGGGATCCTGGAACGGTCGGGGTCGCCGCGCACAACGTGTACTGGATCAACTTTCCGCAGCTGCATGCGGGTGACGAGGTGGACATCCAGACGCGGTACGGGCTGTACCGCTATCGCGTCACGACACCGCGATCGTCAACCCCGACAGCAGGACGGCGCTCATCGCCGACGCCAACGGCTACTTCCTGACGCTGACCACCTGCTGGCCGCTGTGGGCAGGCGCCTTCGCGACGCAGCGCTTCATCATCCACGCGGCCCAGTATTGGCCGGTCCCAGTCCGCCCGGGTTACTTTTAAAGGCCGGCAGACACCCGACCCTCCCTTTGGCGGCCGGGTTCATCCCGGCCGCGACTATGGCTGAACGTCTCCCAGTCCTGGTGACCAGCGACTGCTAAGAAAAGTCCGAACCGTATACCGGAAAGAGAGCAGGCCCGTCGGCGAAGCCGACCGGCCGATGAGAGGAAACCATTTGGGTTTCCTCTCATACTTCATCCTCCCGCGATGGCGCCGATGATCAGGAAGGGCTCTTTGCCGGAAGCGACCTCTTGCGGCAGCTCTGCGTCCGGCGACTCAGCGGACAGGTCTTCCTCGCAGGCGAAAAACCGGATCATCGCCCGCCGTTTCTTCGTGTTGCGATCCCTCAGCGTGCCGAGCAGAGCCGGATAGGACTCCTCGAGGGCGTCGAGGATGCTCCGCTGGGTCACTGGGCCGCTTACATGCAGCTCGACGATCCGTCCGACGCCCGCAAGGATCTGCAGGTTTTTCGGAAGGACGACCTGGATCACTTCAGGGTCTGGACTTCCACCGAGAGCACCGGGGGAAGGTCGCGCACGATGGCGTCCCAGCTGTCGCCGCCGTCAGCCGAGGCGTAGACCTGCCCCCCGCTCGTGCCAAAGTACACTCCGCACGGGTCGAGCTGGTCCACAGTCATCGCGTCGCGCAGCACGTTGACGTAGCAGTCCTTCTGAGGCAGACCGTTGGTCAGCGCTTCCCAATCGTCGCCCCCCGATTTGCTGCGGTACACGCGCAGCTTGCCCTCGGAGACGAAGTGATGCGAGTCACTTGTGATCGGAACCACGTAGACCGTGTCGGGCTCGCTGGAGTTCACGTCGATGACAAAACCGAAATCGGTCGGCAGGTTGCCGCTGATCTCGCGCCACGACTCAGCCCCGTCGTCGCTGCGCATGACATCCCAGTGCTTCTGCATGAAGAGTGTGTTCGGCCGCGAGGGATGGATGGCGATTCGGTGCACGCAGTGGCCGACCTCGGCGTCCTCGTCGGGCATGGTGTTCGAGCGAAGACCCCGGTTGGCTGGTTGCCACGACTTACCGGCATCTTCGGAGCGGAACACGCCGGCCGCCGAGATGGCAATGAACATGCGGTCAGGCTTCGTCGGATCGATCACGATCGTATGCAGGCAGAGGCCGCCGGCGCCCGGCGCCCAGCTCGGCGCCGTCTCGTGGGTGCGCAGGCCGGGCATCTCGGCCCAAGTCGAGCCTCCGTCACGGGAGGCGAACAACGCCGCGTCCTCGACGCCCGCATAGATCATCTCGGGGTCACTCAGCGAGGGCTCGATGTGCCAAACGCGCTTGAACTCCCAAGGGTGAGGCGAGCCGTCGTACCAGGTATGCGTGCCCGTGGTGCCTTCGTACTGGAAGTCGTTGCCGGCGGCTTCCCAGGTCTTGCCCCCGTCGTTGGACCGTTGCAGCACCTGACCGAACCACCCGCTCGATTGCGAGGCATAGAGGCGCTTGGGGTCGGCCGGCGAACCCTTCACGTGGTAGATCTCCCAGCCCGCAAAGTGCGGCCCCTCGATCCTCCAGCTCTTCCGGCTGCCGTCTGACGTGAGCACGAAGGCGCCCTTGCGGGTCCCGACCAGAACGCGAACTCCGCTCATTGCATCACTCCTGCTGGCGAACACGTGGACGCTTGGACTTACGGACTGAGACTGTCAGGCACACTAAAACTAATCGGTCGAGCGGCGGTTCGTGTGAACGCGTTCCTCGCCGGCGGCGCCGTGCGCACTCGAGGCCGCGCCGTTGGCCGACGCCTCTGCAGCCGAAGCCGACGGAAGGTGCAACGTGAAAGTGCTTCCCTTGCCAGGGACGGAGATGACGGTGATGTCGCCGCCCTGCAGCCGTGCCAGCTGACGGCCCAGAAAAAGCCCCAGTCCCGTTCCTTTCAGGTGCTCGGTCTCGGGCGTGATCACGCGGCCGAAGCGGGTGAAGAGCATGTGCAAGTTTTGGGGGGCGATGCCCAGGCCGTGGTCGGAGACCGCGACCCTGGCGATTCCGGCCCGCGCCCTCACGTGGCATGTGATCGGACCGCCGTTGGGTGAGTATTTGATCGCGTTGCTGAGCAGATTGGCGATGATCGTCTTGGTCCGGTCCGGGTCGACCTTCACGCGCACACGCCGTTCGGGCAGGTCAAGATCGACCTGGTGCCGGGAATCGACCAGGGGCGCCACGCTGAAGGTCGCCGACCGCGCGATGTCTCGGAGGTCGGATTCGACAAGCTTCAAGGTCAGGCCGCCGTCCTCGAGCCGAGCCGCCTCGACCATCTCATCGATCAGCTCGTTCATCTCGGACGCCTTCGCGGACATCATCGCCGCTGCCTTGCGTCCCCGGTCGTTGAGGTGCCCGAGCAAGCCGCCCTCGAGCATGGATACGTACCCCCGGATCACTGTGACCGGCCCGCGCAGCTCGTGCGAGGCAAGGTTCAGGAACTGCGTCTTGTTGCTCTCGATCGCCGCCATGCGTTCGGTCACACGGGCTCGCTCGAGGCCAGCCGAGACGGAAGACGCGTACGCCCTGAGCTGCGTGATCTCTTCAGTCCCGAACACCGGGCTGAACGGTCCTGCCACGACGCCGAGCGAACCCTGGCCGTCGGTCAGCGGCAGCGGCACCGTGACGACGCGGTCGGGCGCGCCGAGGGAATTCTTGCGCTGCTCGGCCATCAGGTGCGCTGCGCGAGCGGGGTCGATGCCCGCGTTCGCGATGAACTTGCCGTCGGGGTCGGTGATGAACGCAGCATTGCCGCCGAGCAGGCGCATCGCCCAGGTGGCCGCACGCTCGGCAAGGACCTCGCGAGTCGGACTGAAAATGAGCAGGTCCTGGATCGCCGCCCGAAGCTCGTCCTCCTCCCCCATGCGCCAGATGCGGCGAAGCAGTGCCGGGGGAGCAAAGCTGACGTAGATCGCCGGTATCACCATAAGCACAACCAGCTCTGTCACGACGATCGCCGTCGGGCTGCGCAACGCGCTACCGCCGAGAACGCTGATGAACAAGATCGCGATGAGAACCGCGAAACCAAAGCTCAGAAAGCGCATCCGCGCCCGCTGCACAGCCGGAAGGTTTCTGCTCGCCAGCCAGAACCTGGCAATCGGCTCCCCGGTGAAGATTGCCCATGCGCCGATGATCTCGAGCACGATCACCGTCGCGACCCTCGGGTCGGCATGGGCAAGCGCTGTCACATCGAGGATTCCGACGACGATCGAAATGGCAAGCAGCAGGTTGGCTGCCTGGAACGCGAAGCTGCCGAGCGGGATGAACTCGTTCCGGAACAGCAGGACGAAGTAGCCGGACAGCAGGAACCCCACGATTTCGACCAGCGACAGGACCGCCAATGGATGCTGCGGATCCCCGACCCTACCGAGGGCCGCGACCACCGCCAGCGTGATGAGCGCCAGCGCCAGCATCGCCTGAGCCCGTCCCCTCTCGCGATACCAGCGATACGCGATCGCCACGCCGAGAGCTACAAAACCGGCCGCCGCCAGGTTCTGCAGCAGCGCCGCCGCCTGGGTCAAGACTCGCCCTGCCCGCCCCTCCGGCCGAGCTCAATCCAGGTCGGGATCTGACCCGAGATGTCCGCCGGCGTGACGCGCGACTTGACGAGGTACTCAACTGCGCCGAGCGACCGTCCGCGATCGATCATCGCCGGCTCGCCGTAGTTGGACAGGATCACGACAGGGGGGTGACTCGGAAACCTCTCGTTGAGCGACGCCAAGACCTCGAACCCGCTTCGGTCGGGGAGCAACAGGTCGAGGAGGACGATATCGGGAGGGTTCGCGGTCATGGTCGTGAACCCAAGCTCGGCGGTGGTGGCGATGGTGACCCGATAGCCGTCGTGCTCGAGCTGGACCCGGTACATGTCGGCGATGGTGGCGTCGTCCTCGATCATGAGGACATGCGCAGGGGATCCACCACCGGACAGCTGCCAGCGGGCCACGATGCCAGCGTCGAGCGGGCCGGCGGGCATGAATCCGGAATGGCCTGGAAACCAGAGAAGGAATGCCGGGGTCGGGTCGACTAGCGGCGAACTCGTGTAAGACCCCCTAGCCGTACCACCCACGTGATCATAATGTTCGGTTTCCGGTCTGGTTCGGCGGATTGCCGCCGGCGATTCGGATCCGCTGTAAACTTTTGTTAGTTTCTGTCCGAGGGGAAGTGTTGGCAACCGCAAGCCCGTTCGATGCTGCCTTACGCGGAGTTCTCGACAGGCTGCACGCCGCGGCCACGGAGCTGGGTCGCCACGACCGAGTGCCCGAGCTGTGCGATCGCGCCGTCGAGCTGGCGCTCTCGCTGACCGGATCAGGCCACGGCGCGGTCGCGCTGGGCACGCAGGACGGGGGCGATCGGCGCCTCTTCTCGCGCGCAGAAGACCGTTCGCGTAGCTTGACCGATGCGGAAGCGACGGAACTTCTCGTCGCCGCGGGCGTGGGAGGTTCGCGGACAAGGCCAACCTCCTACAACCGAAACGCGTGCCTGGGGGCAGAGCTGCGGACGGCCGGTGATGTGTTCGGCGCCATCGCTGTCGCGCGGAAAACCGATTACAGCGACACCGACCGGCAAGCATTTGCGATCTTCGCCTCGCAACTCGCGCACGCGCTGGACAGCGCGCTGATGCGCGAGCAGCAGCATGGGCTGGAGACGGCCCTTCGCGGATTCCGGGCGCAGGCGGATCGCGACGAGGAAAACCGCAGCCGCACCGCCGAGAGGCTGCGCAGCGCGGAGCGGGTCGAGAGAGCGCACGAGCTGGCGGTCGAGGTCCTCCTGGCTGTGTCCGCGCACGCGGTCGCCGGCCAGAGTCTGAGCGATTTCTACCGCCGGCTTGCCAGGACTGTCAGCGAGCTCGTAGGCGCCGGCAAGGTTTTGTTCTGGCGGCTCAACGATGACCACATGCTCGCCCCGGCGGGCGGGTTCGGCATCGACTCCACCTTCATGGGCCGCCTCGTCCCAATTCGATGCGAACCGGAGGGCGACGACCTGGCAAGCCGCGTGGTGTACCAGGACCTGATCTTTCGCGCCAGCAGCAAGGACCAGCCGGCCGACTTCGCGTACGTGCTGGAAAGGTTGGGGGTGTCCAGCGCGATCAGCGTTCCGTGGCGCGCCGGCGAAGAGCGGCTCGGACTCGTCGCCGCGTATGACTCCGCGAGACCAGGCGGCTTTTCCCGAGAAGACAGCTGGGTGCTGCAGACGGCCGGGCTTGCTGCCGGCCAGGTCACGCGCCTGTGGCATGCCCAGGAGGATCTGCGCAAGTCGGTGGACCGCCTGACCAAGGTCGATAGCGCGCGTCAGCTGCTCCTCAAGAACATGACCACCGTCGTCGAGAAGGAGCGGAAACGATTCGTCAGCGAGCTCCACGACGACGCGCTGCAGAAGCTGACCGCGGCCGAGCTGCACGTCGGCCGGCTGAGCGGCGGAACCACTCTCGATGCCGAATCGCTCGAGACCCTGCATGGGCTGCTCGAGCAGACAGAAACGTCGCTGCGGAGACTGGTCTTCGAGGTCCGTCCGCCTGCACTGGAAGGTCCTGACGGTCTCGCGCAGTCGATCCGGGACCGGGTCGTCATGCTGTCCGGTTCCGGCATCCACACTGAGCTGGAAGTCGAGCTCCCCGAAGACCTGAGCCTTGACGTCAAGACGATGGTGTTCCGGCAGGTCGCCGAGGCGATCGGCAACGTCGAACGACACTCCCAGGCAACCCGCGCGAAGGTTTCGTTGACAGTCGCGGATGAGGGCGTCCACGGCGTGGTCGAGGACAACGGCCAGGGCTTCGTCGTCGCCGAGCGCGGCAACCTTCCGGGGCACCTGGGGCTGCTCGCCCTCCGGGAGCGCGCGTTGATGGCCGGCGGCTGGTACAAGATCGAAAGCCAGCCGGGCTTGGGATCGCACATCGAGTTCTGGATCCCACTCGGCCAGTAAAGGGGCAGCTCCCCATCAATGGGGAGGAGTTAGGCTAGCTCAGCCTCGGGCTTGGGCGTCCTCGCGGAGGCGCTCCCCCATCGCCATCAGGACTTTGACCATCAGCGGCTCGCTCGCTTTGATCGCGTCGCGGAACTGCATGTGGCTCATCACAAAAAGCCGGCCGTTGGTGAGCGTCGTGACCGTCGCTGTAGCAAGGCCGCGGTCGACCATGCTGATCTCGCCGAAGAAGTCGCCCGGCTTCAGGACCCGGCGGCGCTTGCCGTCGACCTTGACCTCCGACTGGCCCTCGAGCTGGACGTAGAAGGTGTCACCCGGACGTCCCTGCCGGGTCAGCGTCTTGCCGGCGCGGACGTCGACCTCGTCGCCCTCCCGGGCTATGAACTCCAGCTCCTTCTGCGTGCAGCGAGCGAACAAGGGCACGTGGGACAGGGCGGCTAGCTTGGGGTCGGCCATGGCGAGCAGCATATTCTGCTCGGATGATTCACGCGTGCACGGTTTGTGGGCTGCCCCTTCCTGAGGCGGCGCGCTTCTGCCCCAACTGTGGCGCAGCGGCGGGAGCGCTCGTCGAGACTGAGGAGCGCAAGCTGGTCACCGTCCTGTTCGCCGACCTGGTGGACTCGACGGGCTTCGCGCAAACCCTGGACGCCGAACGCGCTCGCGAGATGCTCGGGCGCTTCTTCGACGCCGCCTCCGAAGAGCTGACCGCTTTGCGCGGCCGGCCCGAGAAGTTCATCGGCGATGCGGTGATGGCCGTTTTCGGGCTGCCCCACGTGCATGAGGACGACGCGCTGCGGGCAGTTCGGGCCGGCCTTGCCATCTCCGAGCGCACGCGGCGGCTTGGCGACGAGCTGGGCCTTGACCGGCCGCTCGAAGTCCGGGTCGGCATCGAAACCGGCGAGGCCGCGGTCGGACGTTCGCCGACAGGTCAGCTGCTGGTGACAGGCCCGGTCGTCAACCTCGCGGCGCGGCTGCAAGCCGCCGCCCAGCCTGGCCAGGTGCTGGTCGGCCAGACCACGAGCATCCTCACGAGTGCCAACGTCTCCTACGCCCGGCGCCGTCGCGTCAGGGCGAAAGGCTTCGATTCCTCCCTCGACGCCTTCGCGGTGGAGGAGCTCACAGCGCGTTCCGCGCGGCGAACGATCCCATTCGTGGGCCGCGCCAGCGAGCAGGCCATCCTCGGCCAGAGCCTGGGGGTGGCGAGCACCAGCGGGCGCCCATTTCTGGCCACGGTGATAGGCGAGTCGGGCATCGGCAAGTCCCGCCTGGCTGACGAGCTCGCGGCGGGGGTGAGCGCGGCCGTTTTGATCCTGCGCGGACAATCTCGCGCGCTGACCGACACCGCGACCTTCTCGCCCGCCGCGGCCATCATCGGCGACGTCGCCGGTGTGCGCTCGGGGGACACGCCCGACGTGGTGCGGGAGCGATTGGTCGAGCTAGCCGGACGCGTCTCGGATGCCCGTGCATCAGCCCGGACGGCGCAACGCCTCGCGTTGCTGTTCGGCCCGGCGGAGAGCCGCGACGAAACCGCGTTCGTGCCCGAGGTGCAGGCTGGATTCATATCGGTCATCGACGGCCTCTCCCGCGACCACCCAGTCCTGGTGATCTTCGAGGACGCTCACACCCTCAAAGCGCCGATGCTTGATCTGATCGAGCGTCTGAGCGTCCGCGGTGCAGGCTCGCGCCGCGCGCTCATCGTGGTTCTCGCCCGGACGGAGCTCCTCGAGCAACGGCCGACGTGGGGCTCGAGCAGCAGCAACTCCGTCCTCATCCGGCTGGAGACCCTGTCCCGCGACGAGTCGGTGCAGCTGGCGCGCCACGCCGGCGGTGGTCACATCGGCGAGGTCGAAGCGATCGAGATCGCGGAGCGTGCTGGCGGCAACCCCTACTTCATCATCGAGACGACCGGCATGTTGATGCCGTCCTCGGTCGGCGCGGACGGACATGGACCTCGGAGCGTGCCCCCAACGGTTCAGGCGGTGGTCAGCGCCAGGCTCGACGCCATGGAGCCGAGGCTGCGCGACCTCGCGCGCCGCGCGTCTGTTTTCAGGTACGCGTTCGACGTGAACGAGCTGCGGTTCGTTGACGAGGACGCCACCGCCGAGGAGGTGCAGCAGCTCGAAGACGCGGAGATCCTCGTCCGCGACCAGCAACCGGGTGCGCTGCAGCGCTGGCGCATGCGCCACTCGACGCTCAAGGACGTCGTCTACGGCAGCCTGTCCAAGCGCGAGCGAGAGCGGCTGCATCAACGGGTGGCGCAGAGCCTGCTCGACAGCGGACACCCATCGCTGGCCGCCGATCACCTCGAGCTGGCCGCGGCCGCGTCGCTCGACCTCGACCCCAACAACCGAGTGCTACCGGACCGCGCTGTGGACGCGCTCCTGGTCGCGGGAGATCGCGCGCGGCGGCGCATGGAAAGCCGCACCGCGATCGACCGGTATCAGCGCGCTCTGGCAATGGCCGGCCAGGAAGCCCGTTGGGCGGCCCGCGAGGCGCGGATCCTCGCCGGCATGGGCGAGGCTCACTACTGGCTTGGCGAGTACGCCGCCGCGTCAACCGCGTTGAATCGCGCAGTCGAGATTGGAGAGGCGTGCCAGGACGCCTTCGCTCTCGCGCTCGCCCTGCGGTTCCTCGGCGACATCGCGATCAACTTCGAGGCTGACGTCGACAAGGCGGAAAGGCTCTTGAACAGGTCGGTCCTTGCGGCCGAGGAGCTGGGCGATCCGTGGGCCATCGTCCGCTCGCTTCTTTTCGCCGGCTGGGTTCCGTGGACGAGGCAGCGATTCGACGAGTCCGAGAAGGTGTGGCGACGGGCGCTATCGCTCGTCGATCCCAAGGATCAATGGGCTCGGGTGCGCGCACTGACCGCGCTGTCGATCAATCGCTCCGAGATGCGCGACCTCGAGGCCGCGCTGCAGCTGATCGAGGAGGCCCGCACCATCGCCGAGGAGACAGGCGATCAGTTCAGCGTGGCCAACACCCTGGTCCAGAAAGCGCGGCTCCTCGACGATCTCGGCCGCGGCGCCGAGGCATTGCCGTGCTTCGACCGCGGCGTCTCGATCTTCGGCGGGCTGGGCGCCCGCTGGGAGATGGCCGATGCCCGGGCCGCGCGTGGCATCGCCTATCGCAACCTCGGCCGCCTCGACCAGGCCGAGGAGGATCTCCGCTTCGCGATCCGCACGGCGGAGGAGCTGGGTGACCGCCAGCTGCCGCCGTGGACGTGGCGAAACCTGGCCGAGGTGGCCGAGCTCCGCGGAGACAAGGCCGCCGCTGAGGAGCTGCTCAAACGCTCGCGAGACGCGGAGTCCCGCGGTCCTCACTGACCTCTAGGGTTTCAGAAGGATCAACGACACCTCGAGGACGATGTCGGGATTGACGCGGACAAAGCCGCCCACTTCCTGCGGGACCTCGATGCCATAATCGCCGGCGTCGACGGTGGTCTGACCCGCCGCACTCACCTGTCCATCCTTGAGTCTCACGTCGAGCTTGAAGCTTGCGGATTTGGCGATCCCGCCGATCTCGAGGTCGCCGGCGAGCGTCAGGCGCTGCACAGCGTCGCTCAATACGTTGAGCGTGAGCGCCACCGGATAAGGCTGGAACACGACGTAAGGATGTGATCGGGCGCTCAGGAAATCGCGTGCGATGTCGTCGCGGTCCGATGTGTTGAAGCCCGGTAGCTCATCGATGCTCTGCAGCGTCCGCACGTCGATGGCGATGCACCCGGTGACCACCGCGGGCGCGCTGTCTGATCCTCCGACAAGCAGCCATCCGCCGAGGCGCTCGGTGCGGGCCACCGCGTCGTGCGGAGACGTCACCTCGGCGAACTTCTCATGAGCGCGGTACCCGACGACCGAATGCGGCTGGATGACCCACAGGCCGCCGACCCCCGTCGAACCCGCGTTGCCCGGGACGGCCGGCCGGCGGCAAACCTCGGCCAGCGGGTCGCCCGGCGATGGAGAGGGCGCTGGCGTCCGCGCCGTCGCCGACTGCAGCCCTAGCGCCTGCGGGCGCGTGTGGTTGAAGTATGTGATCGCGGCCGCGGTGCCCAGGATCGCGAGAATCGCCGCCCCGGCCACGACCTTCCACATCAGCCCGAAGGACACGCATCCAATACGCCGCCGGGGGGCACCGGGTTCCCGTCAGGGAACGGCGGGGGCGACCTCCGGTGCGGGTGCCGCGACCTCCTCGGTGAGCGAGCGGGTCCGCGCGGGGACCGCGACGAGAGCCATCAGCCCCGCTGCCCCAACTACGGCGGTCGCGGCAAGGAACATCGCCCGGGCGCCGAACGCCTCGTAGACAAGTCCGCCTCCCAGCGAGCCGAGAATCGGGGCCACACCGAACAGCACGGATTTCATCAGTGCCTGTCCGGTGGCGCGGAGGTGGGCAGGTACGAGATCGTTCGCGATCATCACCGCCGCAACATAGGTGAGCGCAAAAGCGATGCCGGCGACGAGCTTGAGCAGCGCCGCCGTCAGCGCCACGGAAACGAATGCCCACGCGATGAAGATGGCGAGGTAGATCCCGCATCCGATGGCAAAAAGAAGGCGATGACCAAACCGCCCGGTCAGCACTTGCATGTACGCCATGGTCGGAATCTCGGCCAAAGCCTGGAACGCGGCGGCTGCGCCGATGAGGAACGCCCCGCCGCCGAGAAAGTCGATCTGCAGGGTGAGGAAATTTTGTGTCGCTGCGAGCGACGCGCCCAGTAGAAAGCAGCTGACGAGAAATCCGCCGAATGCGATCGGAATCCTGGTGACGGGTCGAGCCGGCGGGTTCGCGGAGCGTGCTTCTTGCGCCGTCGGCCTGAGCGTTCGCCACATCCACCTCCCGAAGAGCAGGGTCAGCGGAGCGTAGACATATGGGATGAGGCGCAGCCCAAAGCCCTGAAAAAATGCGCCGGCCACCACAGACGATGCCGCCCAGCCGGCGCTCATCCGCAGCCGGATCCGCGCGTAGTCGGTGCGGCGAGCCTGGCGAAGCCGGCGCAGCGCGATCGGGTCGAGAAGCATGAAGGGAGACCGCAACAAAGAGAGCGAAATGACCACCAGTCCGACGGTCACTAATCCCGGCAGGTTGAGGAGCAATGCGGTCACGGCGGCACCCGCGCTCGCGACCACGACCATCCGCTCGGCGCTCCACCTGCGGTCGGCCAGGTATGCGCAAATGAGGCCCACGGTGAACGAGCCTGAGGCGGCGAAGGCGAGCACCAGGCCGATGGCCGACGCGCTGAGCCCGCGCTCGACCAGGAGGAGTGGGATGAACGGGAGCAACGTTGCATCGGCAACGCCGACCAAAACATACGTCCAGTTGAGGTTGCGAAGCGTCCCGCTGGGGGGTGCGACGGGTTGTGTCATCAAGCTCACACAGGGTGCCAAAAATGCCGCACAGAATGACGTCTTAAGCCGACCTCAGAGCAGGATTGCCACGGAGTTGTGAGATGAACTCGATGTTGAGTCCGCCGGAATCACCACGCGGAGCACGCGTGCTCGATTCACTCGCCGACGCGCTGATGAAGCTGTTCGGCGATCTCCTCGCCTCATCGGGCCGCGTCGATACCGACGCGATCCTGACCACGGTCACGTCAACGATCGCAGAGCAGATCCCGGTTACGTGCATCGCGATCCTGATGAAGAGCGATCCCGATATGTCGCGCGTCGTCACCGCCGACCGCGCTCATCCGGAGATTGCTGAGTACATCGACGACTACATCGCCACCCTGACCCGCCCGCGCGAAGCACCAACGGCGGGGTTTTCGCAGAGAGTCATCGAGGCAGGCGCTCCATTGTTCGTGCCGCGGATGGAATTCGAGACTCTCATGTCGGTGGTATCGCCGGCGGGCAAGCAGTACGTCCAGGATCACCCAGCGCCGATCGCCAACGCGTTCACGTCCCTGCTCATGGTGCCCATGCACGCCGGCCCTGCGACGGTGGGCACGCTCGGTCTTTTCGACTGGTACGCGAGCGGCGTCCTCAACGAGGCAGATATCGATTGGATGCAGCGGGCGGCGGATCGAGTCGGGCTCACGACCGACAACGCCCAGGTTCGGAATCAAGCGATCGAGCGGCTGGCTCGTCTCACTTCATTGAGCGAGATCGCGCTCGCGGTGGCGTCGGCCCAGGACGTCCGCCAGACGTTGAAGCTGATCGTCGACCGCGTCATCGCGACCCTGCGCGTCGATGCAGCAGACATCCTGCTCGTCGACGAGACCGACGGCTCACTGTCCGTCGCGTCCGCGGCGGGGTTCAAGTCGAGGGTCGTCCCCGAGTTCAGGTTCGGGCTGCCATCCGAAGCCGCCAAGAAAAGCATGTGGGAGGTCAAGCTCGCACCCGCAAACGCGGTCGACTGGATGAGCCAGCCCATGCGGTCAGTGCTTGCCCTGGAGGGTCTGAAGTCGCACGTCGCCGCTCCGCTCCGGGTAGCCGACAAGATCCTGGGGGTGCTCGAGGTCTTCAGTCGCGACGATATCAGCGCCGATGAGGAGTGGGTCAGCTTCCTCGAGACGATGGCAGATCATGCCGCCGTCGCGGTCGAGAGCGCCGAGATGGCGATCGCAGTCCGAAGAGCCGAGCCGTCTCGCTCATTACGGCGAGTTTCACGACCAGAGTTGAACGACCGCGAGGTCCGGATCTTGAGGCTTCTCGTCGATGGCGCGACGAATCGTGAAGTTGGCGAGCAGCTCCACCTCAGCCACAACACGATCAAGTTCCACATCCGCCAGCTGCTGCAAAAGGCCGGAGTTTCCAACCGGACCGAGCTCGCGACCAGGGCCGCGCTTCAAGGGTGGGTGTAGACCGCCGCTGATCAACTACCCATTGGGGTAGTGAGTTTTGTCAGTTTGGGCACGGTTTCCGGAGGGGCGTTGCTGCATAACTGCAACGCCGACCTTGGACAAGCTCGCAATCGAACATCTGGCGGCGCTCGAACGGCTGAACAGGATCATCACCGCCTTCGCGTCGATGGTCAGCCACGAGACTCGCAGCGCGCTGGTCGGCGTGCAAGGCCTCAGCGAGCTGATCCGCGACGGCGGGCTGACGCCGGATGAGGTCCGGGAGTGCGCCAACGACATTTTCATCGAGGCGCAGCGGATGGATGGGCTCATCGGGGAGATGTTTGACCTACATCGGATCGAGTCCAACCAGGCACCTTTCAGGAAGGCACTTGTCGACCTGAGGGGAGTCGTGCGAGACGCGACTGACAAGGCGCGCGAGAGGAATCCAGGCCTGACCATCGAGCTCAGCATCGCCCCAGCCCCGCTGATCGTGAGCGGGGACCCGGACCGCCTGAAGCAGGCGGTGCAGTACGTCATCGGTTTCTGCACGAGGACCGCCAGAGCGGGCGGCAGGATCTGGTTGGAGGCGAGTGTCGAACGCGGAAACGTGGCCCTGACCGTGGGGTCGAATTCGTTGCCCGCGGTCAACTTTGACGATTGGCTTTACGGCCGCTACGAACGGTACGAGCAGCGACCGAGCTCGGTCATCGGCGCCGGCCTCGGGCTGGCGATCGCGCGGGCGATCATCGAACTTCACGGCGGTCAGATCGTCGCGGCTGAAAAGGGAGAGCAGAAGTCGGAGTTCCTGGTCGCGATTCCGCGAGCGGAATTGGACTAACCCTCGAGGTAGGGGGCCGCGACGTGCTTGGGAACGACCATCCGCCACGCATCGACCACGAGCTCACGCATCTCGTCCGGCTCCAGCGCAGCGAGGCGCGCGTGCACCCAGTGGTAGCGCATGTCTGACGCGCTCGGATGCATGAACTTTTCGGGCGAGCCGCCGATCAACCACTCGCGTTCCTCTTTCGGAAAAGCGAAACCCATCACCGCGTGGTCACGCGAAAACGATAGGTAGACGATTCGCCCGACCCGAAACTTGACGCGGCCTCCAACGAGCACCTCACAGCTGCGAGGCAGCTTCTCCGCCACGGCGCGTACGTCGTCTATCGTCACCATTGGTCAGGAGGTCTGGACGGGAAGGATCGTCGTCTTCACGAGTGTGACGAGACCTACGGCAAACAGTGGAAGCGCAACGCCCAGCAGAGCCGCAAAGGGCTCAGGTGCGAATTACTTTCGCCGGTCGCTCCTCGCGATACGCGACCGCCAGCTCGGCGGCGATCTCAAAGTTCTCGCAGAACTTGTCGTTGCTTGTTGCCTTGCGGACCTGCTGCACTCGCGCTTCCAGCTGACTCCAATAGATGTCGATTGCAAAGGCATCGAAAAGCAGGTCCTCGGGTAGCAGTCCGTGAAGGGCGAGCGTGGAGATTTCCTCGAACACGTGCGCCATTGGGATCTCGTCATCCGGCTGTTGCATTCCGCTGACAAGGCGCGAGAACGCACTCGATATTGGCTCCTGATGGAGTATCTGCATGATGCCGATGAAGGCAGGAACATCTTCCCGCCGCGCGGTCCCGAATCGCGGGCGAGGCTTCTCGCTGAGTTTGTGGACTACTGGACCTGCCATGTCTTTCTCCTTGCGCGGTGGGTTGCTTCTCCGATCATAGGCCCGATGTGGTGTCGGACAGGCGGAGCGCAAAGCACCGGGAGACACGAAGCACTTTGGCTGCCAATTCAGCGAATGGTGGCGGGGATGGATGGGAATCGAACCACCCAGGACGCATTGACGGGGGCTCTATCGCAGCCTTGTCAGCAAGACAATTGGGCTACGGTCCCACGATCAAGTGAGACACAGAAGAGGAGCACCCTGGCGGGCGCTCCTCAAGCTCTCGCAATCGATCGCCGCCTGCCAGCGTCAGCGCTTGGCGTACGTCGCCGCGCTGGCGAACTCGATGCCAACGAAGGGCTCATCACCGACAACGCGGGCGTCGTGTCCTGGCGGGATGGTGTACGAGTCGCCGCTCGTGATGGTGATTCGCGTGCCATCCGTCATCCAGGTCTCCAGCTGGCCCGAGACGCAATAGCCGACGTGTGTCTTCTCGCAGTGCTCGGTCTTGGCCACTGGTTTGATCGAGGACTCCCAGGTCCATCCTGGCTGGAACGTAAACCTGCCGATCGAGTAGTCACCGAGGTTGTTCACCTCGACGGTCGCCTTGTCCGGCTTGCGCGTTTCATCCGGATTGTCATGGGAACGAGCCTCCAACTTGCTGACAGTTCCTGTGGTCATGTTCACCTCCAATGTCGGACGCCTCGTCCGTATTGCCGCCGCCAACCTTGCCACTGACCTATGCGGTTCAACAGTGGCGTGACGCCTGACCGCACCTTTGGGCAGCCACCGGGCGACCGATTGCGACTCTACGCGCCTAGGCCAGCATGTGCCAAACGCGGCGACATTGGGACCGCGCCGGGGCCACCAAGGCCAGAAGGTCAAGTGTCAACGGCTGGAGGGGTCACCATGAACCTGACCCGCGTCCCGGGGCGAGGCGATGTCCTTCGCAAGCGCATTGGCCGGCAGATCAAGCAATCCATTGTCCGAATTCGATTGACAGTGAACCGGCAGTCCTCGATCATCACAGCCGATTTTGCAGGGTTTTGTAAAGGCCTTACTCAACAGACGATTCCGCAGCTTGCTCCTGGCAATCGCCGGTGTTCCCATCGGAGTCTCGTATCTGTGGAACGCGTTCCTGCAACCGCTCTTGAACCCCAATCTGGTTCCCACAGACTTCCACGAGGCTTATCTGACCGCCGCTGCCTCGATCGCCGCGGGCCAGGACCCGTATGGGCCTTGTCACAACGCGGCATGTTTCCAGCAGCTGACAAACAGTGCTTCCGTGTATCCGCCGCTGTTGGGTTGGCTGCTGCAGCCAGTCATCAACGTGAATCAAACGGTTCTCGTCGTGGGCGCCCTTGTCACATGCCAGATCGCGGTAATGACCTTTCTCATCGCCACGTTGGTGGCTCTCAGGGTCTCGGATTGGCAGCTGATTGTCCTCTGCGCGATTGTGACCCTGAGCTATCCACCGCTTCTTGACCAGATCCGTTACCTCAACGTGCAGATTGTCCTGCTCGGGCTGAGCGGGATCTGGCTGCTCGGGTGGACAAAGCGCGATGTCTGGTGGGGAGGCATAGCCACCGGTATGGGTATCGCGTTGAAGCTGGTGCAGGCGCCAACACTTCTGCTGATCCTCTGGAGGCGCCGACTCGCAATGCTGCTCGCGGCGGTGGCTGCGTGGATCATCCTGTGGGCGGTGGCGGTTCCCCAATACCTTCCGGAATACCTCTTTAGGGTGCTGCCGGAGGCGGGAGGCGGCACAGGCTACGCGAAAAACATCGCCCCAATCGCCACTCTCGCGCGGTTACTGCACCCTCAAGCCATGGGCCATCCGGAGCTTGGAACTGGAGTCGGACCGTTCGAGAGGGCAGTCGCGACGCTCGCCGCCCTCGGAGCGCTCGCCCTGACAGCGTATTGCCTGGGGCGATCCAGCCGACCGGTGGAGCTCGCGCCGATCGAAGCTGCCGCTGCGGTGGCCGTCGCCCCCTTGCTGAGCACGCTGTTATGGCCGGGCCAGCTGGCGCTGCTGTTACTACCGTTTGTCGTGATGATCGTTTTCATGGTGAGAGCTGGTGAATGGCGATTGCTAACGATCACCGGCTTTGCGTGGGCTTTGACCGGCCCGATTTACCTCGCGTTCACCAACACGTATGCGTCGGGTTATTTCTGGCTGCCCATCATTCGTCCCTGGGCTGAATCCGCGCTGGTTGGCATCGTGCTGCTCTGGGTCGCGGTGTTGATGACACTGCGGATGCATCGTGTGGGACACACTTATCCATCCGAGGCTAGCTACGCGTCTGAAGTGCGGCCTCGATGATCTTCTGGTTCTTCTACTCGTGCCTGTGCGTGTTGCTCGATGTCGTAGACGTCCGGCGTCGGGTCGACGACCCGGAGGCGGAGCTTCTTCTTCTGCGGCATGAGCGGCGAGTCCTACGCCGTCAGGTCAACCGACCCGCCTGAACCTTTCAAAACGGGGGCGATCATGGCTGCGCGGAATCGCGTGTTCACCCATCCGGCGCTGGGCGGGCTGATCACACCAGAAACGATCCTCGCGTGGCACCGCGAGCTCGTGCGCCGCAAATGGGCAGCGCGTTAGGGATGGGCGGAGTCGTAGTCCCGGATCTCGGCGAGAATCGTCGCAAGGTTCTGCAGCAACCGGTGTTGGATTGCCGAGCCGTAACTTACCCGCGCCACTCCGAGTTCGGCCAGCCGCGAGACTGGCGGTGCCTGCCACGCCAGGATGTTGACGGGGCCCCCGGCCGCCTCGACGAACTTGGCGATCGTGCGCTCGTCGTGTAAGAAGATCGGATACACACAGTCGGCCCCCGCGTCGAGGTATGCCCGGGCCCGAGCAATGCCCTCATCGAGGTGCTCCACAGGACGCGCGCCGTGGTCGGCGAGGAATACATCCACACGGGCATTGATCACCAGCCCATACGCTTGAGCGGTCGCCGCGCGGCGGATGGCTGCCAGCCGGTCAGCGTAACGGTCGCGCTGAGTTAGACCGCCGGACTTGTGGTCCGTGTCTTCCAGGTTGCAGCCGGCTACGCCGGCATCCAAGAGCGCCGCGACGAGCTCATCCGGCGGTAGACCGTAGCCTGACTCCGCGTCGACCGACACCGGAACGTCGACTGACCTCGCTATCCTTGCCGCGGCCGCGAACATCTCCGCGGCCGGAGCACGCTCCCCGTCCTCGTATCCGAGCGCCTCGGCGACCCCACCGCTGGTGGTGGCGACGACCGGGAACCCGCCGGCGACAACGGCCCGCGCAGATGCAGCATCCCATGCGTTCGGCAACACCAGGGGCGTCCCCGGGATGTGAAGAGCTCGCAGCTGGTTGCATCGTTCTTGAAGAATCACGACTCCCATATTCGAACGTCAGCTTCGAGAAATGCGATCGGAATTCCGCAGACGTCCACTGACAGCCGCTGGCGTTCGGGATGTTGGCTGTCTATCTCAAGCGCTACGGCGATGGGGTGGCCGTTGGGCTCGGGGTGGGCATGCTGGTTTGAGAGGGTGGGAGTGCAACGCGCGGGGGCATGATCAGGTCACCGGTGGCATGGCGTTCATTGAGCGGATATGCGTTTGGAATCGGCAATCCGTCCGCACCATTGGGGACGTCTATCACGATGTCTGTCTTGTCTGGGACAACGGGCCGTCCATCCTGGTCATACAGCAAGACATCCTTTAGCGGCTTTCCATCCCTTGAATAGGGATAGATATTGGTGACGCCGGGGACGTAGCCGGCCGAAGCCGCCGAAAGGTACGGATCAGGCGAATAGTCGTATGAATAGTCATTGCTCCCTGTGCCCATACTCGCGAGCGTCGGCAACGCCAGCAATGCAATCGTGACATTCAGCCCGACGACCGCCCATCGCCAGCCTCTGTTTGCCGGCAGGGCGCGACGGCCCAGCCGCACTGAGATTCCGATCGCGATCACAGTGGCCACGATTTGGAGCAGCCCACCGCTGGTGAAGGGGTTGGGTATCGGCGTGAGGTTGCTCCCGTCTCTGAAGACGAGTGCGAGGAACAGCACAGCCAGGTAGGCCCGAAGGACCCACCATCCGGGGCGCAGCTCGGGGAGGAACGAGCGCATGTTGGAATAGGGCAGATTGCCCAACGCTGTCTTCAACAGTGCCGCAGTTCGTTCGCGAAACGGCCTGTTGCGTTTGGTACTGGACAGGTCATTTCCAGCGCCGTATGCCGACTGCAATTCAGCGGCGTAGTCCTCGGGCTTTCCCAGGCGTTCGTCTAGCGACAGATCGGACTCGCTGGCAACCTCGGCCAGGTGGTCTTCGAGATCCTCAAGCAGACTTTCACGCTCAGCGTCAGGGAGAGCCGCAAGTGCAGCCCGAACGGCGGTGGCATAGCTGGCAACATCGTTGGCTTGACTGCTATTTGGCATTTGCTTTGCTCCTCCCATTGAGCAGGTGTTCGAGGGCCCTGGTGAGGGAGCCCCACGTCTTGCTGGATTGGACGAGGGCGCTCCGGCCGCGATCATTCAGTCCGTAGTACTTGCGGTAAGGCCCCTCGACAGAGGGAACGACGTACGACTTAAGTGCGCCAGCCTGATACAAACGGCGCAGCGTTCCATACACGGAGGCATCGCCGACGCCATCTAGTCCGCTGTTGCGCAATTGGCGGAGAACTTCATATCCATAGCTGTCGTGGTCGGCAAGGACCGCCAGGACGGCGAGGTCCAGAACGCCCTTCAGGAGCTGGCTGGTATCGACCGGGTTTCCGTTGGAGTGCGGCATACTGCGGTTAGAATGGTACTACGGTTTGCAGAGTAGCGCACTCGGGACTCGCGGGTAGCGCTCGGGCCTCAACAGTTTTGAAAACCGTCTGCAGTTTTGGCTGCCATTTGCTGTCGTTGCCGGCGAATCTGGCGGGGATGGATGGGAATCGAACCCACCCAGGACGCCTCAACAGCGCCCCGCAAACGGTTTTGAAGACCGCCCTTTAGACGTCCACAACCGTCCACAGGCGGCCGCCGGAGATAGAGACCGTTCCTTCCTCATCCGAAGGCGTCCGCGCCTGTCCGCAGAAACTCGGAAAGTTGGCTGTCACCTTGGCTGTCACAGCCCCGGATCCTAGAACCGATCTTTCGCTAGGCATCGACAACGTTGGCGAAGCGCACGGCGGCCGGCAAATGAGTCTCCAATGCGTCTTGCCACGGGTGTCGCTCTCAGCCCGGTGGTCGGAAACTGGCGTCCGCCTCAACCAGATAGTTGGGCAATTTGTCGGTCGCAATTAGCTGGTCGCCCCAAGTGAAGACGAAGAGGCTCCGATTTCCGAAGTCGAGTCGAATCCCGATGGGGCTATCGGTATCGGGGAGGAATATCTCTTCAACACTGGTCACGGGTCTGTTGATCGCTTAAGAAAATGGACCAGTTTTCGGGGGGCCGCACACTCGCTGCACCCGACGCTCCCATCCGAGGGACAGATGTCCCATTGATCACTTAATGCAGCACCGGGTGTGATGGCAACCGCCATGATCTCCTTGGCTCTAAGGCGACCCAGCCTTCCTCAGGCTGTCAGGCGGGGCCCGAGCAACCGCCTCCCTCCGTTGCGGATCGCCATTCCGATCGTTGTGGCGGCCTGGGCGGTTCTGTTCGAAGCCTGGCGCTTTGTTGGAACCGTCAGCACTCAGCCCGGAAATAACGACTTTCGGGTCTTCTACCTGGCGGCCGAGGCCGGTGCGACCTGGGGCTGGCCGCACATGTACGACCCATCAAAGCTTGAGCTGCTGAACCAGAGCTTCGGAGTGGTCGGGTCGGCAAACATTGCGCCGCTGTACACGTATCTGAATCCACCCCTGCTCGCGTGGCTGATTGCGATCATGACCCCGCTGCCATTTTCGCTCGATCTTTACCTCTGGACCGGCCTGAACGTCGCCGCTATCGCTGTCGCTTCAGGACTCGTGTTCGGCCGCAGTCGAAGCGCATGGACCCTCGCGTTTTTGAGCTCGCTGGCGCTTTGGCCAGCGGCCTTCGCCATTGAACGCGGACAGCCCGAGCTACTTCTTTACGCACTAGTTGTTGCTTCATGGTGGTGCGCTCAACGTGGACACCAGCGGTGGGCCGGTGTCCTCCTGGGGCTCGCCAGCTGCATCAAGCCGCAGGACGTGATCCTCTTGCCGGCTGTCTTCTTTATCTGCGGCTTTCGATTGACCGCGCTGTGGTGGCTCGCCGCAACCGGCGTCGCAGTTGCGCTGTTCGCCGCCGTCCTCGGACCTACCGGCATCGGGACATACGGTGGTGTCATGGCCTGGGCCGCGTCGGATCCCAGCTTCACGGCTGCGCCACTGCTATCGCCATTCGGACCGCGCGCCTCGTTGTTGGTCGGGCAGGCAGTCTTTGCGGCGATCGCGCTGATTGGCGTGTGGCTAAATCGGCGATCTCTTCGGGTCGCCCTTGCGATCGGAATCGTCGGCACGTTGACGTCTGCCGTCCACCTGCATGAATACGACTACGTAGGCCTGGTCGTGTCAGCATGGCTTGCGATCGACGGATCGATGTCGCTTGATGACATCGTCTGGATAGGCACTGGCATTGTTTCTGGTCAATTGCCGGCTATTGGCATCCGCGCGGCGATTTTGATTTGGCTGCCTCTCTCGCTTGGCTTCCTGATCATGCGCGGCAGGTGGCGAGGTAGGCTGAACCCCCTGGCTGCTTTTCATCCACGCGGACCAAATATGACAGCATCGTTCCGGTCCGGGCAATCCGAATCCTGATGTCCTCACTGGAACCGTCGCACTGCCGCCGTGTGCCTCGCGAGCCTATAACGGCTCTTGGTCCACCGCTAAGGTGACCCAGCTCGTGCGTCCAAAGGCGTTCGCTGGCGCCTGCAAACGTCCGCGGCCGTGGCTGTCATCTTGGCTGTCTCAATTGCCAAAACTGGCGGGGATGGATGGGAATCGAACCCACCCAGGACGCCTCAACAGCGCCCCGCAGACGGTTTTGAAGACCGCGGATTGTGTGTGCGCAACTGTCTGCCTAGGTGCGTACACGTTCGATTGGTTAAGTCGCGATTCCGCGCGCGTACGCGTTCGTCCGCGGAAGTCCATGAAGTTGGCTGTCAACTTGGCTGTCAATGGCCGGCGAGACCTCGGGAACTCGGCTGATTTCTAGCCCGTAGCCTAGCCAGCCCGCAACGTCTTGACAGGACGGTTGGGCAGATGCATACTTTGCATGCATACTCAGTATGGATTGCAGGAAACATGTCGCTTAAGTACGGAGTTCTGGGACTGCTGGCTGAGGAGCCCCTCCACGGCTATGAGGTCAAGAACCGGTTTGAGTCGATGCTCGGCGGCACCTGGGAAGTCAACATCGGGCAGATCTACACGACTCTCCAGCGCCTGGAGCGCGACGGGCTCGTTCGCCCGGTGGGTCGTCGAGGCGACCGCGGCAAGCTTCTTTACGAGGTCTCCGAATCTGGCCGCGACGCACTCGATGCGTGGCTTGCCGAACCCGACCTCGGCCCCCAGCGCCTACACGAAGAGATCTACGTGAAGCTACTGCTCGCAACGCGACTCGCCAACGGCGATCTGGGGCCGCTACTCGCGCGGCAGAAGCGGGCCTACCTGCAGCTGCTCCGAGACCTGAACCAGCTCGAGAACAGAGCCAAGCGAGACGGACGGAACGACCTGGCGCGCCTTGTCCGCGGCGCCTTACTTCATACGGAGGCTGACATCAAATGGATAGACGAACTTTCGGAGCTGGGCAGTGGTGGGAGAGCGGGCACCGAATGAGCGAGCTCGTGCGGCTGAGCGACGTCACAAAGGTCTATCAAGGTGGTGTCACTGGCGCGCTAAGCGGCGTGTCACTGGCGATTGAGCAGGGCGAGTTCACCGCCATCATGGGTCCGTCCGGCAGTGGAAAGTCAACCCTCCTGAACCTCATCGCGGGACTTGACCGACCGTCATCCGGAAGCGTGGTCGTCGGTGGAACCGATCTCGGCCGCCTCGGGGAAGCAGGCCTTGCCCGCTTTCGTCGCGATCGCGTCGGGTTCGTCTTCCAGTTCTTCCACCTCTTGCCGAACCTGACCGCGCTCGAGAACGTGCTCATCCCGGCACAGCTCAAAAGCCGGGCCAGCGCCGAGGCAGGCGGTCGGAGGCTTTTGTCGCAGTTGGGCATCGACGATGTGGCCGATCGCTATCCGGCCAAGCTCAGCGGTGGCCAGCAACAGCGCGTGGCGATCGCGCGCGCTCTGATCAACCAGCCGGATCTTCTCCTGGCCGATGAGCCGACTGGCGCCCTGGACACGAAGAGCGGAGAGCACGTCATGACCCTGCTTGCGCAGCTGCACGAGCAAGGGCAAACGATCGTCCTCGTAACCCACGACGCGAAGCTCGCCACGCGTTACGCCGCTCGGGTGATCAGCATCATTGACGGGAGCGTAGTGGACGACGCGCGCCTCGAAACCGCTGAGCGCCGACCGGCGGACGTGATCCGCGTGCGGGGTGAGGAGACGGCACGATGAGAGCGGTTTTCGTCAAGACGCTTGCCGACCTTCGCCGGCGCCGGCTTCAGGCAGCGGTGATTTTTATCACGGTGCTGCTGGCCGTCGGCACCGGGATGATGGCCCTAACGCTGCTGACGCAGTCACGCGACCCATATCAGGCCGCCTTTGCGGCCCAGAAGGGCGCACACCTCCAGGTCTATTACGACGGTGCGACTTCTCGGGAGGCGCTCGCCTCGACGCCGGCGCTCATCGGCGCATCGTCCTTCGGAGGCCCCTATCCATCGACCACGATCGAGTTTCAGCATGGCAGCCGAAAATTCTCGCTCGACACATTTGGCCGTGACAACCCTGGCGGCGATGTCGAGGTGTTGAGGATCACGAATGGACATTGGCCAACCTCCAACGACGAGATCACGCTCACACGATCCTTCGCCGAGCTCAACAACATCTCGATCGGCGACCGGCTCAAAGTGGTAAGCGTTGCGCAGCGGCCCGTCCTGACCGTGGTCGCGGAAGTGGTCGATATCGATGAAGGGAGCGCTGACCTGAGCACCCAGCATGCCTGGATGCTCAGCTCCGCCGTCCCTTCGCTGACCGCTCCGACTCCGCGTTCGGCCTTCTACAAGATGGACTACCGCTTCGCGATGGACCCAAGCACGTCACAGCTGGCGGGCTACATCGACCGGCTCAGGGCCGGCCTCCCTCCCGGAAGCATCGTGGTGTCGCTCAACTACCTGCTTATCCGAAACATCTTCAACATCACCAACCAGATCCTCACGAGCGTTCTGGTCGCCTTCAGCGTCTTCGCGCTGGGGGCCACCGCGGCGATCGTCGCCAACCTGGTGACCGGAATCGTGGTGTCGTCCTATCGAGAGATCGGGATCATGAAGGCGATCGGCTTTGCGCCCCGCGAAGTGGTGGCGGTGTTCGTTTTACAAATCGTGACTCCCGCTCTGGCGGCCTGCTTGGTAGGCATTCCGGCGGGGGCAATCGCCAGCCAGCCTCTGCTTGCGAACAGCTCTCACGCGCTTGGCTTGACATATGAACCCAGCTTCTCTGTCGGCGTAGGGCTGCTTGCTCTGGGATGCGCCCTGGTGCTGGTCGGGCTGGCAGCCACGCTGCCGGCACTGCGGGCGGGTTTGCTCAAGCCAGTCGTCGTGTTGACGAGCGCCATGGCGCCGCGCGGCGCGAGCGGGAGCTGGTTGCGCGGCCTTGCCAACCTAGTTCGGCTTCCGCAGCCGATCGTGCTCGGCGTCGGCGACGCGTTTGCTCGCCCACTGCGCAGCGCACTGACCTTGATAGCCATTCTCCTCGGCGTCGCAACGGTGACGGTCGCCATCGGCCTGCCGCGCAGCTTCCAGAAAATCAACGACAGCGAAACCTCCTCGGGCAACATGCAGGTGATCGTCACGCGAAGCGAAGGTTTTCCGGACTCGGAGGTCACGCGGATCCTGGCCGCGCAGCCGGAGACATCCCGCGTGGTGGCGCTGACCGGAACGAGCGTCGATGTCCCCGGCATCGGCGACGCGGTCAACGCAAGAGTGTTCCGCGGAGATTCGTCGCATCTGGGGTATCTGCTTGTGGCCGGGCGCTGGTTCAGCACTCCCGGCGAGGTGCTCGCCCCGAAGGCGCTGCTTCGCGACGCGCACCTGAAGGTTGGGGACGCCATCGCGGCGACCGCTAACGGCCGGCCGCTCCAGCTGCGCGTCGTCGGCGAGGTCTTTGACGTGTCCAACTTGGGCCATGAGCTGTTTATGGATTGGTCGACTTATGTTCAGGTGAGCCCTGAATCAAGTCCTGTGGTCTACTACGTCACGCTCAATCCAGGAGCAAACATCGACGCGTACATGCGCCGAGTCGCAGCAGTGGAACCGGACTTTCTTGACGTGCAGCCGAACAACACCGGACTTATTGCGCCGGTCAAGATCATCGACTCCGTGTTGTTGATCGTCGCAGTCGTCCTTGCTTTGATCGCGGTGGGCGGAGTCTTCAACACACTGCTTCTCAACACGCGCGAGCGGGTACGGGACACCGCGACGTTGAAAGCGGTAGGAATGAGCCCGCGTCAGGTCCTGGTGATGGTGGCTTCTTCCGCGGGCCTCCTCGCCCTGATCGGCGGGCTGGTGGCGACGCCGCTCGGCGTGATGCTCAACCGCGTGCTTCTTGACGCGGTCAGCTATTCAGCCGGCAATGACACGCCTGCCGCCGCTTACTCGACGTTCAGCGCGCTCGAGCTATTGGTCGTGCTCGTGCTGGGTGTCGCCGTCGCCATCGTGGCGGCTTTGATTCCCGGCAGGTGGGCGGCCCGCACCAACGTGGTCGACGTGTTGCACGCTGAATGAAAATGGACAGGGATTGGGCACGTAGCGGCCGGTTGTTTGCCTGGGCTTACGGCGCTCTCTTGATCGTGGCCGGCGTACTGGTCACCATCGTAAGCATCGGCATCCCGCCGACCGCGCCAGATTTGGCGAAGCACTATGCCTATGTCCGGCAAATCTGGCCCGAGCTCTACATCTCGTTCCTTCTCTTCATGGCTGCATTCGTCTGCCTGATCGTGATGGCAGTGGTGCTGCGCGAATTTTTTGGACGTGGCGTCCGCAGCGAACTGCTTTACACCTCATTCCTTGCAGCGGCCCTGGTCGGAATGATTTGGATGCTCGCCCAGATCGGCTCGGCACAGGTCGTTGTTCGCGACAGTCCGGGCATGAGCACGCAGGATTTGAATGTGTTGGGCGCCTCGTCGAGTATTTGGTCCGCCGTCATCAACTGGCTGCAGCGCGGTTATCTTCTGTTCGCGAGCCTCGGCACTCTCTGGACCGGGCGCCTCGCCTTGCAGCAGCGTTCGCTCCCGACCGGCCTGGGGTGGCTTAGCATCGCCCTTGCGATCTTCTACTGGCTGGGCCTAGCCAACCTCGTGCTTTTCGACGCGGGCGTCACCTTCGCAAACGAACTCGGCTCCCCACTGGTCGCCATAGGAGCAGTGCTGGCTTTGGTGTGGTCTGGCTGGCTGGGCTGGGCCATCGGTCGGTCAGGAGGCCAATTCGCAACCTGAGTCCCCATACATAGGCTTAAGCCCGAAATTCAACTCCCCTCCCGGCGCGAGCAGCTGCTCCAACGCCATGGACATCGGGTAACCCTTTCAGCGATCAACAGCGGCGCGACTCGGCCGTACCCGTAGCCCAGGATTGCCACTACTTTCCAGCCGCCAGGTAACTTTCCATATAAGCGTTATCGAAAGTCCCGCGGAAGGGTCGGTGCGATCATTGAATTGGCGGTAGATCGGGCAGTAGACGACATTGCTGATGTAGTTATCGATGTCCGCCGAATCAGGCACGGTTAGAGTTCGACGGGTCCAGTCCTACCAACGTTTCCTACGCTGACAGGTCCAGCTTTATCCACCGATATGCGTGGCAGTCCGCGGGTGTGGCTGTCATCTTGGCTGTCTCAATTGCCAAAACTGGCGGGGATGGATGGGAATCGAACCCACCCAGGACGCCTCAACAGCGCCCCGCAGACGGTTTTGAAGACCGCGGGGAGCACCAGCTCCCATACATCCCCGGCGAGGGCTTAGGTTAGCGCGGCGGCGCGAACTTCCTGCGCAGGCGCTGGACCTCGACGCCGGCCGCGCACCCGCGGATGTGGTCGTTCACCAGACCCATCGCCTGCATGAACGAGTAGACCGTCGTCGGCCCGACGAAACCCCAACCGCGACGGCGCAAGTCCTTGCTCATCGCGGCGGCTTCTTCGCTGGAAGCAATCCTCATCAGCTCGTCGCGCTCGAGCAGGCGGCGCCGCGGCTTGGGCGCGTAACGCCAGACATAGGCGCCAAAGCTCCCGAACTCCTCGACCAGGTCTGCGTAGCGGCGGGCGTTGTTGATCGTGGCGTCGATCTTTGCCCGATTGCGGACGATGCCGGCGTCATTCATCAACCGCGCCGCGTCGCGAGCGCCAAAACGGGCGACGGCAGCGGGGTCGAAGCCGCGGAACGCGGCGCGAAAGTTGTCCCGCTTGCGCAGGATCGTGAGCCAGCTGAGCCCCGACATGAAGCCTTCGAGGATCAGCTTCTCGAACAGCCGCTGGTCGTCGGCCACGGGCCGGCCCCATTCGAGGTCGTGGTAGCGGCGGTACAGATCGTCGGAATCCGACCACCAGCACCGGGCCACACCATCGGGGCCGACGCTGACGCCGGACAAAGCGGCGATCGCCTTAGATCAGCGCTTCGAGCTTGGCCTTCAGGTCGCCCTTCATGTTCGGGCGATAGCCGACAGTCCGCTCCGCAGGTTTCCCGTCCTTGAAGATGATCACGGTCGGGATCGACATGATCCCGAGCTGCATCGGCACCGACGGGTTCTCGTCAATGTCCATCTTCATGACCTTGATCTTGTCGCCCAACTCACCGTGGATCTGCTCCACGATCGGGGCGATCATCCGGCAAGGCCCGCACCATGTCGCCCAGAAGTCGACGAGCACTGGCTTGTCGGCTTTCAGAACGGCGGTCTCGAAGTCGCTGTCGGTGACTTCCTGGATGTTTGCCACGTGCACTCCCTCTAAAAAAGACTTAATCGCCGGAATCCGACTTTGATTCCGACTTCGATTCCGACTTGGATTCGGACTTTGAGTCGGACTTGGATTCCGACTTCGTCTCGGGCTTCTTGTCAGCGCTCGGCGCGGCGCCGTTGCCCGACGACTCCTTGCCCGAACCCCTGTAGTCGGTCGTGTAGAAGCCGCTGCCCTTGAAGACAACCCCCGTCGGGTAGATGACCTTGGTCAGCTTGCCCTGGCATTTGGGACATACCTTGAGCGACTCGTCCGACATCCTTTGCTGAATCTCGAACTGGTGTCCGCAGTTGGTGCATCGGTATCCGTAAGTCGGCAATTTTGGTTCCTAGACTATAAACGTCGATCTCGTTCCAGCCGATCGAACACCATCCCCGAGGGTGGCTTCGGGTGGAAATAGGTCGCCTTCTGGGGAAGAGTCTTCCCTTCCTGAGCCAGCTTCAAAACCTCGCGGACATCCGGCGCGTCGAGGAAGAAGGCGGCGGTGCCGACGCCCTCGTCGACCCACCGCACAGCCTCTTCCGGGTCCCTGGTGTAAAGCAGGAAATCCTCGGGGTTTCGCGTCCCGAGCAGGTTGTCGATCACCTGCTCGTGGAGCTCCACCAGCGCCAGATCGCCTTCCAGGGGAAGCACCTGGTACAGGTGGTTGCGGTACGCGCCGGCCGCCACCCGGCCACGCAGCGCGGCCAGCGTCTCTTCGAGCGAGGCCTTCGGCTCGCCTCCGGTGACAGCGATACCGGCTTTCATGACGCGGTGCGTGGGCAGCACGACCAGACCCGGATCGGCGATGTCGGTCAGGAGAGCGAGCGTGAAGCGCGACGCAGCGTCCGGGCTTCCGCCCACCTCCTCGGCATACGCCAGCGCGGTTTCGTAGCGATGGTGGCCGTCGGCGATAAGGACAGGCAGCTGATCGAGCGAGGCGTGAATCGACGCGTGGATCGCCGGATCGGAGATGACCCAGAACCGGTGAGTCGTGTCCTCGGGTCCGGCGAAGCTGACCGCCGGCGCCCTCGCCGCAACCCGCTCGAGCACCTCGGGGACGCCGCTGCCCTTGCCTTCGTACAGGAACCAGAGCGGTTCCAGGCTGACCTTCGTCGCGCGAAGCAGGGCCAGGCGGTCTTCTTTCGGGCCTTGGTGCGTCCGCTCGTGCGGCAGCACCACCTTGTCGGCATAGGGCTGCAGGCGCAGGGCGGCGACCAAGTCCCGGCGAACACGCCCATCGAAAGCCACCTCATGCACGTACATCGACCGCGGGTCCGGCTCGAGGATCCGGTCGTCGAGCCACCTCTCGAAATTCCTCGCGGCACCGTCGTAATCAGGGCCCGGCCTCGTCAGATCCACAACGTTGTACTGCGACATGGAGCGATAGTGGGCGACGTCTGAATCCGACAGAACGTCGTACGGTGGCGCCACCAGCTTGCCCGGATCGCCCGCCCGTGCCAGGTAGTACCTGACGCCCGGCAGAGCGCGGATGTCAGGCGTCGGAGTGTTGGAGCAGTTCTACATAACGCAGATCCGACATCCCCTCTACCTCTCGCAGCCGCAACAAAACATCTTGCGCGACCCGGTCGTCGACCGCCAGGATCATCATCGCGTTGCCGCGCGGCGCATCTCGGCCGACCTGCATGCTGGCGATGTTCACGTCGTGCTCGCCGAGAATGCTGCCGACCTTGCCGACGACGCCTGGACGATCTTCGTGCCGGCTGACCAGAAAACGCCCTTCCGGTATCAAGTCGACCCGAAATGAGTCGATTCGCACCGCGCGCGGCTCACCCATCAGCAGGGTGCCAGCGATCTCGTGGCCCAGCATGCGGACGGTGACCAGGCTGGCGTAGCTGCTGTGCGGGCGGCTGCGCCGCTCGACCAGACGAATCCCGCGGTTGGCAGCAATCAAGCGCGCGTTGACCGCGTTGATGCGTTCCTCGGTGAAAGGCTGGACGACGCCTTTGATCGCCGACGCGACCAGCAGGTTGACATCATGCTCGGCGAGCTCGCCCTCGAAATCGAGCTCGATCGTGCCCACGCGACCTCCGAAGAGCTGGGCATGCAGTGCGGCGAGACGCTCGGTCAGCTCGGCAAAAGGACGGAGATAAGCAAGCTCTTCGGGCGGCAACGCCGGCGCGTTGACAGCGAAGCGCGGCAGGTCCCCCGCAAGCACGGCGGCCACTTCTTCTGCAACGTCGAAGGCGACAGACACCTGCGCCTCCAGCGTCGACGCGCCGATGTGCGGCGTAGCGATGAAATTCGAAAGCTTGAGCAGCGGGTTGTCGCCCGGAGGCTCGGTCGCGAACACATCGGCCGCGGCCGCGGTCAGCCGGCCCGCCTGCAGGGCCTCGCACAAAGCCGCCTCGTCGACGATTCCGCCACGCGCGGTGTTGATGAGGCGCGCCGTCGGTTTCATCAGCGCCAGCTGCGGCCCACCGATCAGGTTGCGATTCGAATCGACGAGTGGCACGTGCACGGTAACGAAGTCGGCACGCTCGAGGAGGTCATTGAGGCTGACCAGCGCGACGTTGAACAGCTCCGCCCGCTCCACCGAAACCACGGGGTCGTAGGCGATGACGTCCATCTCGAGGCCATGCGCACGCTTCGCCACCTCGGAGCCCACGTTGCCGAGACCGATCACCCCGAGTGTCTTGCCGCGGATCTCGGTGCCGACAAACTTCGAGCGA
>Ga0209802_1000338_pt1 | contig 36273 bp, 28 predicted proteins | sample GraSoiAngelo_129_FD_185886 | JGI IMG/M metagenome (GOLD analysis project Ga0209802, IMG submission 185886) | Grasslands soil microbial communities from the Angelo Coastal Reserve, California, USA - 14_0927_12_40cm (SPAdes) (version 2) | ecosystem: Environmental > Terrestrial > Soil > Grasslands ... | reverse complement strand
ACAACCTGTCTAGCTACGAGATCGTCCGCCTCTGCGGCCACTATCAGCTGTCTCGGCTGCTCGAGCGAGAAGACTTTCGTAAGCGCCTCGAATCGGGGCAAGCGTGGGAATTAAGAAGGCAAAGGAGGGAGGCTCTGAAGTCGTATGCCGAGGGGTTAGAAGTAAAGAACCCTCCAGCGATACCCGATTTGGAAGCAAGAAAAACTCTTACTCCTATAGAACCCGCAAAGACTACGGATTTGGCACAGCCGATTTCTGTCCACGAACTGCTTTATCCCCTGCTGACCGCGTACGACGCAGTGATGCTCAGATCGGACGTCGAACTCGGCGCCACCGAGCAAAAGTTCAATTTGCTGGTGCACCGCGAAATCCAACGCGAGTATGGCTTGCCCGGGCAGGCGATTCTCACCATGCCGATTCTCGTGGGCCTCGATGGCCAACGCAAAATGTCCAAGAGCTTCGGCAACTATGTCGGCATCACCGAACCTCCCAACGAAATGTTCGGCAAGATGATGTCCATTCCCGACGACCTGATGTGGTCGTACTATGAACTGCTCACCGATCGCACGCCGCAGGAAATTGCCTCACTGCAAAAGAAAGTATCCAGCGGCAAGTTGCATCCGATGGACGCGAAGATGCGCCTTGCGCAGGAAGTCATCAGCGACTTTCACGGCCAAGAGGCAGCACGCAAAGCCGCTGAGAATTTCCAGCGCGTCTTCCGCGACCGCCAAGCACCTGCCGAAGCGCCAGTCGTGAAATTGTCGAAGGGACCAGCGAAAAAGTTGACAGCGCTGCTTGTCGATTTGAAGCTGGCGCCATCGAAGAGTGAAGCCGAGCGTCTCATAAAACAGAAAGCCGTCGAAATTGACGGCGTTGCGGTCGATGATCCGCGCAAAGATATCGATCTCAGCAAACCTGCGGATTTTCTTCTGCGCGCAGGAAAAAAGAAATTCGTGCAAATCATAGTCGGATAACTTCGTTGCATCTACCCTATTCGTCGTTCCGAGCGAAGCGAGGAATCTCTCTTCGGTTTGTGCGCAGTATCTTCAGTTAAGGATTTCCCCGACCAATTGGAATACGTGTTCCGCGATCGCGGGCGCGGAGGTCAGGCCGGGCGACTCGATCCCGACCAACTGAATCGCCCGCGGCACTTTGGGGTCGCGCATAATGACAAAATCGCCGTGCGCGTCGGTGGCGCCCGGCGGCACGAGCTTCGGCCGCAATCCGGAATAGCCCAGCTGCAAATCGCTCTCCTCGACCTCCGGCAACATTGCTTTTGCGCCCTTGACAAAATCCGCAATTCCAAGCCGCCCGCGCTCGTAATTTTCCTTGCCCTCCACATAAATTGCGGTCGGACCTAAAAGCACCGTACCCCAGAGCGTCTTGGTGAAATGTACGCCCAGACTGAGCCCGTGATGATGCGGCATCGGGTAGACCAAGGCGTTGATCAGGTAAGCGCGCGGGCCGCGAATTTCGCAATATTCCCCGCGCAACGGATAAATCTTCCAGGAATGGTTGCCCAGCAGGGCGGCAATTTCGTCAGAGTAAAGACCCGCGGCGTTGATGACGCAGCGCGCTTCGATGGTCTCGTCCTGCGCGTCTTCTTTATCGCCGATGCGCAAACGGACGCGGATGGTCTCGCCTTTGGGTTCCAGCGCCACAACCTTCGCGCGCGTCACCACGTGTGCGCCCTTTTCTGTGGCGAGCCGCGCATACGTTCGAACCAGATCTTCCGCGGAGACGATACCCGTCGAAGGCACATCCAAAGCGGCCACTCCGCGGATGTACGGTTCGCGGGCGCGAATCTCGGTACCGTCAACGAGGCGCAAGCCATCGACCCCATTGTCTTCGCCGCGTGTTTTCAGCGCGGCGAGGTCTTCCTCTTCTTGCGCGTTGGCGGCTACGACGAGTTTTCCGCAGTGGCGATAGGGAACTTTATGCTTCTCGCAGAATTCGTACATCATGCGGTTACCGGCGACACAGTGCCGCGCTTTCAGCGAGTCTTTCTGGTAGTAAATTCCCGAATGGATGACGCCACTGTTGCGCGAGCTGGTGGCCATGCCCACGCGCGGATTTTGCTCCACCAAAAAGACATCCTGCCAATGTTGCGAAAGTGCATACGCAGTAGCGCAGCCAACCACGCCGCCGCCAATGATGAGCACATTAGCTTGGTCCATAAGGAGATAAGAATACCGGATGAGAATCTAAAACTGAAAAGCTCGCTCGTCGGTAAGACGCTGGCGCGGGCTCGCGTTGCGCGCGGGAATCAGCTGTCGCCGCCCGTTTCGTCGAGATACGGAGTGCATTCGACGAGCTTGGCTTCCGTGCCATCGTGCACCGCATAGACGGCGTGCTTTTTCTCGTACCCGTTTCGCCACAGCGAAGCCGCGCCGTGCGCGCCGTCTTTATTGATGGCGTAAAAATAGATGTGAAACGTGCCGAGTTTTTTCTTGTCGTTTTTATAGTTGTGGGCGATGCGACCCAAGGCTTCGAGGCACGCGGCTTCGGGCGACATCCCCTTGCGCATCATTTCGATGATCGTATGCCCGCCACAAATCTTGATGTTTTCCTCGCCTTTGCCGGTCGAGCCCGCCGCGCCAACTTCATTGTCCACGCAGCAGCCCGCGCCGATGATGGGCGAATCGCCGACCCGCCCGGGAATTTTCCACGACAAACCGGAAGTCGTGGTGGTGGCGGAGATGTCTCCTTTGGCGTCCACGGCCATGCAAGGAATCGTGCCTGTGCGGGGATGCGCAATGACGCTCTCGGCGTAGGCAATCTCTGCTTCGTTGCCATCGAAGAGGGCCGCCATGTGTTCTTTCCACTCCGGCGAATCGATTCCCGGCCGCCAATTGAAGGAAGTCTTGGCTTTCCACGCCAGCCAGATTTTTCTCGAATGTTCCGTGAGGAGATTCATCTCCTCGAATCCCTCGGCCACTGCGTAGCGGCGAGCGCCATCGCCCACCAGCATCACGTGATTGGTGTTTTCCATGACCGTTTTCGCCAGGCGCGAAACATTTTTGATGCGCCGCACGGAAGCCACAGAACCTGCACGATGCGTGGGGCCGTGCATGACGCTCGCGTCGAGTTCGACTTCGCCTTCTTCGTTGGGCAAGCCGCCGTAGCCCACGGAGTCGTCGTTGGGATCATCTTCGACGACCGTGACCGCGGCGACCACGGCGTCGAGTGTGTCGCCGCCCTTCTTGAGGATGTCCATGCCTTTGTCGAGGGCGTGCAGGCCATTGGCGCTGGAAATAATGAGCGGGCGCTTGCCCTGCGCGGGAGGAGCGAGATTCGCGAGGGAAAGCGCGTCGTCCCCGTTCGTTGGAGTGCGGCCAAAGAGTTTATTGGCACCGGCGAGGGCGCTGCCCGCCAACGAAGTGCGAAAGAATTTACGGCGTGACCAAAGTTCCATGTGGAATGCCTCCTGGAAGTGCGGAGGCCAATATACAACAGCCGAGGTTCGAGGTTTGAAGTTTGCGCAACCAGCTTGAGGCCCTGGGCGTCGACCGCTACGATGGTGTGTGGCGGCGCGTGCTTGTCGTTAGGCCTGCACCGACAGCGGACTGGACAGAATCAGTAAGAGGATGAAGAGGATGCACAACAAGAATTTCATGAGGACACACTCCTTGCCGTCCGCGTGATCCCTCAACTTGGAAAAAAGCCCGGGCACGCAAGCCGCCAATCCCTCGAGGACGATCGCAGTTTATGCCCGGCAAAAGCGGCGCAACACTGGACGGAGGGCGCGAAAGAGGGCAGTTGGCACCGTGGTGGAGGGGCCTGTCCCGCGGGCCAGCAGGGAATGATCGGTGAAATCAAGCGGTGACTTCCGGCGAACCGTGAGCACGCGCGGGGAATTCGCCTTCCCAGCGCGCGATAACCACGCAGGCGAGGCAGTTGCCAAGGACGTTGACGGCCGTGCGCCCCATGTCCATGAGCTGGTCGATCCCGAAAAGCAGAAAAAGCGGCTCGCTCGGCAGATGGAATGAGCTCGCCGCGGCGAACACAATCACCAGCGAGGCGCGCGCCACGCCCGCTGTGCCTTTGCTGCTCACCAGAAGAGTGAGCAGCATAATGGCCTGCTGCGCGATCGTGAGATGGATGCCGGCGGCCTGCGCGATGAAGAGCAAAGCGAGAGACTGGTAGAGGCTGGAGCCGTCGAGATTGAAGCTGTAGCCGGTGGGCAGAACGAAGGCGACGGTCTCGCGGGGCACGCCAAAGGATTCCATCTGCTCCATGGCGCGTGGGAGAGCGGCTTCGGAACTGGCAGTGGCAAAGGCGATGGTGACCGGCTCGGTGACGGCGCGGAGGAATCGCTTCACCGGCACGCGCGCCAGCAACGCGATGGGAAACAAAACGCAAGTGATGAAAAACACGAGGGCCACGTACATGGTCGCGAGCAGCTTCAAAAGCGGCAAAAGAACACCCAGGCCGAGATGGCCGACGGTGTACGCAACGGCGCCAAAAACGCCGATGGGCGCAGCGTACATGACCAGGTTGGTGAACTTGAACATGGTTTCCGAAAGGCTCTCGGCGAAAGCCAGCATGGGGCGGCGCTTTGCCTCCGGCACAAGGACGAGCGCCATGGCGAAGAGGATGCTGAAAATCACGACCTGCAGCACCTGACCTTCGGCCACCGATTTCGCGATATTCTCCGGGAAGATGTCCGTGATGAGTTGCGTGGCGGTGTGGGGCGCGGCATTGAGCGGTTCCGCTGCGGCGGCCGGCGGGAGGCGCACGCCTTCGCCCGCGCGGCTGATGTTGATGGCTGCCCAACCGATGAGCAATGCGATCGTGGACACAACCTCGAAGTAGATGAGCGATTTGATGCCGAGACGGCCGACTTTCTTCAGGTCCGCGTGACCCGCGATGCCCACGACGAGCGTGCCGAAAAGCAGCGGCGCGATGATGACCTTGATCAGCCGGAGAAAAATGGTGCCGAGAAACTGGAGCTTTGCGGCGGCGGAAGGCATGTCGTGGCCGAATTCCGCGCCGGCCAGCAGGCCGACAAGGATCCAAGCGGTCAGCGAGCGCCGGGAAGCGGCATAGGCCGCGATGAGTAGAATGGCGAGCCAGCGCAGGAGCGTGGCGGCAAGCGCGGCGAACGGGAGGCTCTCACCGCTCGGCGAGAGCGGTAGAACATGCCCACCCGCGAAGAGCGACGCGGCTATCGCCACCGTCGCCGCGGCGACTGCCGCCAGCAGAAGCCTGTTTTTCATGAAAGCTCGATCCACGAGCGCATCGGTGCCGAAAGGTATGCTGCTTCGCCCTGCGTGTCAATTGGCATGCGCACGAGAAGCGCCCCGACCCGGTGTCTGGGAACGCGAGGTACGGAGGTGGCTGATGGCACCGGGAAGCGGCAGGGAGAGTGGAAGTTGTTGACAAGACAGGGAGCAGTGCTGCAGCCAGTTTTTGAACAATCGATTTGATGGGAACAGAAAGTATTGTGTTCAACTAATTGAAACCAAAAAGCTTAGCTGCATATAAGCATAATATACTTGCGTTTGCACGGCATGATTGACTTGTATTTGTACGGCATAATATACTTGTATCCATACGGTGCGATTGACTTGTGAACCCTCAACATCATACACTTGTGCTTACCCAGCACAATAAACTTGTAATGACCCAACCCCAAGAAAGATGGGAGGCTTTCAATGCCCTCACCAAACGAAAAACTGGCTGAATCGCTCGAGGTGCTGGAGGCACTCCAGGAAGGCAACCGACGGGTGTTCCGTTCCGACGACCTGAGCCGGGTTCACCGCGAGCGCCTGGTGGAAAACGGCTTCCTGCAAGAAGTCATGAAGGGTTGGCTGATCTCTGCAAGCCCCGAAGCAGAGGCCGGCGAGAGCACGCCGTGGCATGCGTCGTTTTGGGAATTCTGCGCACGCTACTGCGACGAACGTTTTGGCGAACAATGGCACCTGTCGCCGGAGCAGTCCCTTTTTTTGCACGGCGAGAGAACGGTGATCCCGGATCAGCTGGTTGTGCACAGTCCGAAAGCGACGAATAACGACATCAGTCTTCTGTTCGGCACAACGCTTTACGATCTGAAGGTTGCGGAGATGCCGGCAACCGCAGCTCTCACGGTGAGGGACGGATTGCGCCTGTTTTCGCCGGCGGCGGCGTTGGTACGCGTGCCCGAATCATTCTTTCAGATGTATCCCGTCGAGACGCAAGTGGTGATGGCGAGCCTTGCTGACGCCTCGGACGTACTTCGGTTTCTCCTGGACGGCGGCCATTCCGCGAAAGCCGGTTATCTTGCCAAAGCCTTCCGACAAACCGGGCGCGGCGACCTCGCGGACGAGATTCTCCGGGCGATGAAGGGCGCCGGATACGATGTGCGCGAGAGCAGTCCTTTTGAGTCCAGGCATATACATATATTTGCCAAGCTGGGCCGTCCCGCCGCTCCGATTGTGGGCCGGATCGAGATGCTTTGGGACTCGATGCGCGGCAAGGTCCTCGCGACGTTCCCCAAAGCGCCGGGACTTCCGGCGGACAAGGAAGAGTATCTTCGCTTCGTCGATGACATCTACCGGACTGATGCCTACCACTCGCTGTCCATTGAAGGCTACTCCGTCAACCCTGCCTTGGTTGAGAGAGTGCGGCAGGGCGGCTGGGACCCCGAGCACGACCCCGGCGATCGCAGAAACCGCGACGCCCTCGCGGCGCGGGGATACTGGCAAGCGTTCCAGCTGGTGAAAAAAGGAGTAGAGAAAGTGATCGCCGGTGAGAACGCCACCGCGCTCGTGCGTGCCGTGCACAACGACTGGTATCGCGAATTGTTCCAGCCCTCCGTCACAGCCGGCCTGCTCGAAACGGGGTCATTGGCCGGATACAGGAACATACCTGTGTATCTGCGCGGGTCGCGCTATGTTCCGCCCAGGTGGGAAGCGGTGCGCGACGCCATGCCAGCGTTCTTCGACCTTCTGGAAAAGGAACCCGAGCCTTCGGTGCGCGCGGTGTTGGGACACTGGCTTTTCGGTTATGTCCATCCTTACTTTGATGGGAACGGGCGCATGGCGCGCTTCCTGATGAACGTCATGTTGGCTTCGGGCGGCTATCCCTGGACGGTGATTCGCATCAGGGATCGCAAGTCTTATCTGAGCGCGCTGGACCGCGCCAGCATCGAGATGGACATTCATCCGTTCACGACCTTTATCGTCCACCGCGTGCAATGGCGGCTTGAGCGTCACGATCTTAAGTTTCCTGCGCCCATGGAGAGTCTCGTTTTCGGGCGTGACCTTGTCCTTTTCTACGGGCAAGATGGCGAGGCGGTCGTGCGGTGCGTCATCAGCGGAGAAGCCCTGGACGCTCACTTCCATGGAGACGGCAAGGACAGAGTCGAAGTGTTCCGAGCGAACCGCCAGGCCATCGAACAGGAGGTGCAGCGGAAATACATTGCCGGCGACACCGAAGTGGATGGGTCGGTTCTCATTCGCTCGGGCGATCTGCCTGAGTGACGACTTGCGGGCCTGAAACAGGAGTTGTCCCCACCAATAACTCCGTTCTTGTTGCGCAGTGCATGGTTAGGCATAGACGTTGCGATGATCCAGTGAATCACAAGCCGTTACCAATTTGGTTGCCGAGTGAATTGAAATCGATTAAGTCTCGGCGCGGTCCGTTGAATGGCTGTGGCATTAAGCCTTACTCGTACAAGTTTTGCGCGGCGACAGCATCGGTAATCAGAGGAAAGCGGCGGCAGGGCCGCCATACTCAAAATGGCCAGCGCTATTCGGAGGAGCCGAGGGGGAGGAAGTATTGCGTGCCCTTGACGGGATCCTGGAGGCGCCGCAACAACTGCTGGAGGTCGTCGCTGCGCTCGACGAAGTCGATCTCCGAAGTGTTGACGACCAGGAGATCGCAGGCGGCGTAGCGGAAAAAGAAATGTTCATAGGCGCGGGCCACTTCTTCGATGTATTCGGGAGAGATTTGCGATTCGTCGCGGGAAGCTTTTTTGGCGATGCGTTCGCCCAGGACTTCGGGCTTGGCTTGCAGGTAGATGACGAGATCGGGGGCGGGAAGATCCGCGGTGAAGGCTTCGTAGTAGCGTTCGTAGAGCTTGAGTTCCCGGTCGTTGAGGTTGAGATTGGCAAAGATGCGGTCTTTTTCGAGAAGAAAGTCGGAGAGGACAGGGCCGGGAGCTTCCACGCCCAAGGCTTCCCGCAGGCGCTTCTGCCGCTCGAGGAGGAAATACATCTGGGCGCGAAAAGCGGCCCCGGGCTTGGCCTGATAGAAATCGGCGAGAAAGGGGTTGTCTTCGCAATCGTAGATGCGGCGGGCGTGGAGGCGCTCGGCGAGGATGCGGGCGAGGGTGCTTTTTCCGACGCGCAAGGGGCCTTCGATGACGATGAAGCGCGGAGGCTGGGGGCTGCGCTGCGGAACGCGAGCGCGTTTGGCGGCGGAGGAGTCGTCGCTAGGCATCGTGGGCGTGACTCCGATCCGATCGGAGCCGAAGGGCGAATTATAGCAGACTTGCGGCAAGAGTTCTGGCGTGTCTACCGAGGCGGGGCAGCACGGGAGGGCCAAATATGCAGAAATATTTTTCACATTTATGGACTGGTACTGCCGTTTGAAGAAAGGGCAAACCGGGGAACTAGAGGGACGTACTAAGCAGAATGTGACCAAAGGACCAGTGTCACCTGACCTTTCGTACAGTAAATTGCCAGTATTGCGAGTGGGGACGGACTTGCAAGACCACTGGCAATACTGAGGTGGCAAATGGTCTTTGCAACGCTCCTGTTGATTTGCTCCATGCCGCAGTTGGACGACGCGGCGAAAACAGTGGCCGATTCCAACGCGGCGGCCGTGCTGCCAGCCCATCCCGCAGTTTCTTCCGGTGGAGCAGTAAAAGACACCCCAGCCGCGGCCTCCCTGCCTTCTGCGCCGGAACCCAAAGTGAAGCCGGACGTCGAGCCCGCTACGCTGCGCGCTGCGTCGTTTCAGCCCGTGAAGCCTGCGGTGACGCGGCCGCGCGAAACGCCGCGGCAAAGGAAGGTGTGGTATGCGCTGACGATAGCAGGAAGCGGCGGAGCAGCCTTTGACGCGTGGTCGACGCGGCGAGCGATCTCCGGCGGCTATGGTCAGGAAGCGAACCCGTTCCTGCGCCCGTTCGCCAATTCCAATGCAATTTATGCCGTGACGCAGGTGAGCCCGGCCTTTATGGACTTTCTGGGTAAGCGCATGATGGTCAGCCAGAATCCGTGGATAAGAAAGTTGTGGTGGGTTCCCCAAGTAGCGGGGACAGGCATGTCGTTCGCCTCAGCCGCGCACAACGTCAGCATCGTGCACTAAGAGTTCCCTCAATCCCCCCAACGGAAAGCGTTCCGGGCAGCCCTCGCCGGGACGCTTTTTGTTTCAGGACGACGCAGCCGCGTTGGTTGCGCAAAGTCTCGTGAAGCCGAATGAAACATTCGTTTCAGCGCAAAAAGGGGTGGCGACTTTCGTTGCCACGCGGGCCCAAACCTTACTTCGAAACGACCAAGATCACGAACGAATCCGGCTTCATTTTGCCGCGCCGCTCGCCCGGGGCAGGTGGATCAAAGTCCGCGGCGGGGAGAAAGATGTTATGGGTCTTCAGATCGAGCCCCATGGTGCGGGCGCTCCGCTTGGTGGGGACGTTTTCCACCACGGTGTATTTGTCGGGCGCGTCCTCGTGGATCACGGTGATTACGCCTTCGCCGCAGGAAGCGAAGAAATCGTTCGTGGCCGGGTCGAACGCGGCGGCATCGGGGCCGTTGCCAATTGCCGGTGTGGCGACGACCTTGCCGGTGTCCGCATCCACGACGACAGAGACTTTGTCATCACAAACAGCGAGCAAGCGGCGGTTTTTCACGTCCATCGCAAGGCCCGATGGCGACTTGCATGGCGCAAGCGGCCAGTGGTGGAGTTCCTTAAGGTTTTGGGCATCGAGGTGATGAAGCTCGGAGGTATCTTCGTTGTTCACGAAGATGCTTCCCTTGCCGTCCACTGCGGCAAATTCTGGTTTCCCGCCTAGAGCAATCGTGCCGGCAACGGTTCCATCTGCTGCATTGATGGCCGTGGCGTTTTTGCCGCGGCCATTGAACGTGAATACGCGCTTGCTGACCGGCTCGTAGACGATGGCGTCCGGGTTGGCATCGGTCTTGACACTGCCGATTGGTTTCAAAGTCTTTAGGTCGAAGATCGTGACACTATCGCTGCGACCGTTGCTGGTAAATCCGCGGCCGAGGTCGGAAGCGATGGCGATGCCGTGCACTCCCTGCGTATCGGGAATATCGCCAACGACAGCGTGGCTATCCGCGTCCATGACCACCGTGTGAGTGCCCCGCGAGATGTAAACGCGTCGGGCAGCACTATCGACGTAGACGTAATCCCAGCCGCCTTCACCGCCCAGCGGGATGGTCTTGACGAGCTTGTAGCCGGAAGCGCCGGGTGCGGGCGCGGCCGCGTGCGAGAGTGTCCTCGCACAAGTGAATATCGCAATCAAGAGTAAACTGGTGAGCCCAAGGAAAGTCACTGTTTTGCGCATGATTTCTTCTCTCTTTGGCTTTGCAGTCTTGACTGCGTCTTGCGCTGCCAAGCGGGGTCATTTCTAGCGTGAAGAACATAAACACAACATAAACGCCAGCAGCCTGGCGAGTTTAGCGCGAGCGCCAATCCGGCGTCTGCGGACTACCCCTTTACTTTGTGCTGCTCAAACCACCCCGCAATATAAAGCATTTTGGCGATGTGATGGCTCGGGCGGCGGCTGATGCCATGCGGCTCTTCCGGAACGCGCACGAGAACAGCGTCGACGTTCAGGAGTTTGAGCGCCTCATAGAACTGCTCGGCTTCGGAAATGGGCGTGCGATAGTCAGCCTCGCCGGTCATGACTAACGTGGGAGTTTTCACTTTGGCGACGAGACTGGTGAGGGAGCGCTGCATGTACTGGTCGGTATTATCCCAGGGATTGCCGGGGAACCAGTATTGCGCGACCCAGGGGATGTCCGAAGTGAGGACAAAGCTGTACCAATTGATGACCGGATAGAGCGAAGCCGCGGCCCGGAAGCGGTCGGTGTGTTCGATGGTCCAGCAAGTGAGAACGCCTCCTCCGCTGCCGCCGGTGACAAAGAGATTGTTGGTGTCGATGTAGCCCTTGGCAACGACAGCGTCAACGCCGCTGTTCAAGTCATCGAAATCGTCTCCGGGATAGGCGTGGTGGATCAGGTTGGCGAATTCTTCGCCATAGCTGGTGCTGCCTCGCGGATTCGTATAAAGAACGACGTAGCCCATGGAAGCCCAGACCTGCTTTTCAAAGTCGAAGCGGTCGCCATAGTCGGCAAACGGGCCGCCGTGAATCTCCAGAATGAGCGGATATTTTTTGGTGGCGTCAAAATCGGGCGGGTGAACGATCCAACCGTGAATCTTGCGCTTGTCTTTGGACGACTCATAGGAGATTTCTTCCACGTGGCCGGGCTTCTTCTGCGCCAACAGTTCCTCGTTGAGGGAGGTGAGGACTTTCATTGCGCCGCCGCTGAGGATAGCAATGTCGCCGGGCTCGTCCGTGCGGCCATAGGTCATGGCGATGAGGCCGTTGTGGGCAATGGAGAAGGAGCCGCCGCCATAGGCGCTGGTGGTGGAGGCCAGGTGGTCCATGGTCTTTTTGCAGTTTCCGTCCGTGGAACAGAAGCCAATCTTGGTGTCGCCCTGATCGTCGTAACGGAAGTAGACGCCGCTGTTGTCAAAGGCCCATTGAGGTTCCTGAATGTCGCGATCGAGTTTGTCCGAGAGGGAGTGCGAGCCGGTGCCATCGCGGTTCATCAAATAAAGCTTCGTAGTTTGATGGCCCTGGAGGCGGTCGTCAAAGCCGGTGTACGCGATCCACTTCCCGTTGGGAGAACCGGCAGGAGCATTGTCGGGTCCTTTGCGATTGGTGAGCGCGCGCAGGGCGCCGTCGGCGACGCTGAATTCATAGATTTCCGTGTCGATGTACGCATGTTCGGATTCCGGATGGCGGTTGGCGGAAACAATGAGGTACTTGCCGTCGGAAGTCCATTCGGCGCGATTGGCTCCCCACTCGTTGCCGCCGTTCGGAAAATTGCCGTTGGTGACTTGCCGCGGCGCGCCGCCATCCGCGTTGACGACGAACACCTGCATGTAGCCCGGCTTGAGATAACCGGCACCGTTGTATCGATAAACCAGACGGTCATAGGCAGCCGGGGGATCAGCCCACTTTGCGCCCGCGGGCGGAGCGGGCAGATCGGCGAGGTGCGGGCCCTTGCTGGGAACCAGCGCGGAGAACGAAAGCATTTTTCCGTCGGGCGACCAGTTGATGGCGTTCGGTGAGTTTTCGAGATTGGTGGTGCGCGCGGTCTGGCCCGTGTCCATCCAGCGGATGTAAATCTGCGATTTGCCGTCCGTATCCGAGAGATAGGCGAGGCGAGTGCCGTCGGGCGACCAGCGCGGGGAAGTGTCGCTGCGGTTTCCGGTGGTCAGTGGGCGGTGATCGGAGCCGTCGGTGTTGATGATCCAGAGATTCGAATAGCGCTTGTCCGTGGCGGCGTCGGCGAATCGCCGCACGTAGACGATTTTCTTGCCGTCGGGAGAGATTTCCGGATCCGTGGGCAATTGGATCTGGAACTCATCCATGGCGGTGAGCTTGCGAGAGACATCCTGAGCTCGCAGAATGGAACTTGTGCCAATGGGCCAGATGGTGGCCAGTAGTGTGATGGCGATGCGCGCTTTTGGTGTCATGAGTAGGGACTCCTCGCGCGCCGAGTAAACAACGCGAATCCCGCCCTGTCAAGATGACAAGAAAGTGTGTGGCGGTAAATTTTTGGCAGCCGCGCCCCGCGGACTTTCCCATCAGCCATCACCGCGTGCGCGCAATTGCATCAAGCGGAGTTTGCCGCCCGCCCAGGCGGTCGGCAAGGCGAGCACGATGAGCGCAAGGGGATACCAGTGGGGTCCGAAGGCCGGTCCTTTGTTCCACGTCACGATGGCGCCCACAGTGGTGACGACAAGGGCAGCGATGCCTAGAATCATGGCGTGCAGCATAGGGCGGTCGGGTGCAAGCCGCGCTGCGAGGTAGCTGCCCGCCACGCCGTACACGGTGCGATAAACCGTTGCAAGCAAGAGGGACCCTTCGTAGCCGACCATCGATTGACCCCATGGTGGGAAGACACCCATGGCATGGAGCACGACGTCGGTGCCGAGGGAGAGAATGACGCCTGCGAACATGCCCGCGAGCAGGGCGCCAATGCTTCGACCGATTCGTCGCGGAGGCGGAGGTTGCATTTCGTTCATGACCCCGTTGTTCCTTTCTCCAGCGCGGCTGGGGCGCGAGGCCTGGGTAACTAATGCGCGACGACACCTGCCCCATTCACCGGAATTCCAACGCGACGAACGAGGTCCTGGAAGCGCGGGTCGGAGTGCAGTGGTTCCACTCTGGGATCGTCGTTGAGATCCAGCAGGTCATCGTCGTGTTCGGCGAATGAGTTTCGCAACCACTGAAATGCGCGGTCCTTGTCGCCAAGGCCGACGTACACCAAAGCGATACTGTAAGAGAGCATATCTCCAGGTTTGCGCGCGGCTTTCAGTTCTTCGAGGAGCCTTAGAGCATCTGCCCGGCGGCCTTGCACAGCATAGAGATGAGCCACAGCTGCCTTAGCCAAGAGGAGGTTCCCGTTCCTCGAAAGCGTTTTGTACTTCTCAAACTCCACCAACGCTTGCTCGTACTTGCCCAAACTTTCATAAACCAGGCCGAGGTCACAATGTGCATCGGGAAAGCTTGGATCTATTTCCAATGCTCTGTTCAGTTGTTGGATTGCCCGGTCAAAATCGTGACTCGACCAATAGATGGAGCCCAGATTGGTGTTAGCTAAAACGGCGAGGGGATCAAGTTCCAGAGCCCGTTGCATCTCGGAATGGGCTTCATCGAAGCGTCGTAAGGCGGATAGATACCCAGCGTAGCCGTGGTGAGCGTGGGTATCATTCGGGTCCAGCTCAATGGCGCGTTTAAACTCCTGTTGAGCAACACTCCAATCCCAATCGTTACGCCATGTGGCGAAAGCGAAGGCCGCGTGCCCTCTACCAATGGTGTCATCAAGCGACAATGCTTTTCTGGCTGCTTCTTTGCCATGCCGGTAGTCACTCAAGAGGTTATAAGCGAAGGCAAGTCCAATCCAGGCCCGGGCAAAGCCAGGATCCTTTTCGATCGCTTTTTGGAAATACTCCCGGCTGTTGGCCGCTGACTGTTCGGTGCCCTTATCCCAGTAATAGAGGCCCTGTAGGTACAACTGATACGCCTCAGGATCGGAGTGCGTGACCGCTGCAATCTTCGCCGTTTCTGCCGGAGTAATCTGGGCCTTGACCTGCTTGGCAATGGCACCGGCCACGTCACTCTGCAGCGCGAGGATATCCCGCATGTCCCTGTCATAGGTCTCCGCCCAGAGGTGCCGATCGGTGCGCGCATCAACGAGCTGCGCCGTGATACGTACCCGGTCCGACGAACGAGTTACCGATCCTTCCACCACAGCCTCAACGTTCAACTCGCTCGCAATCTGCACCAGTGGCTTATGGCTGTTCCTGTACTGCATAGACGAAGTCCGTGAGATGACGCGTAGCGAGCCAATCTTCGCCAGGACTGTGGTCAACTCATCCGTCATGCCGTCAGCGAAATATTGCTCATCTGGATTGCCCGAGAGATTCTCCAGCGGCAGAACGACAATCGAATGAATCGGGGGCGCACCACGAGGCAGAATCCGACTGCGGATGCCGGCAATGTTGAAGGCAAAGCCAGCGGCGATGAATGCCGTGGCTCCCAGGGCAGGGACCCAAGCACGCCTCCAGCGAAAGACCGTCGGCTCTCGGGGTATAACAACCCGCTCGGGGGTGGGTGAGCCAGCGGGTTCGAGCACACGTTCAACCGGGGCAATGAACCTGTAGCCCTTGCCAACGGAGGTTTTCACAAAGCGCGGCTGTTCGGGGTCATCATTCAGCGCCGAACGAATTTTGCGAACGGCATTATTGATTCCGTTCTCCGCATCGAAGAAGAAGTCCTTGCCCCAGATCTTCTCGATGATTTCTTCCCGCTTGACCAGGTGACCCTGCTTTTCGGCCAGCAGGATCAGCAACTCCATGGGCTTGCGCTCCAGACGGAGGCGATGGCCGGCACGACAGAGCTCGAACCCATCAGGATCAAGCTGGTAATCCCGGAAGCGCAGTTTTGCGGAGGACATGAAACTTCCTGCAAGGACTAGAGTGAGTATAGCTCCGTCCTCCAACCCAGAGAACAGACGAATTAGCCCCATCCACTCAAGCAGTTATACCGATAGGTAGAAGTGAGAAAGGCACAAGGCGCGCGCGATTGACTTCCGCCAGCATCCGCCTGAATCTCCAGCCATCGCAAGGCACAAGGCCTGACAGGACAGGGTGAGCGATGGGAGATTTCGGGCTCGATCCGGAAACGGCACTGAAACTTATACAGATGCTCCTTCGTGGGGCTGGCTATTTCTTTGCGGGATTTGCGCTACTTGGGCTCTCCACCTACGTTGTCTTTCTGTGCTTGGAGATATTCGCTTCGCAAACTCACGCCAACGTCCGAATTGCCAAAGTTCCGCAGCCTGTCGTTTGTGTTCGCGCGGCCGAACAGAATCAGGATCTGATCCCCGCGGAGACGCCGATTCTGGCTGAGGCACCATCTGTCATCGGGGAAGAACTGATGCAGGAGGCTGAATCTGGGGGTAGGGCGGCGCAGATCGCTGTAAGTCCCTGAAACAGGTGAGCTTTTGGAGGAAATGAAGATGGCAGGCACGCAGCCAAAAAGCCGATTCAGCAAGGTGATGGAGATCTTTCTCTGGCTTGTCGCGTTGGGAGTGCTGGCCGAGAACGTTCTCCTTTTCCTGCAGAACCGGCGTCTGAACGAAGCCTTAGCTCCTCAAATCACTGCGGGAACGCAACTGCGGATGCTTGCGGGGATCGGGTTCGATGGCCGCCTGGAGCCAGTGGCCCTTCCTACGGTCGGTTCCAAGCTCCTCATCATCACTTTTTCTCCAGGCTGCCCGGCTTGCCAGGCAAATCAGGAAGGCTGGATGAAGCTGGCAAGCACGCTTGAACAAAAAGGCGTCCGCGTGCTCTGGGTGAGCCGTGATCCGGTCGAAATCACCAGAGACTACTGTACGAAGCACGGCATACGGCTGTCCGATACCCTGGCTGATCCGCCCTACAGAACCTTTTCCCAACTCGGACTCGCGCGGGTCCCCAATACTCTGCTGGTGGGAGCCGCGGGTCGAGTGGAGAAGGTGTGGGCTGGACGCCTGGATCAGGCGGGCTGGGACACGATGTTTGCCTATTTTGAACGGCAGGAGACGGCTTCTCCTCTCCGAAGCCAAGTTGGCGCAACCCAACCGGGTGCGGGTCGGAGCTGTCCCAAACGTCCGCCAAAGCTTGTAAGTAAGACATAGATCACAAAAAGGAAGGGGAAAAAGAAATGTTAAGGCGAATATCGAAGGTACTTCTGCTCGTGGCGCTGCTGGCAGCCCTTGTGGCCAGCAGCGCCACGGTTTTGGGGAGGTCACATACATGCACCTGTTACCGCTCGGGCGACAGGCAACTTCTGCCTCAGGTAGGATGTCACTTCGACCGAACCACTTCCCAGTGCGTTAATACTAGTTGCGGGGGGACTTGCATTTAATCTTCCTAATCGCATGCAGCCAAGGGGTCGTTAACCTAGCGTCCACAATGGATGCTAGCAATGTTTAATGAGGTCTTAGACCATGGAAAGACTAAAAAAGCGATTTTTAATGTTCGTTATCCCAGTGGCACTGATTTTGTTCGCAGCGTTGCTTGTGGCACAGCTTGTGGCGCAGGGGCCGCCGCCCAATCAATGTTTGAACTGTGCGGTGGCCTACAAGAATGCGGTGAGCGACTGTCACCGCGATCAGGCATGCCTGGCCAAAGCACGTGCAGCAGCTCTGCAGTGCCTCCAGGGCTGCGGCTTGCCACCACGGTAATCAACCCTGTCCGGCCGATCCACCTGCGGCATTTGAGAACCGCATAGACACTCGCTTTTTTTGGCCACCTTTTCTCCCTGAACTCTACGGCCGCAGCGGGAACTGAGGATGCACGTGGCATGAGCTGCTGCTTGCGCAGGTCAAAAATTGCCGCGATGAAAATGGCAAAAATCAATTGGTTTGGCAGGTCGCGCCACCCCTAGAACTCTCTTCCGAGCGCATGCCACCTTTGCACCCGACGTCTCTTGTCGTTCTTGCGTGCGCTGCCGGTGCAGCGACAGGGGTTGGTTTGAGTCTACTTTGCGCTGGTCTCTTGCGAGACGATGGTGATTAAGAATGCGTTGCGGTCCGAATAAGAGAACTCATGTCCCGCCACATTGGCGCGGTGCTCGATCGATTTATACATTTGAAAACCATCGTTTTGCACGGCCTCAAAATACTTCACGTTCTTGAGCACAACGCCTTTCCCGTCGATCCCGGGCTCGCGCTGGAGCTTCATGTACGCTCGTTGTCCGTCCGCCAACTTGGCCTCAACAATGTCGCCTGACTGGCGGATTTCTATTGGCGCTTCCTGCACTTTTAGCTCGCCCCACTCCAAACCGTAGGTCTTGAGAATGATCGGGGCCAAGGCATCGCGCTGCGCTTGCGTGGACTTCGGATCGAAAGATACCATCACCCACTTTGCCTTCTTTTCGGTTCCCCACTTGTCGCCGAGGTCGCCGGTCAGCCAATATTTTGTATTAGCGAGGTCAACGTTTCCTGAATACCCTTCCCGGACTGTCACAGCCATGTTGAACTCGCAAAATGGGTGTTCGGCATGCTTATGGCCGTGGCTGTCGCTGAAATAGCATTGGCAAAACAAATGGCAACTGCATGCTTCCACATAGTCGGCTTTCATCCGCCATGAAGGTTCCTCTGGTGCCGCAGCCAGCGAAAACGCCAGAGCCAAGACCAACACAACCAATGGTAATGCTTTCATGCCTTCTCCTTTTCCAGACAAGATGCGTTAAAATCGCTGGCATCCCCCGGGCTGAAAGGCGACGCCAGGACTGCCCGTGTTTCGCGCAGGTTGCCAGCCACGGGCATGAAATGTCTTTGAGGAGTTCTGAAACATTTCTTGCGAAGTTCTTCATGTGGGTGTTCGGTTGAAATCAAAGCACTTATACGGATTCGGCTCCTACCGCCTCGACGCCGTGGAGCGAGTTTTGCTGCGGGATGGCCAGCCCGTCACACTCCCGCCAAAGGACCTGGAAACCCTCCTCGTTCTGGTCGAGAGGGCGGGGCACATCGTCGAAAAAGAAGAGTTGCTGGAAAAAGTATGGCCCGGTGTCTTCGTTGAGGAAGGCAATCTGGCCCGGCACATCTTCAACCTCCGGCAGGTGTTGGGTGATACTGCGGACGGCCGCAAATATATCGAGACCATCCCCAAGCGAGGCTATCGCTTCGTTGCGGCGGTGCACGAGGACCCAGAACCGGCCGCGCCTCTTCTAGCGGGCCCGCAGACTTCTGAGCAGGCTCCATCCATGGTGCCGCTGCCCCTCGGGCAAAAGAAAAGTCTCTGGTTGTGGCCGCTGACTTCGTTGGTGACGCTAGCTGTGACAGCGGTTCTGGTATCGCATTTCTGGCCGCGGAATCCCTCCCCGCAAAGAGTCATGCTGGCCGTACTCCCCTTTGCGAATTTGAGCGGGGACGTGCACGAGGATTATTTTGCTGATGGCCTCACGGAGGAAATGATTGCCCAACTCGGCCAGCTCCAGCCAGCCAAGCTTGGCGTGATCGCGCGAACCTCAACCGTGCGGTACAAGGATACAAGGGAAACCGCGGCGCAAATTGCCCGAGAACTGGGTGTGGGCTATTTACTGGAGGGGAGCGTTCGGCGCGGAGGAGAGCGCGTGCGCGTTACCGCCCAGCTGATCCAGGCTGGAGAACAGACTCATCTATGGGCCGAAACCTATGAGCGGCCTCTTACGGATGTTTTGAACATACAAAAGGAAATCGCGGAGAAGATTACACATTCTCTTTCCATCCAATTGCTGCCGGTCGAGACGAGCTCCTCCGCAAGCTCCCGTGTCAATCTGGAAAGCTACGACAAATACCTCCTGGGCCTGCATGAGCTCGGGCAAGGCACGCGGGAGAGCGAGAATAAGGCGATTCAGTATTTTCAAGAAGCTATCGCTAGGGATCCAAAAGACGCCCGCCTCTACTCGGCTCTCGCCGAAGCCTACACAGCGGTTGTCACGTATTACAGTTCTCCGGCCGAGGTGATGCCGAGAGCAAAGGAAGCGGCGCTGCGAGCCGTTGAGCTTGACCCTAACCTGGGGAGCGCGCACGTCCGGCTTGGTTATGTGCGCTTGTTTTTCGATTGGGATTGGCCCGCAGCGGAACGGGAATATCGTCGGGCTTTCGAAATCAACCCAAGCCTGCCGGAGGCCCAATTGGGCTATGCCAATTACCTGGCGACGCTGGGGCACTTCGATGAAGCAATTTCCCGCGTACAGCAAGCCTATCTTTTCGATCCCCTAGCACTCGAAAGCCGTAACGAAGCGCTTTGGATCTACTACTTTTCCGGTCGCATGCCGGAGACCGTGGAGCAAGCCCAGAAAACCATTGAGCTGGAACCGGCGGCGGGCCTTCCCCACGCGATGCTCGCACTCGCTTACGCACAAATGGGGCAACGTGCCGAGACGCTCCGTGCGGCAGAGAACGCCATTCGGCTTGCAAACAGCCCGTCGGTACTGACCACAACGGCGGCAGCCCTCGCGCGGGTCGGCCAGAAACATGAGGCGAAACAGCTTCTAAGCAAAGCCCTGGAACAAGCCAAGGAACGCTATGTCTGCCGATTCCTGGTCGCGGATGCCTATGTGGAGTTGGGCGACACGGAGAAAGCCCTTGAATCGCTGGAGCAGGGGTTCCTTCAGCGGTCGACTTGAATGCCATGGATCGGGGTGGATCCCCGATTTAACGCGCTGCGAGGCGATCCAAGGTTTCAGGATCTGGTCCGCAGTATCGGTATCCCTCGTCGAGGCACTGACTGATATGACAACTGACCGGAGACCTGATCCGCTTTGTCACTGTCGCGGTTGCGCCCGATTGATGGTGCCGGCTCAGACGGTCGACGCAACACCATCTAGTCAGTTGTGATCCGACGGCACTTCCCCATGGAGAACCGCTTTGTCCGGCTGTACTCAATAAGACCCTGGCCAGGATGGTGTTCCGTTTGAATCGACGCTCGCGAACGACTCTTAGCTATTGAGGCCCCTGCAAGGGGACTTCGGCCTAGTGTTGCGTCGACCCATTGAGACCACCGGGCTATTCGGAAGCTAAGCCACCACCCGAAAAGCGGCACTGCCGGGCCGGCGCGGGAGAATCGGTTCAACGCTGGTGTTTTTAGTGTTCTAGGGCACGACCGGAAGAACCAGCGCGGAGGGATGCGCCTTGTCGTGATAAGTCACATTGGTCGCTTTGATCATCCGTGTCGCGCGCGCCTGCTCTTCTCCGGTGTTCAGGTTGCGATCAAAACGCGGAAAGTTGCTGCTGGACACTTCCAGCCGCAATTTGTGACCCGCAAGGAACACATTGCTCGTCGCCCACAGGTCTACGGTGATGTGATACGTCTCGCCGGGATTGGCTAGTTCTGGTTTCTCTTGTGAATTGCGGTAGCGCAGCCGCAGGATTCCTTCCGTCAGATTTTGCGCGAACCCATTCGGCCAAACGTCCACCAGCTTTCCGGTGAAATCCGTGTCCACGGCCGAGCTGCTCGCGTACAAATCCAGGGAAACTGGCCCCGTTAGTTCCGTATCTTTCGCAAACGCCGGTGTCGTGTAAACCAAAACGTCGCTGCGCGCCTCCGCCGGGCGCTGATCCTCCGGGCCAATGCCCGTCGGTAAAGCTCCGCAGCACAAAGGCCCGCCAATGCTCGGCACCGCATCGCTCGGATCGTAAACGTACTGGTCAGGCTTTTCTTCCGAGGGCGCAACCGTGCTGAGCGAGCCGCTGCCGTTCAATCCATTCGCCGCGCCCGCTGAGTGCAGGTAATAGCGCGTGCTCTTCGCGCGTGTTAGGGGCCAATCATCCTCCTCGCGCCATTCATTTTTTCCCATCACGAAAATCTTCACCGGCTTTTCTTTTTCGACGCCGTTTGCTTCACCCTTGAGCAGCCAGTCGTACCACCGCAGCATCGCTTCTTCGTCATCCTGTGGCAGTTTTTCCCCAAAGTCGACCGCGCCAATTTTCCTTCCTCCGCCGGCGTGTCCCCCGACTGTGATCGCCAGTCTTTGCCCGCGTCGCGCGGCTTCGGTCCCTGCCTCCTTCTTCAGCCGCATGTAGTTGCGCAACGTCCCTCCGAGAAAAATGTCATACCACGCCCCGATTCCGTAAACGGGCACTTGGATCTGCGCGTAGTGGTCCTCGATCGACCACTGTTTCCAGTAATCGTCATAATTCGGATGCGAAAGCCAATCCGTGAAATACGGCGCCAGCCCCTCGGTTTCGGGCGCCTCCAGCACGGGATACGCCCGCAAAGGCAGAATCTTCGTCCATGCGACACCGTTGCTGTTCGATTCCACGCGCCGCCGCATGGTGTCTTGCGCCAGCCCGGTCGACCACGATTCGTTGAACCATTGTTCGAATGCCCCTCCCTGATACGTCCAGCCATCGTGGTAATTCGACGCTGTCACCGTCGGACAAATCCCCGCTAAATGGGGGGGATGCGCAATAGCCGTCAGGTATTGCGTCGCCCCAACGTAGGATCCGCCAAACATCCCCACCTTTCCGTTCGAATAAGGCAGCGCCGCCGCCCATTCCACAGTGTCGTATCCATCCTGCGACTCGTGCTTGAAGGGATACCAGTCGCCTTCCGAGGTGAAGCGCCCCCGCACATCTTGCGCGATCACCACGTAGCCGCGCGCGGCTGCTCGCAACGCAAAACCAATCGTTCCCGTTTTGTCATACGGCGTTCGCACCAGCAGCACCGGAAATTTTCCATCTGCTTTTGGTCGGTAGATATCCGCGCGGAGCGTCACGCCATCACGCATCTTCGCGGTGACATTGCGCTCGACCGTCACTTCGTATTTTTCCGCAGCCGCTCCGCTTGTTGGGACGAGTTGTGCCAATGCCGTGGCAAGAAGGAGAGCGGACACGGCCCTCCAGCACGCCATGTCGGAAATTCTTGGTAATGTTCGGCTCATAAGCTGCCCCCTGTTCTTACCCTCAGGCACTAGTCGCAAGTTGCGCAGCCTAGGTGCTCTCACGCGCTCTGTCAAGCTGCGCTCACCGTCCACAGCGGTCCGTAGATGCTCCATTATTCGCCCAGATTGCGCTCTCTAAATGTAACAAGGTTACGGCCCACATTTATCCGCAGGAGAGCGCCGCTTGTTGCTCCGGCGCTCCCTATCTCTCACTGAGAATTCTTCTAGAAAAGTTTGAGGTGGCTTTGCTTCGCGCGTTTCGTCTTCTGCTTTAGTCCCGGATTGAGGTTCAACCGCTCCTTGAGCAATCTCCGGTTGACGGCCATCAGAAGGAACGCCCAGGAGCGGTCTGTGGTGAGTTCACCGTCCGGGCGGGAGAAAAAAATGCACTCCGCTCCTTGGAGCGTTCCGGCCGTCACACTTCTTTTTGTCTCGAGCCTTTGCAGCGTAGCCACACATTGCCAGACGTCTCAATTTCTGAGTCGCGAAGCTGGATCATTCCGATTCAGCAGCCTGTCATCAGCTTCCAAGCCCTGCGAAAGGAGTTCGGATTCAGCACGTGTCGCTCCGCCAGCGGATGCGTCGAGGGCCGCTGGAGCATTCGCAACCTGTGATCGTTCCCCCGAGAAGGATTTGCCCCTCGTTCCATGTAATCCAGCGATTCGAACGACAGCCGGGTGCACTGCATCGAGAGATTCTGTGCGGGACGATTTGAATACCATGGGAAAGCAGGGCCAAAAGATCCTGTTAGCACGCCAGAAAGTCCTCGAAATCCTGCAAACGGAAAACGCGTGCACGGAGTGGTATCAGAGCAAGGATGCCGATCCCGCCACTACCTTTCGAACGCTCACCTTCTCCCTCGACCATCAAGGTGAAGCATACGTCCGGAAAACGAACGAGCCCGGCGAAATGGACCTCATTCGCAGCCCGTACGTCGCCAGCGTTATGCAAGGCGCAGGACCGTACGCCACCGTCTCAATAAACGCAAACGGAGCGTTCTTTTACACCATGGCGAACGTGCTCAAGAGTCCCAAAGACGGCGGACCGCTGAATTTTCAAGGTGTACGCCTGTTGCGCGTCGGACCTTATGCTGGTGGAACCCTGAACGCGCAGGTCGCCGCGCTTCTGCACGAGTTCGGACATGTCATTGATCTTCTTCCGCCGGATTGGGACGATTATGAAGGGAAGTCCCAACAGAATACTGTGGAAGTCCTGCGTTTCTGCCGCGCGGAAGTGGAGTCCAGCAAAACCCAAAACCCGTTTTTGGCGTCTCGCTAACGGCATCTCACCAGCGTACGGGAGGCGGAGGCTTACCCCGCCGTCTCCTGCGCTGCAAGGGTTGAAGAGTGAAACGATTTCGCGCGGGCCTTCACTACCTTCACAGACCAAGGCTAATCGGAACAAGCGGTCCTGTTCACGACATTGTGCATTCCGGCCGTTTGTTCCCGTTAACTGGTCGACGGGCGGGGAGCACTCTTGGGAGAGCTGTGCCTCCCGCTCGTCCGATTTTCTCTCCTCAACCCGCGTACCATGGGACGGAAATGATGCAGAGCTACCTGGAGCTGCGGCGCAACAAAAGATAAGTCGCGAACGAGAAAATCGCGTAATAGAAAACAGCGTTGGCCAAGATGGCGATGCGCAAGAACCAGCCAAACGTCCACGCGAGCGATCGGTGCGTCTCCGGCATGATGAGCTCGGCGAGTTTCAAGCCGGGGGAAAAGAGAGCGACCAGCGCTGCAGGAACTTGCGGCTCGATGGGCACCGCGATCGCTAGTGCAAGAAACCCAGCGAACAGGCCGAGCCCTCCGAACAACAGATTGCGCGATAGTCCGCGTTGTAGCATCACTCCTGATTCTAGTGCCGTTCCAACTTTTCTTCCCAAACGAACGCTTGCATGTTGCTCTACCGCGAAACAGCCGAAGTCCAGGCAAATGGAGGGGAAAACAAGCTGGAACTCCATGCGTTGAGGATTGTCCGCTGAATGCTAACCCTCCTGTGGGAAAATCAGTCTTACCTCCAGGACCAAAAGGAACTCCATGAGACTCCGGCGCAGCATTCCTTTCTTTGCGATCGTTGCCACGGCGATTTGCGGCATGCTTTTCGCGTGGGCCCGTGCAGGCAAAGCACAACAAGGCCAAGGCGCGAAAAAGAATCAGCCGACGCTGACCATTGAGGAGTACCAGCCCAAGTCCACGCTGGTCACCAAGGAACACAAAGTCGAGCGGGCGAAGTTTCCCTTCATCGACATTCATAGCCATCACTGGAATCCCACGGCGCAGGAAGTGGACCGGCTGGTGAAAGAGATGGATACGATCAACTTGCGCGTGATGGTGAATTTGAGCGGCGGAACGGAAGAGCAATTGCGGCAGACGGTTGCGGTGATGAAGGGACGCTACCCGGACCGTTTTGTGGTGTTCGCGAATTTGAGCTACGACGATCTGAATACTCCCGGTTACGGGAAGCGCGCGGCGCAACGGCTGGAACAGGATTTCAAAAACGGCGCGCAAGGATTGAAGATCTTTAAGAATTTCGGGATGGATTTGAAATACGCCAACGGCGAGCGCGTGCATGTGGATGATCCGGAATTCGATGCGGTTTGGGACAAATGTGCGGAGTTGAGAATTCCCGTGCTGATTCACATTGCGGAGCCTTCCGCGTTTTTTGATCCCTGGGACTACCACAACGAGCGCTGGCTCGAGCTGAAACAATTTCCCGGGCGCGCGCGGCCGCCGGAAAAGTATCCGCCGTTTGAAACGCTGATGAGCGAGCGTAATCATTTGTTCGCCAAGCATCCGCAAACAAATTTCATCGCGGCGCACTTGGGATTTCACGGGAACGATCTGGAGCGGCTGGGGAAACTGTTCGATAGCCTCCCCAATGTCTATGTGGACATCGCCGCGGTGCTGGCGGAACTGGGCCGGCAGCCGTATTCCGCGCATGATTTCCTGGTGAAGTATCAGGACCGAGTACTGATGGGCAAAGACATCTACGAAGTGAACGAATACAAATGGTATTTTCGCGCGCTGGAAACACGCGACGAGTATTTCGAGTATTACCGCCCGCGCCATGCCTTCTGGCGCATTTACGGGTTTCAGGTGCCGGACGAGGTGTTGAAAAAAGTGTATTACAAGAACGCGCTGAAGCTGGTGCCGGGGATCGATGCGAAGGCGTTTCCGGAGTGAAGGCACTAGAAAGAAGTTGACCGTCGACAGTCGAAAGGTGAAGACGGAAGAACCCAACACCTCCGGGCAGGCCCACGGAACGGATGCTCGGTTCCAAAATGGGAAGCACCTAGAGTTTTTCTTTCCGTGATTCTTCTTTAGAAACACGCCTACCCCGGCAGTTTTCGTAAGAGTGGCAAAACAAAGGACTTAGGGGATACGGAACTTGGAAGAGTATACGGAACTCTGGAGGACGAAGAGAGAGGGGTACACCCCCGGCATTTTGTATGAATTTCAAAACAAAGGAGTTACAGAATTTGCAATTCGTAAGTGATTGAAAAGAAACGAAGCGCAAAGTACTTGATGAGCGCGTATGCAGGCGAGGGATTGGTGGATGCACCGGTACTGAGGAAGTGAAAAGGGCCGGGCGGCGGGAGTGGAGTCGATAATTCACGACCGATGGTACCCTGAATTAAATGTTTCGTCAATTCTATTTATAGTACTAGTATTTGGCAAGTGGGCACATCCGTTCGAATGGGTGCGTAAGAGAAAGAAAACACAGGGGTAGAGCTCACTGGGGGCGGTGGAAATGCGCGAAAGCGGGGGTAAGAGCAGGAGGTTGAAGGTTCAGAGTTAGGGGTTGAAAGTAAGGTCTTCGGAGAAGAGGCTATCGAAAGGCGGCCCGCTCAGGGATAGACAACTCCACGGGGGAGATCCTTCGACTCGCTGCGCTCGCTCAGGATGACTATCCTCATCGGATATTCACTTTTTCTTGCTCTTGCTTAGATTCTGTTTCACGCGAAACTTCACGATGCGGGTCACCAGAGCCAGCGGGAGCGGCTTGTCGAACGGGAATTGTACCGACCCCTTGGCTCCTTTGTAGCCCGATAACTCCTTCTTGAAGGCGGCGATCGCCGAAGCGCGGGGGTAAAACCCTATATGGGTTGTGAACGCCGCAAACCAGACCAGCATTCCGTTTAAGGTAAACGCAGGAATGCCATAGCTAATCGTTTCCTTGGCTTGGGGCGCGGCCTTTTTGATTGTCAGGCGCATCTTCTGTAAGAACTGCTGCACTTCTTTCGGGAAACGATCCACGTAGTCATCAAAATTCTTCGGCATCTCTTTGGTCATCGCCATTGCGCAATCATGCCTTCGATTTTGCGAGAGCGCAACGGCCTCTGGGGTCTGTCGCCCAAGAGGTTTCAACAGATCCAGGGGCAGGCACCCGCCATCGACCACGAATAACTTCCCGCGGTAATGCTCGTTGACAGGCTGCCCGTTCAAGTACGTCGTGAGTCTGGCCATGAGATGAGGAAGGGCTTCCGGATGGTTGCGCACCTGAAGGCGATAATCCCCTTGTGGCTCCTGAGCGGATAGGTGACGATATCGGCAAAGTCGCCGTTCAAAGAAAAGATAAGAGAATCGCGTCGATTTCCTGAACCTTGGCGATGACGATGGCATCAGAAGACTCCACCGGCAAGAGATCCTTCAAGCGCAAGACCTCGTGATTCGCGTCGCGGAGAGCTTGAACGATGGAGTTGGAGATGCAGTGGTCAGCCAGAAACCGCAAGGCCATCAGACGACGGCCTCAAATTCAGCCAGGTCGCGGGTGTAGTCCAAGCATGCGGCGATTTGTTCGCGCGTGAGACCGGGAAGCTCAGCGATGATGTCTTCTGCAGATTTGCCAGCGGCCAGATACCCCAGGACGAGGCCCACGGGAATACGTGGTCCTTTCAGGCGCGGCTTGCCGCGCAGGATTTCCGGCTCGCTTACGATGTAGCGTTTCCATTCCACGGGCATGAGGGGATACTAGCGCGTTTGCAAAGCAAAGGCAAAAGGAGGTGTTGCGCTTCTTTCGGAAAACGATCCACGTAGTCATTAAAGCTCTTCGGAGTCTCTTTGATCATCGCCATTCGGCAATCATGCTCGCGATTTTGCGAGAGCGCAACGGCCTCGGCGGTATTCGGGTCCGAGCACGTGCTGGCGAAGGCTGCACCAGTTGCAAAAGGAAGGCAGAAAAGGGAGTCAGTAGTCGACAGTCTAAAGTTCAAAGTTCACGGTTCAAAGTTGGAATAAGAAAGAATCTCCGCACGCGCACCGTAGAAGCATCGGAGCGGATGCATGACCGCTAAGTTGGAGGATCACGCCGGCGGCGAATGGGATGTATGATGATTCGCGTCCAGGAGGCTTGAGGTGAAAAATGTCTTTCTGGGCCAGACTTCGGCAAAGGAACGCTCGACAACTCGCGCCACAGGCCCGAGAGCCAGTAGTGGACTCCTGGATCTCGGCGGCAGATGGCGCGGCGCAGTCTCTTCACACATTTGGGCTGACGCTGCTGCAACAGGAAGTTTCTCAAACACCCAAGCAAAACGTTTTCCTTTCCCCCCTGAGCGTATTTTCTTGCGTTGGCGATGACAGAAACGGGTGCGGGCGGAGAAACCAAAGCAGCGATGCGGCGGGCGCTGACCTTGCCCGCAGATGCGAGTCAGGAAGAGGTGAATGAATCCGCAGTAGTGCTGATGAAAAAGTTGCGGGCGAGCAGCGGCGCGGAACTGACGATTGCCAATGGTTTGTGGGTAGACGTCAGGGCAACGATTGCGCCGGAGTTTGCGCGTGTATGCCAGGAAGTTTACGATGCGGCAGTGCGCGCGGTGGACCTCAACGAGCCTTCCGCGGCACTGGCCATCAATCAATGGGTCGCGGAGAAAACCAGGGGCAAAATTCCTCATATTGTGACGCCCGAGGCCACAGCAAATTTGGCCGCCGTGATCACGAATGCCGTCTATTTCAAGGGCAAATTTTGCGATCCGTTCAAGAAGGAAGCGACGCAACCGAAGCCGTTTCACCTGGCGAATGGCGGCGAAAAACTAGTGCCCATGATGCGGCAAGGCGATTTGCAAGGTGCGTACCGGTTCGGAAAGAGATTTGAAGCGGCAGTACTCGGATACGAAGGCTCTGCGATCGAGCTGTATATGCTGCTGCCGACAAAGGGCGTTGGCCCGGAAGAGATTCTGACGGAAGAGAGTTTGGCGGATTTGTTCGTCGAGCAAGAGCCGGTTGAACTCGATCTAAGCATGCCGCGCTTCACGATCGATTTCACGAGCCAGCTCAAGGCGCCGTTGACGCGGATGGGGATGGGCATTGCGTTTCAATACCCGGGGGCGGATTTTACGCCGCTAGGGTCGCCGCTGTTCTTTATCGGCGAAGTGATCCACAAGACGCGCCTGGAAGTGGATGAAGAAGGGACAGTGGCCGCAGCCGCGAGCGCGGTGATGATGGCTCTGGCCAGCGCTCGCCGGGGGGATTCCGAAAAAGAAAACCCTGGTGTTTGACCGCCCGTTTGCAGTGCTGTTGAGAGACGCAAGAAGCGGGGCGGACCTGTTTGCTGGCGTAGTGTACGACCCACACGGCTAGGCAACTTTTCGTGCGTGCTCAGCGTGCGTCGCGCGGACACAAAACACCGATGCGGTGGATGAGGGGGAAACGAAAGTCAGCTTGAGAGCGCGAGCAAGCGGCCCATCACAAGTTACAAAGGATGCGCACCCAGGAATGACGGCTCAGTTCTGGGGCGGTTGTTCCGGCGGCGTGGTATCGATTTGCGGGCCGCTCTGGCCGGCCTCTTTCTGCGCGGCCCTTTCCAGCTTGCGTTGCGCGCGCTTGGCTTCTTTCATTTTGCTTTTTTCCAAGCGTTTCAATTCTTTCTGGCGCTTTTGGAATGTCGTGGGCATCGTGGTTCCTCCTTACCCGTGGGGTTACCAGCGGGGTTCGCGCGGCTGGCGCGCCGATTCGCGATAATCTTCGTTCGAGAAGCGGTCGCGGCCGCCCCCTTTGCCACCCTTGTTAAAGCCGCCGCCCTTGCCGAGACTTTTCGGCCCGCGAGACGGCCCGCCTTCGCCCCTGGGCCGCGCTTCGTTGACCTTGAGATTGCGCCCGCCAGCTTCCTTGCCGTCCAGTCCGGCAATGGCTTTGGCGGCTTCTTCGTCATTGGGCATTTCCACAAACGCAAAGCCGCGAGCCCGTCCGGTTTCCCGGTCCATGGCCATGTGCACGCGCGTGACTTGCCCGAAGGGGGCGAAGAGCGCGCGCAGATCGCTCTCCGTGGTCTGAAAGTTCATATTTCCAACAAAAATACTCTTCATGCTCTTTCTCCGATTGCTTGCCGAAAATGCCTTTCCAAAGGTCGCTGGTGAGAGAACCCGTTACGATGCCGGTACCCTAGCCCGCAAACAGTTCACATGAATCGGCTGAAGTCACAGGAGGGAGGAATGCAAACCGTACTCGACAGGGAATTCAGGCAATTCAGTTTTCGCAGTGGATAGAATAGCACAAATCATGGCTAAAGGCTCGCTCTTGCAAAAACAACAAGGGCGGAGCACCCGGCGGCATGCCCAGCAGTAAAACTAATTCTTTGCGGCGGTGGCGTGGATGCTTTCGATGACGAGAGCATGCGAGCCGCCGCGGTCGTAGAGTTTGCCTGTGGCGGTCACGCGGTTTCCGGCGAATTCCAGCAAGCGCGCATTCTGCCCTTTGGCGGGTGTTGCGCTATCGATGGGCCAATAGATGGTGCCGTCTTTGGTCAGGATGACGAGCTGCGAGCCCTCTTTGGCGCAGGCGAGCGCGCAGTCGCGGCTGACGGGCTTCTCCAGGTTTTTCGTGAAGGCACACGCGGAGTCGAGAACGTAACCTTCTACGGTGACGGTCTTTTGCTGGGCAAACAACACGCCTGCCAAAACGAGAACAGCGGTAACGAATGCTGCGGCCAGGGGCTTTTTCGTGTAATTCATTCCCTCTGTCTCCTTACCATTCGCTTCATGGAATGTTTCTCAGAAAGCTGCTGCCTGGTGCTCGATGACTTTGCGCGGACTATAGTCAGCCATGCGCAAGGTGTCAATGATACATTTGCATTAGAAGCTGCCGCTCACATAAGGTGAGTCGAGTTCGTTCCTAGACTTGGTTCTTATCGAAGCGCACCTTGCACTAGAACCAGGTAGAGGCTTTGTATTGGCGGTATTGTTCACCGAAATGTTCCTCGAGGAGGCGGGCCTCGGCGCGGGCACGGCTGATTTGGAGGATGAGCACCGGCACGAGAAGCAAGAGCAGATACGGGCGTTCGAGGAAAAGAAAGAGTCCCGTGAAAACGATGGTGCCGAATACATAGATGGGATTGCGAATGCGCGAATAGATGCCGTGGGTAACCAGTTGATTTGCCTGCGGCGTCAACGAGAAAGAATTGCCAAGCTGGATGCGCGCGACAGTCAAAAGGATGAGGGCCGGGGTCATGAGGATCAGCCCGGTGAGGCGCAGGGGCGTCCATGGCGGATGCGCGAACTCGTAGACGAGATAAGCGATAGCGAACAACGGCACGATCGTGACCAGGAGTGCGCTGCGTTTCATTTCTTTGTTTGCTGCTAACGACGTACACGATAGTAGCGCAGTCTGGGCTTCTGGCGAGGGCGAAGAAAGGCGTCTTGCCAAAAGGGAATGAGGTGTTGGGAAGGCGGCGGATCTTCGGTCTTTGTCGGCAGGGCGAAGTGATAGGGCGCGGCCGACAGCCCGATCTAAAGATTATCTAAAGATTTGCATCCGGTACTTGACATCATATCCTTTCTTGAGTATAGGGTGCCGCAAGGGGTGGTCTTTGACGGTCGGCGGGTCATTCTTCCTCGAAATTGCCTACTCGCGAATTGTGTGTGTCTGTTAGGGAGTGAACGAACGCCGCGGGTGTTTCGGGCCATAGCCACCGCAAAAGAAGACCGCCCTTAATCAGGAGGGAACCATGAGAGTGCGGAAAGCCCTTAGCTCGGTCCTGTTCATTTTCATTGTTTCGTTGCTGATGTGCCCTGGCCGTTTGGGCGCCCAATCTGCCACCACAGGCGCGGTTGTGGGCACGGTCTCGGACCCGCAACAAGCCGCCGTCGCGGGCGCTAAGCTCGTGCTGCAAAACCTCAACGTGACCCAAACCTACGAGCAGATTTCCGCCTCGAATGGACAATACACTTTTCCCACAGTGATTCCTGGCGTGTACAAGCTCACGGCTACGATGAAAGGCTTCCGCACGGTAACTTTCGCAGACCTCACTGTTGAAGTTGCGAAGAGCTACACGGTTGACGTCAGGATGGAGCTCGGTGAGGTCTCCCAAGTGGTGGAAGTGGCGGCGGGCGCAGGAGTCGAGCTGCAAACCACAGATGCCATGGTAGGCAACGTTCTTCCCGCCGCAGAGATCGAGCGTTTCCCGGCGTTGACGCGACAGGTCAATGAGCTGCTGACACTGCAGCCCGGCGCCACACCCACCGGGGAAATTACTGGAGCGCGAAGCGATCAAAGCAGCTTCACGCTGGACGGGATCGATGTGACGAACAATTCGGTGGGTGGGTTAGGCACCTATGCATTTCTACCCATCGACAGCGTGGAGGAGTTCCGGGTTGGCATTGCAAATCCCGACGCGGAGTTCGGCCGCGGCGCTGGCGGTCAGGTCTCTTTGATTAGCCGCGCCGGTACCGATCAATACCATGGCTCGGTGTATTGGTATCACCAGAACGACAACCTGAACGCCAATAGCTGGGACAATAATCGCTTGAAATTGCCGAAGCCCGAACTGAAGGACAATCGCTTTGGCGCTCGCGCCGGCGGCCCGCTGCCGTTTCCGTGGCATAAGAAGACCTATTTCTTCGCGAATTACGAAGGCCGGCGCTTTCCAAATAATAGCCAGCAGTCACGCATCGTTCCGACGGGCCCTCTTTTGCAGGGAATTTTGCAGTTCACGGATTGCTCTTCGGGGCAGTTCGACCCAAAGGGGAACTGCACCGGCTCAGGAACGGTGCAACCGTACAATCTGGCCACCTCGATGGCCTGCGGCACGGCGGGCTGCGACCCTCGCGGGCTGGGACTGAGCCCCACAATCCTGGCGTTGTGGAAACTCCTGCCGCCGGGAAACGACAATTCCGTATCGGGTGTCGACGGCCTGAACACCACGGGGTTTACCACGAACGTTGGCACACCCCTCACCAACGATTTCTACGACCTGAGGCTCGACCAGAATCTGGCGGCCCGGTGGCGTGCCAATGTTTCTTACCGCTATTTCCGCCAGAAGCAAATCAGCGCGCTGCAGTTGGATATCATCAACGGCAAGCCCAGCACCGTCCGGCAGCTCCCCATTCGGCAAAATATGTTAGTGGCTGGACTCGATGGCGAGCTTACTACGCACCTTAATGCTTCCTTCCGTTTCGGTTGGGTGCGTGACCGCGATGCCACTGCCCCGGAGCGCCCAAACGCTGTGGCAGCGCAAGAAAACCTCACCGGAACGGACAGTTCGGCCGGACCAATCGCGCTGGACATCGGCGCGGCTGGCGGAACCCACAGCTTGCTCGACGAGCCGATCGATGTCGGAACGCAGGTTGCCCGGAAACAGTCGAACGACAATCGCAACTTCCAGTGGAACGCAGACTTTATCTGGAGCCGAGGAAAGCACATATGGGAATTCGGAACCGCGATCCATTTCCTGCCCACGCTGCACTTGCGCGACGACAAAGTGATCGGCGCGCTGGGTGCTCTCGTGGCCAGTTTGGATGCAGATGGTAGCGCCAATATCACCATTCCTTCGGTTGATCGCCCCCCAACATGCGCTCCAGCCAACCCCACGACTGGGGCTCCGGCCGTGACGACGTTCTGCATTCGCACGACGGACCAACTGCAATGGGATCGTCTCTACGCCGGCACTCTCGGACTGATTGACAGCATCTCCGTCCTTGCCGTTCGTGATGGCAGTTTCAATCCGTTGCCGTTCGGTTCTCAGTTGCAATCCGATACCAAGCTCTGGGCGCCGGAAATGTACTTCCAGGATGTCTGGCACTTAAGGCCCACTTTCACCTTGACGCTTGGAGTGAGTTACGGGTGGCAAACCGCTCCCGTCGAGCGGCTTGGCCGCCAGACGATCCAGATCGACGCAGGCACCGGCAAACCGATTACCGCGCTGGAGTTTCTCAAGGAGAGAAAAGTAGCGGCAGACAGTGGCCAGATCTTTAACCCGACGTTTGGGTTCGTGCCTATTAATTCCGCGCACCGCGGGGTTTTCAATGTGGATTACGGAGATATCGCACCACGGGTGGCTCTTGCTTGGACGCCGTCCTACCACTCTGGACTGAGAGGCTCGCTCTTTGGCGCGGGCAAGACGGTCATTCGCACGGGCTTCGGTATCATCTACGATCGCCAAAATACCGTGCAAAGCGTGATCATCCCCGCGCTGGGGGTGGGCTTCGCGCAGACTCTCAACCTCGCAGCCCCGGCGTGCAATAGCACCGGCGCCGGCGGCACCGGATGCACTCCGGGCAGCACCAATCCGGCGCTCGGGGATTTCCGCGTCGGCCAGGACGGCAGCATGCCAGTCCCCGTGGTCCCCGCGCAGTCGAATCCCGTTGTTCCCCAGGTAACGTTTAATCCCAAGAATGGGAATATTAACTTTCCTGAAGTGTTTTCCTTCCAAGATGATCCGAACATAAAGGTTGGACGCAACTACGCCGTGGACCTCAGTGTCCAACGCGAGTTCCCCGGCAACATGCTTCTCGAGGTCGCCTATTCCGGCCGCCTCGGCCGCAAATTGCCCCAAAGCATGAGCCTCGGCCAGTCACCCATCAACTTCAAAGACACGGCTTCCGGACAGACCTTTGCTCAGGCCTTCGACGCCGTTGCAACACAGCTTCGTGCTGGTGTTGGTCCGTTCCTGAGCAACGGAAGCCCCAATCCTGCGTTCCAGACCCAACCGTGGTTTGAGAACGAATCTCCCGGTGGCACGCTCTCGCTTGCTGCTGCTGCGGGGAGCAATTTTGTCAACGGCAACGTGAGCAGCGTGTTCCGCACCATCGACCAAAGACGCTTGCTGGCGGGACTACCGACCTTTAATAACTACCTCGCGCAGGGCATTTTTTTCCGCTCCAGTACGGGGGAAGCGACTTACCATGCCCTTTTGGTCAGCTTGACCAAGCGCACTTCCAAGGGCCTTACGTTCACGGGGAATTACACGTTCTCGCACTCCCTGGACCAGATTGGCGCCATTCAAAACGCCGCCAACCTGATGCCGAACAGCTTTGACCTGAATGCCGAATACGGTCCTTCGGGATTCGATTTCCGCCACATCTTCAACGGGAAATGGGTTTACGACCTCCCGTTCAAGAGCTCGCACCCGTTTGTGAAGCGCGTGGTGGAGGGCTGGTTCAACTCCGGCATCTTCACGGCGATAAGCGGGCAGCCGCTCACGGCCACGGAAGGTTCGCAGGTGTGGGGCGGCACGCTTGCGCTGGGGTTCAGCTCCGGCAAAGTTCCAACGGTTGATCCTGGCAGCTTCCACGACGGAGTGCACACTGGCGTAACAGGTTCCAACGACGTCGGCACCAACAGTAATCCGAATCCTCCTTGTCCGAATCCGCCAGCCTGTCCGACGCCTGGCTCCGGTTTAAATCTGTTTTCCGACCCGTTTGCGGTCTCTCAGGATTTCCGGCCGGTGCTCCTGGCTAGCGATGGCCGGGCGGGCCGCTCGCGGCCTCTCCGCGGTCTTGGCCACTGGAACCTGGACACGTCGTTTGGAAAGAATACGGCGATTACCGAGCGGATCCATGCGATCTTCAGCGCGGACTTCTTCAACCTCTTCAACCATCCCATTTTTTGCGACCCCGGGGCGACCAACGGCAACGGCGGCGTGTGCAATGGCAGCCTGTCGCTGGCCAGCGGGTTGAAGAACTTTGGGGTAATCTCGTCGCAGTTTGTTCCAGCGAACCGCACGAACGGCAGCCGCTGGATTCAGCTCAGTGTGCGTTTTGAATTCTAGAGCAGGCGCATTTGAGGGCTGTTTTGGCACCGGAGAGGGCACATCTATCGGCTTCTAGGGTGCCAAGTGTTGTCGCTACGCCCGTTAAGCGTGGCCGGATGGATTTGCGCAGGAAAGCACAGGGGTGAGGAAAAATAATTGTTGCGGGGGGCTTGACGAAAGCGGAAAAGCTGGTATAGTTACAGATGGTCCGGAGGGCTCTGTGGGGAGCCTAGGGCTGTTCAGGGGCATCACAGTCGGGTCGAAGAAGTCTTCCCAGCGCAAGATCAAGTGAAGGCAAGAAGTAGATCCTATAGTGAGGTTCTTTACGAGCACAGGGTAGAAAGAAGTCGAGCAACGCGCAGAACCGCCACGGTGTGGCGGTTTAGCCCGGCGCTCGACGCCGGGTTTTTTATTTTCCAGAAGTTGGAAGACTTTTGGGAGACAAGCTCAGCAAAGGCTGAGGCAGAGCTGGAAGGCGAGATCGCGCAAAGCGGTCGGGTAAGTCCCGCCAGACACGTTCCGGTGCAACCGGAACATTCCGATGGAATCGGAATAAAGGTTCTTTGACAACAGAAAGGCTGGCAAGCCCACGCCGATAACTCTGTGCGGATTACGGTCCGTACGGGGGAATGAAGGTGTGGGTTATTACAAGTTTGCTCGAGATTGAGCATAACTGTGGAAGAAAAGGCGGCTTATTCAATTGTTTGAGGGTCCTGGAAACGAAAGCCTGCCTCAGTTTTCTTAGTCATCCTTAACCGGGTGACCGGACGTTCCGCGATACCCATGCCCGGGTTAGCGGACTGCTGAGGCGAGGATGTATGGAGCCAGGTGAGTCAAGACGTAAAAGCAGAGATGCGAAGACGGATTGAGTAAGTTTTATGATTAAGCTACTAAGGGCGTACGGTGGATGCCTTGGCGCCAGAAGGCGATGAAGGACGTGGCAAGCTGCGATAAGCTTCGGGGAGCCGCAAGCAGGCTTTGATCCGAGGATGTCCGAATGGGGAAACCCGGCGAGATGAACTCTCGTTACAGCCCGCTGAATACATAGGCGGGTATGAGCCAACCCAGGGAAGTGAACCATCTCAGTACCTGGAGGAAAATAAATCACAGAGATTCCGAAAGTAGCGGCGAGCGAAATCGGAACAGCCCAAACC
>Ga0209802_1000333_pt1 | contig 36470 bp, 29 predicted proteins | sample GraSoiAngelo_129_FD_185886 | JGI IMG/M metagenome (GOLD analysis project Ga0209802, IMG submission 185886) | Grasslands soil microbial communities from the Angelo Coastal Reserve, California, USA - 14_0927_12_40cm (SPAdes) (version 2) | ecosystem: Environmental > Terrestrial > Soil > Grasslands ... | reverse complement strand
TGACGCGGTGAACGGCAGGTTCCCGGTCATCCGGACGCTGGACGGCATGACCTGGCAGGACATCGGCGACCGCCTACCGGTTGCACAGAGCGGCGAGGCGGCGTTCGCGGCCAGCGGGACCTGCGTGACCGCGCAGGGTGGCCGGCGCGCTTGGATCGTCACGGGCGCCGCGGCGCGGGCCAGGGTCCTGGCGACGACCGATGGAGGCGAGACGTGGGCCGCCTATGACACGCCCATCGCGCAAGGCACGCCGAGCTCCGGCGGGATCAGCGTCGACTTCCGTGATCCGTTCCACGGCATCCTGGCCGGCGGCGAGCTGGCGGCGCCGGGGGCCTTTGCCGACGACGTGGCCCGCTCGAGCGACGGCGGCAAGACCTGGCAGCTCGCGGCCCGGGTGTCCTTCCCGGGGGCGGTGTACGGCCTGAGCTACGTACGCGGCCTCAGCCAGGTGACCGTGGTGGCCACCGGGCCGGGGGGCGCAGCCTGGTCCCCCGATGAAGGGGACACGTGGGTCAGCTTGCCGGGGGTCGCGAACTACTGGGCGGTGGCGTTCGCGAGCCCGCAGGCCGGTTGGCTCGTGGGAACGCAGGGCCGGATTTTGAAGATCACCTTCTGAGCTAGAACTCGCGCTTCTTCATCTCTGAGAAGAAGTCGCGCCGCTCTAGGTCCTCGTCCGAGGTCTCGGGGGGGAGGGTCGCGTCGTACTGGCGCTGGACCTTGCGCTTGGCCTTCGCGGCCTTGGCCGCGGTTTTCCGCACCAGCGCGGCCAGCTTCTGCTCGTCGCTCTTTGACACGGGCGGCGCTCCAGTCAGGTGGTGGTCGATACTCGCATGACAAGATAACAGGTTGCAGGTCAGCCAGACGTCACACGAGCGCCTTGGGATCGGTGGACGGCAGCCCGAACGCCTCGGCGACGGCCGGATAGACAACCTTGCCCTGGATCACGTTCAAGCCGAGGAACAGCGCCGGGTCGTCCTTGCACGCCTGCTTCCAGCCGCTGCGTGCCAGGCGCTTCGTGTAGGGGAAGGTCGCATTGGTGAGGGCGAGGGTCGACGTGCGCGGCACGCCGCCCGGCATGTTCGCGACGGCGTAATGGAGGATGCCGTCCACCACGTAGACCGGATGCTCGTGCGTCGTGGGCCGGCTGGTCTCGATGCAGCCCCCCTGGTCCACCGCCACGTCCACGATCACCGACCCGGGCTTCATGAGCTTCAGGTCGTCGCGGCGCACCAGCTTCGGCGCCTTGGCGCCGGGCAACAGCACGGCGCCGATCACCAGGTCGGCCTTGCGGAGCTGCTCCAGCAGATTATGGCGATTGGAGTAGAGGACATCGACGTTGGGCGGGAGGACGTCGGCGAGATAGCGCAGGCGGTCCAGCGACAGGTCGAGCAGCGTCACGTGGGCACCCAGACCGGCCGCCATCTTCGCGGCGTTCGCCCCCACGACACCGCCGCCGATGATCAAGACCTCGGCGGGGAGCACGCCGGGAACGCCACCTAGCAGCACCCCGCTGCCGCCGTACACCTTCTCGAGGTACTTCGCTCCCTCCTGCACCGCCATCCGCCCCGCCACCTCGCTCATCGGCGTGAGCAGCGGCAGCTCGCCCGACGCGAGCTGCACCGTCTCGTACGCGATGGCGACGATGCCCGATTTGATCACAGCGCGGGTGAGCGGCTCGGAGGCGGCGAAGTGGAAGTATGTGAAGACGAGCTGCCCCGGCTTCAGGCACGGCCACTCGCCCTCGATCGGCTCCTTCACTTTGACGACCATCTCGGCTTTGGCCCAGACGTCCCCCGCCCTGGGCACGAGCGTCGCCCCCACCGTGCGATACGCATCGTCGCCGAAGCCCGAGCCGAGGCCGGCTCCCTGCTCGACGAGCACCGTGTGGCCGTCGCCCACCAGCGACTCCACTCCTGCGGGCACGAGCGCCACGCGGTGCTCCGCCGTCTTGATCTCTCTCGGAACTCCGACGATCATGCTCGGCCGTACGCCTTTCCGTGACGGTTTTTCGCGACGTCTCTGCGTGACGCCTCTCAGCCTTGCGCCGGCCCCAGCCAGATCACCCGCTGCCGCTCCGGTGCGAAGAACTCCGCCGCCACGGCCGCGATGGCGTCCGCCGTGAGGGCGTCCACCGTCGCGAGCATCTCGTCGAGGCTCTCGTACGGCTCGCCGTAGACCGAAAAACCCGCCAAACGATACATCCGGGCGGTGGGACCCTCCAAGGACAGCACCAGCTGCCCCCGCGTCTGCTGCTTCGCCTCGGCCAGCGCCTGCCCGCTCAATCCTTCTCGCGCCAGCTTGGCGTACTCCTCACGGATCGCCGCCACGGCCTGTGCCGCGGTCTTGGGCTGCGTGCCGACGTACACGCCGGCGACGCCCATCTGGCGGAAGAAGCTCGTGAACGAATAGATCGCGTACGCGAGCCCCAGCTCTTCGCGGATCCGCTGGAACAGCCGGCTCGACATGCCGCCGCCGAACACGTTGCCGAGCACCAGCAGAGCGTACTTGCGGCGGTCGGCGTAGGGGACCGTGTCGGTCGCGAACACGATGTGCGTTTGCGCCGTCTCCTTCGTGTGTCGCGTCTCGGAGCCTCGCACGGCCGGCGGGACCGAACCGGCGGGAGGCGTGGCCGCCTGCCGATCGCCGCGTATGGCGTCGAACCAGCCCAGTTTGGCGAGCTCCTCGAGCAGTTGCTCGTGCGCGAGGTTGCCCGCCGCCGCGATCACGCAGTTCCCGGGGAAGTAGGCGCGGCCGTGGAGTTGCTTCAGGTCGTCCGCGGAGAGCGCGCTGACCGTGTCGCGCGTGCCCAGGATCGAGTAACCGTATGGATGGTCGGGCCAGAGGGCCTGGTAGGAGAGATCGAACACTTGGTCGTCGGGTGCGTCCTCGACCATATTGATCTCCTCGAGCACGACGTTGCGCTCGAGCTCGAGGTCGCTCGTCTTGAGCGTGGGGTTCCGCACGAGATCGGTGAGGACGTCGAGCGCGCGCGGCAGGTCCTGGTCCAGCACGCGCGCCTGGAACGCGGTGGTGTCGCGGGAGGTGTAGGCGTCGAGCGAGCCGCCCCGGGACTCGAGCGCCAGGGCGATCTCCTGCGCGGTGCGACGCGCCGTCCCCTTGAACACCATGTGCTCGAGCAGGTGGGAGACGCCCATCTTCGGGCGGGGCTCGTGCGCGCTGGCGCTCCGCACCCAGATGCCGACGGCCGCCGAACGGACGCTCCCGACCCGCTCGGACAGCACGATGACGCCGTTGGGCGCGCTGGTCTGGCTGATCTCGCGGTCGAGCCGGACCGTCTCCATCAGCGAGAGCGGGCCGGCTCCGACTTCTCGAGCAGCGCCTTGCGCGACAGCCGCATGCGGCCGCGCTCGTCCACCTCGAGCAGCTTCACGCGCACGTGGTCGCCCTTCTTGACGACGTCCTCCGTGCGCTCGGTGCGGCCGTGCTGCAGCTCCGAGATGTGGAGCAGCCCCTCGACCCCGGGGAGGATCTCGATGAACGCCCCGAACGCGGTGGTGCTCTTCACCACCCCCTCGTACACCTTGCCCACCTCGGGCTCCTGCACCAGCGCGGCCACCATGTCGCGCGCCCGCTCGCCGCCTTCGCCGACGGCGGAGATGGTCACCAGGCCGTTGTCGTCCACGTTGATCTCGGCACCGGTCTGCTCCTGGATGCCGCGGATCGTCTTGCCCTTGGGGCCGATCAGATCGCCGATCTTGTCGGGGCGAATCTGCAGCGTGATGATGCGGGGCGCGTACTTGGAGAGCTGCGAGCGCGGCTGCGGGATCGCCTGGTCCATGATGTCGAGGATGTGGAGACGGGCCGTCCTCGCCTTCTCCAGGGCTTCGCTCACGATCTTGAAGGCGAGCCCGTCGATCTTGATGTCCATCTGGATCGACGTCACCCCCTGGCGCGTGCCCGCCACCTTGAAATCCATGTCGCCCAGGTGGTCCTCGGTGCCGAGGATGTCGGTGAGCACGGCGACGCGGTCGCCTTCCTTGATGAGTCCCATCGCCACGCCGGCGCACGCCCCCGTCATCGGCACGCCCGCGTCGAACAACGCCAGCGAGCCGCCGCACACCGTGGCCATGGAGGACGAGCCGTTCGACTCGAGGATGTCGGAGACGATGCGGATGGTGTAGGGGAACTGCTCGTACGGCGGGAGCAGCGCCTGCAACGCGCGCTCGGCGAGGGCACCGTGCCCCACTTCGCGTCGTGAGGTGCCGCGGATTGGCCGCACCTCGCCGGTCGAGAACGGCGGGAAGTTGTAATGCAGCATGAACGACTTCGACGTCTCCTGCGGCACGTCGATCGAGTCGATGCGCTGCTCGTCGGAGACCGTGCCGAGCGTGGCGGACACCAGCGCCTGCGTCTGGCCGCGCGTGAACAACGCCGAGCCGTGCGTGCGCGGTAGGACGCCCACCTCGCAGCTGATCGGGCGCACGGTGTCGAGATCTCGGCCGTCGACGCGTTCTCCATGCTCGAGCACCTGCTCCCGCATCGTACGGTACTCGATCTCCTCGATGACGCTCGCCACGTCCTTCCCATTCTCGGGGAATTCGGCCGCGAGCTGCTCTTGGATCGTCGCCTTGAGCGCGCCGAGCGCCTGCGCCCGCTCGGACTTTTCGGGCAGGTTCAACGCCTCGGCCACCCGTGGCTCGGCCAGCTGCTTCACGCGGGCCACGAGGTCGGCCGGCGGCTCAATCTTGGTCCACTCCATCTTCGGCTGCCGCATTTCCGCGACGAGCTCCTCTGCCGCGTCGAGCAGCTCGCGGATGCCCTTCTGCGCCACCTCCAGGCCCTTGACGATCTCGGCCTCGGTGAGCTCCAGCGCCCCGCCTTCCACCATGACGATCGAATCGCGGCCGCCCGACACGATCATGTCCACGTCCGAGAACTCGAGCTGCTGGAAGGTCGGATTCAGGATCCAGGCGCCCTCCACCCGCCCCACGCGGACCGCGGCGATCGGGCCGTTCCACGGGACCTGCGACATCGTGAGGGCGGCGGAGGCCGCGGTCACGCCCAGCACGTCGGCGTCGTTCTCCTGGTCCGCCGACAGCACGTAGATGAAGACCTGGACCTCGTTCTTGAAGCCTTCGGGAAAGAGCGGGCGGACCGAGCGGTCGGTCACCCGCGCCGAGAGGATCTCCTCGTCCGAGGGCCGGCCCTCACGCTTCAAAAAGCCGCCGGGGATCTTGCCGGCGGCGTAACTCTTCTCGCGATACTCGACGGTCAACGGAAAGAACGGGAGGGTGGACACGTTGTCCGACACCGTCACCGTCGCGAGGACGACCGTCTCCCCGAACTGCAACAGGCAGGAGCCCGCAGCCTGTTTGGCCAGGCGGCCCGCCTCCAGCTTCAGGGGCCGCCCCGCAAACTCGCGTTCGACGTGCTTCACCATATAGCCTGTCTAGAGCACAAAGAAATACGCCAAGCGGCCCCCGGTGCTCTTCCGGGGGCGCCCAGCGCGACGCCAGCTCTGCTAATGGCGGAGACCCAGCTCGTCGAGGAGCTGCCGATAGCGTTCCAGGTCGGTGCGCTTCAGATACTCCAGCAGGCGGCGGCGCTGGCTCACCATCTTCAAGAGGCCGCGCTGCCCGTGGAAGTCCTTGGGATTGACCCGGAAGTGATCGGTGAGGCTGTTGATCCGCTCGGTGAGCAGCGCGATCTGCACCGGGGCCGACCCCGTGTCGCGCTCGTGCTGCCCGTACTTCCTGACCGGCGTCGTCTTGTCGTACATCCGTCCCAGTTCCCTAATTATTGAGAGCGCAGTAACTTAGACGCGCGTTACGTATTTGTAAAGCCCTCGTGACCCACGCGCCCACCGACCTCGTCGGCCGCACCGTCGGCCCTTACGACCTCGAGCGTCTGCTCGGCCAAGGAGGGTTCGCGTGGGTGTTCGTCGGTCGGGAACTGGACGGCGCGCCGGTCGCGGTCAAGATCCTGAAGCCTCGCTACGCCGGCGATCCGCAGTTCGAAGCCCGCTTCCGGCACGAGGCCGAGACGGCCGCGCAGCTCGAGCACCCCAACATCATCCGCATCCGATTCGTCGCGCGCTCGGGGGGCTACGTCTACTTCGCGATGGACCTGTGCCCCGACAGCCTGGCCGCGCGCATCGAGCGCGAAGGCCCGCTCCCCGAGGCCGCCATCGTGCGCATCGCCACGGACGTGGCGCGCGGGCTGCAGTTCGCCCACGCCCAAGGCGTGATCCACCGCGACCTGAAGCCCGACAACATGCTGCTCCACTCGGATGGGAGCGCGGTGATCTCGGACTTCGGCATCGCGCGCGCCGTCTCAGGGTACGTGGCTTCGACCGGCGTCAACATGACCATCGGGACACCGCAGTACCTCTCCCCCGAGCAGGCGCAGGGGCGGCTCGTGGACCCGCGAGCCGACTTCTACGCGCTCGGCGTCACGCTCTACAAGGCGGCGACGGGAGAGGTGCCCTTCACCTCGACCGACTGGTTCGAGCTGGCGCGCAGCCACGTCGAGGATCCCCCTCCGTCGCTCCGCAAGAGGCGTCCCGAGCTCTCCAAGCGGTTCGAGCGGGTCGTCCTGAAGTGCCTCGCGAAGCATCCCGATGATCGCTACCGAGATGCCACCGAGCTGCTCGGCGATCTCGCACAGGTCGACGGAACGAGGCCGGCGGGGCTGCTGGAGCGCTTGGGGCGGTGGTGGTCAGCCTGAGCTGCTGAACAGCCGCCGGATCGCGCGCGCCACTCGCGCCAACAGTCCGAGATGCGGTACCGACGCGACGTCGAGCACCCCGGTCGTACGCTCGCTCGCGAGACACGCTTCCGCGGCGCGCCGCAACGCGGCCTCGTACTGCTTCGGGAAGGGCCGCTCCCCCAGTCGCAGCTCGAAGCCAGGAGTCGCCTCGACCCGGCCCAGCTCCACGATCCCCGGCGACGCCCGCTCGATCACCTCGATCAGGGGCTGCAGCTGCTCCCTGCTCCCCGCTCCCTGCTCGCCGTAATAAGCCGTCGCCACCGCGATCACGAACCGCTCCGGCTGCAAGCGTCCCGCCACATAGCTCTCGAGCGCGGCCTTAACGGGGGAGGACACGGAGCGCGTCGTTGGTGAGCGCCAGGATCATGATGACGAGCAGCACGACGAAGCCGACCTGGGTGAGGCGCGTGCGCAGCTCGATCGACAGCGGCTTGCGCCGCACCGCTTCGGCGACGAGGAACATGAACTGTCCGCCGTCCAGGATCGGGATCGGCAAGAGATTGAGGATCGCCAGGTTGATCGAGAAGAACGCCATGAACGTGAGGAACGAGACGAGCCCGAGCTGGGCCACCTGCCCCGAGATCTGCCCCACGGTGATGATGCTGCCCACCTCGCGGACCGACAGCTGGTGGAGAATGAGCCCCTTCAGGAACCCCAGGACGATCAGTCCCCGCCCCCAAGTCTCGGTCAGCCCCTCCAGCGCCGCCTGGCCGAGCGGCTCGCGCACGTAGATCGTCGCCGGATCGGGGCCGGCCCCGATCACGCCGTAGGTTTTCGGCCGGGGCGACGTGCTGTCGGTCTCCGTCTTGGACTCGGGCACCACGGTGACGGTGACCACCGCGCCGTCTCGCTGCACGTCCAGGTGCAGGGGCTTCCCCGGGCTGTTCCAGACGGCGTGCAGCACGTCGCTCCAGGAGCGGAGCGTGTCGCCGTTGGCGCGGAGCAGCAGGTCCCCCGGCCTGAGACCGGCGCGCAGCGCCGGTTGGCCTGGATAGAGCAGGCCCAGCCGCGGCGCGTCGAGCCGTACCAGTGCCGCGGCGACCGCCTGGCGCGTCACGAGCCCGCTGTCCGGCAATCGCACGCGGATGGGCTCCGCGCGCCCCGCCACGTCGAACCGCAGGTCCGTGGGGCCCGCCTCCAGATGATCGAGAATCTGGTTCCACGACCGCACCGTGTCGCCGTTCACCCGCACGAGGCGATCGGCGAACTTGAGGGTGCCGAGTGCTTCGGTGCCTCGCGGGAGCGCGCGGGTGGTGACCGAGTCGATCTGCGTGCTCGCGAGCTCGGGCGCCCCGACCGTGGCGGCGATGCCGGCGAACACGCCGTAGGCGAACACGATGTTCATCGTTACCCCCGCGAGGATCACGATCGTCCGCTTCCACACGGGCTGCCGGTCGAACGCGCGCGCCGGATCGACGGGAACGCTCGCCTTCCCTCCTTCGAGGCTGCCGGTGAGCCCCTCGTCCTCGAGCCCGGCCATCTTTACGTAGCCGCCGAACGGAATCCACGCGAGCCAGTATTCGGTCTCGCCCCAGCGCCACTGGGCGATGGGCCGGCCGAAGCCGAGGGCGAAGCGCAGCACCTGGATGCCGACCGCTTTCGCGGCGATGAAGTGCCCCGCTTCGTGCACGAAGATCAGGACGCCCAGCACCACGATGGGCGCCACGATCTTCAGGAGCATGCGGCCTCCCGGGCCAGCCGGCGCGCCTCGGCGTCCGCCGCCAGCACCGCGGCGAGCGACCCGGCGTCGTCCGGCCGGTGCGCCTCCAGCACGCGGGCGATCGTCTCCGCGATGCGCCCGAACCGGATTCGCTCCTCGAGGAACAGCTCGACCGCGACCTCGTTCGCGGCGTTGAACGCGGCGGGCGCCGTGCCCCCCGTGACGGCCGCGGCGCGTCCCAATCCATACGCCGGGTACAGCTCGGGGAGCACGGGCTCGAACGTGAGGCTCCCCGCCGCCACCGGATCGAACCGCCGGGCGCCGGCGTCGGGTACGCGCTTCGGGTGGGTGAGGGCGTAGAGGATGGGCAGCTCCATGGTGGGAAAACCCACCTGCGCCAAAACAGATCCGTCCACGAACTCGACGAACGCGTGCACGACGGACTGCGGATGCACCACCACCTCCACGGCCTGGTACGGTAGCGCGAATAGGAAATGCGCCTCGATCACCTCGAGCGCCTTGTTGACCAGCGTGGCCGAGTCGACCGTGATCTTTTTTCCCATTCGCCAGGTGGGATGGCGCAGCGCCTCTTCCACGGTGGCCCCCGCGACGCGCTGTGGCGTCCAGGTGCGAAACGGGCCGCCCGACGCCGTGAGGATGAGCCGCTCGAGCTCGGTCGGCCGTCGCCCGGTGATGCACTGCAGCACCGCGCTGTGCTCCGAGTCCACCGGCACGATCTCCCCGCCCCCCTCGCGCGCGGCCCGCGTCACCAGATCCCCCGCCATGACCAGCGTTTCTTTATTGGCGAGCGCCACCCGCTTGCCGGCGCGCAGCGCCGCGAGCGTCGCCTCGAGCCCGGCCGCGCCCACGATCCCGTTGACGACGATGGCGACGTCCGGTCGTGTCGCCGCTTCGACGAGGCACGCCGCCCCGCTCCCCGCTCCCTGCTCCCTGCTCCCACCATTGACCAGCCCCACGTAGCCCGGGTTCCATTCGGTGGCTTGCCGCCGCAGGAGGTCCGCGTTGGAGAACGCCGTGAGCGCGGCTACGCGGAAGTGCTCCCGCTGCCGCCGGAGCACCTCCAACGTCGAGCAGCCGATCGAGCCGGTGGACCCGAGGATCGCGACGCCGACGCTCATGCGACGCCGAATAGCCGGAACAGACCCGCGCTCACGGGCAGGACGAAGTAGAGCGAGTCGAGGCGGTCGAGCACCCCGCCGTGGCCCGGAAAGAGCGCGGACGAGTCCTTCACGCCCGCTTCGCGCTTGAACAGCGACTCGGCGACGTCGCCGACCTGCGCCACCACGGCCAGCACCACCCCGGTGAGGAGCAGCTGCCACGTCCTGAGCCCCAGCGCTACCCGCGTCAGCACGAGCGGACCATAGATCAGGGCGGCGACCACGGCGCCCACGACCCCGGCGACCGCTCCTGCCCAGGTTTTCCGGGGCGACAGCACCGGTGCCAGTCTCGGTCCGCCCAGGAGCGTGCCGGCGGCCATCGCGCAGGTGTCGCCCACCCACGTCACGATGAGCGGCAGCGCCACCAGCGCCGCGGAGCCGCGCGGGTGCGCGTCGCTGTGGGGACCGTGACGGATCGCCACGACGAAGGCGAGCAGAGCGGAAGCGTAGAGGGCGCCGAACACGGTCACGGCCACGGCCTCGAGCGGGCGCCGCTCGGGACCCCGCACCCGGACCGCCGCGACCAGCACCACCAGCAGCCACAGCGCCGCACCGTACAGCACCGGCTCCCACGCCGCGAGGTCCTTCACCCAGAACGTGCCGAACGGTATCGCGCCGGCCGCCCCGAGCCCGAGCTTCTCGAGCGGCTCGACCCCGCGCCGGCGCGCCAGACCGTAGATCTCGCGGGTGCCGAGCACCCCCAAGACCGCGACGAGCGTCGCCAGCACCCACGCCCCGTGCCACAGCACCAGCAGCGTCACGACGATAGCCGGGACGGCGAAGGCGATCCGCACCGCCAGGTTGCGGGACATCAACGCGGCGCCGTGACCCGGCCGAAGCGGCGCTCGCGCCCCTGGTACTCGAGGATGGCCTGGAATAGCTCCCGCCGCGTGACATCGGGCCAGAGTACGGGCGTCATGTACAGCTCGGTGTAGGCGAGCTGCCACAGCAGGAAGTTCGAGAGACGCAGCTCCCCCGAGGTCCGGATCAGCAGGTCGGGATCGGTCCACGGGGCGGTGTACAGCTTCTCCCGCACCGCGTCTTCGTCGATGTCCTCGAGCCGCTTCGCGCCCTTGAGCACGTCCTCCGCGAGCAGCCGCGCCGCGCGCGCCAGCTCGGCGCGCGACGAGTACGAGATACAGAGGTTGAGGGAGAGTCGTGTGCCGCTCCCCGTCTCGCGCTCCACCCGCTCGACCGCGGCGCGCGCACCCGGCGCCAGGCGGGTACGGTCGCCCAGCACGTGGACCGCCACGCCCTGGCCCCCCAGTTCGGCCACCTCCTGCGCGATGTATTCCTCGAGCAGCTCCATCAGGGCGGAGATCTCGGTGACGGGGCGCTGCCAGTTCTCGTCCGAGAAGGCGAACAGCGTGAGCACTTCCACGCCCGCGGCGATCGCCCCCTCCACCACCTCGCGCACCGCCTTCATCCCCGCCCGGTGCCCGAGCGGCCGCGGCAGGCTGCGCTCGCGGGCCCAGCGCCCGTTGCCGTCCATGATGATGGCGACATGGCGCGGCACGGCGCCGCTGACGCGGATCTGGGCGAGGAGGTCGTCCCCCATCTAGACCTCCATGATCTCCGCCTCTTTGGCCTTCACCGCGTCTTCCACGAGCCGCAAGTGATCGTCGTGGAGCTTCTGCACGTCCTTCTCGGCGTGCTTCTTCTCGTCTTCCGAGACGTGCTCGGCCTTCTTGATGCGGTTGATCGCCTCGGTGCGCGCATGGCGGATTGCCACGCGGCCCTCCTCGGCGAACTTGTGGATGACCTTCACGAGCTCCTTGCGCCGCTCTTCGGTGAGGGGCGGGAGGGGGATGCGGATCACGTTGCCGTCGTTCGAGGGGGTCAGGCCCAGATCCGAGGCCAGGATCGCCTTCTCCACGGCCTTGAGGAGCGCCCTGTCCCACGGCTGCACCGTGAGGAGCTTCGGCTCGGGCGCCGCGACGCTCGCCACCTGATTCAGGGGCATCTCGCTGCCGTACGCCTCGACCCGCACCAGGTCGAGCAGCGCCGTCGTCGCCTTGCCCGTGCGGACCGTGGAGAACTCGCGCTTCACCGCCTCGACTGCCTTGTCCATCGCCAGCTTCGCCTGCTTCGCGTGGTCCGCGAGGGTCGTCATTGGACGATCGTGCCGACGCGCTCCCCGGCCAGCACCCTGGCCGTCGCGCCGGGCTGGTTGATGTTGAACACCACGATGGGCAGCTTGTTCTCCTTGCACAGCCCGAACGCGTTCGCGTCCATCACGGCATAGCCGTTCACCAACGCGTCGCGAAACGACAGCTCGGCAAGGAACTTCGCCTTGGGCTCGCGCTTGGGATCGGCAGTGTAGACGCCGTCCACGTTGGTCGCCTTGAGCAGCACCTTCGCCTCGATCTCGAGGGCCCGCAGCACCGCCGCCGTATCGGTCGAAAAGTACGGGTTTCCCGTGCCCCCCGCGAAGATGACCATGCGGCCCTTCTCGAGGTGGCGCACGGCGCGGCGCCTGATGTACGGCTCGGCCAGCTCCTCCATGCGGATCGCCGTCATCACCCGCGTGTCCACGCCCTTCTTCTCGAGGATGTCCTGGAGCGCGAGCGCATTGATCACGGTGGCGAGCATCCCCATGTAGTCGGCGGAGACTCGGTCCATCCCCTGCTCGCTCGCCGCCGTGCCCCGCAGGATGTTGCCGCCGCCGACCACGAGGCCCAGTTGCACGCCCAGCGCCGCGACCGCCTTGAGCTCGTCCCCAAGCTTGTCGATGACGCCGAAGTCGATCCCGCCGCCCGCGCCCCGCTCACCCGCGAACGCCTCGCCCGAGAGCTTGAGCAGGGCGCGCGGGTAGGCGAGCCGGGTCGCTGCCACTCAATTCCCTCCGCGCTCGAACCGCACGAAGCGGCGCACGTGCACCTTCTCCCCGGTCTTGGCCGCCACCTCCCGCACGAGATCGCCGACCGTGCGCGTGTCGTCCTTCACGAACTTTTGCTCGAGCAGCACGTGCTCCTCGTAGAACTTCTTCATCATGCCCTCGATGATCTTGCCGCGGATGTGCTCGGGCTTCTTCTGCTCCACGACCTGGGCCTCGTACACCTTGCGCTCGCGCTCCACGACCTCGGGAGATAGGTCCTCGGTCCGCACGGCGAGCGGCTTGGCGGAGGCGATGTGCAAGGCAAGCTCCTTCACCAGCGTCCGGAAGTCGTCCGTGCGCGCCACGAAATCGGTCTCGCAGTTCACCTCCACCAGCACCCCGATCCGGCCGTCGTGATGGACGTAGGACCCGATCAGCCCCTCCGACGCCTCCCGCCCCGCCCGCTTGTCGGCCTTGGCGGCGCCCGTCCTGCGCAGCACGTCCACGGCCTTCTCGAGGTCGCCGGCCGTCTCCTCCAGCGCCTTCTTGCAGTCCATCATCCCCGCGCCCGTGCGGGCGCGCAGCTCGGCCACGAGCTTTGCGGGTATCTCTTTCACAGTCGCCACACTCTCACTCCTCGCAAAAACGCCGCCCTCGCGCCGTAGGGCTCGAGGGGCGGCGGTCGGTGAACCATAGCCGGCGGCGGACGGCTAGCCTTCGCCCCCGCCGCTCGATTCCGCCGGGGCCGGCGTCTCGTCCGTCTTGAGCCGCGCCGCGATCGCCTCGGGCTTGGGGCGCCGCTTGCGGCGCGCCGGCTTCTTCTTTTTCTCCCCCTCCACCTCCGCCTCGACGCCCGTCTCGGTCGAGTAGGTCACCGCCTCGCCCTCCTCGGCCGCCTCGCGCAGCGGCGACTGCCGCCGCGCCTCGCCGATCACGTCCGACAGCGCGGCCGCGATGAGCGACACCGCCCGGATCGCGTCGTCGTTGCCGGGGATCGGCACGCTGATCAGGTCCGGGTCCGCGTTGGTGTCGACGATCGCCACGACCGGGATGCCGAGCTTGTTCGCCTCGGCCACCGCGATGCGCTCCTTCTTCGAGTCCACCACGAACAGCGCGCCCGGCAGCCGGCCCATGTTCTTGATGCCGGAGAGGTATTTCTCGAGCTTGGCGCGCTCGCGGTCGAACAGCAGCTGCTCTTTCTTAGTGTAGTTCTCGAACTCGCCCTCGGCGGTGCCCTGCTCCAGATCCTTCAGTCGCTTGATCTGCTTCTTGATCGTCTGGAAATTGGTGAGCGTGCCGCCCAGCCACCGCTCCGTCACGTGGAACGCGCCGCAGCGCTGTGCCTCCGCCTGGATGATGTTCTTCAGCTGCTTTTTCGTGCAGACGAACAGAATGCCTTCGCCCTTCAACACCACCCCGCGGAGCAGCTCCTGCGCCGCCTCGATCTGCCTCAGCGTCTTCTGGAGGTCAATGATGTAGATCCCGGAGCGCTCGGCGAAGATGAACCGGCGCATCTTGGGATTCCAGCGGCGTGTTTGATGCCCGAAATGGACGCCCGCTTCCAGCAGGTCCTGCAACTGAGGCTGCGCCATGCACTCCCTCTCATGGGTTCGTTCCGCCGCTGCTCTCGCCTCCGGTGCCACCCCGGCGAGGGGGACCCAGGACCGGATCAAGCAGCGTGTGTGTTTAGGTGTCGGGTGTCAGGTGTCGGGTGTCAGCGATCTGACACCGGCACCAGACACCTGGCACCTATCTCTTCGAGAACTGGAACCGCTTGCGCGCCCCGGCCCGGCCCGGTTTCTTGCGCTCCACCACCCGCGGGTCGCGCGTCAGCAGGCCCTGCTCCCGCAGCTTCTTGCGGTGCCGCTCGTCGGCGAGGCACAGCGCCCGCCCGATGGCGAGCCGCAGCGCCCCCGCCTGCCCCGTCACGCCGCCGCCCCGCACCAGCGCCCGCACGTCGAACGCGCCGAGCGTGTCGGTCGCGGTGAACGGCTGCTGGATGTGCGACACGAGCGACGGCCGGGGGAAGTAATCGCCCAGGGTGCGCTTGTTGATGTTCCATTTGCCCGAGCCGGGCGTCAGGTAGACGCGTGCCACGCTCACCTTGCGACGCCCGACGGCATGCCAGCGCAGCTCCGGCGTCACGCTCGCCCCCATCAGGCGTCCCCCAGCGTGAGCGGCGCGGGTTGCTGCGCCGCGTGGGGATGCGTGGGACCCGCGTACACCTTGAGCATCTGCTTCACCTTCTGCCGCGACAACGTCGTCTTCGGGAGCATTCCCCACACCGCCTTCTCGATCACGCGGTCGGGATGCTGCGCCAACAGCGTCGCGAGCGGCTGGAAGCGCTCGTGTCCCATGTAGCCCGTATGCCGGAAGTATCGCTTCTGCTCGAGCTTGCGACCGGTGAGCTTCACCTTCTCGGCGTTCACGATCACGACAAAGTCGCCACCGTTTAGGTGCGGGGTGAACGTCGGCTTGTGCTTGCCGCGCAGGATCTGCGCCACGCGGCTCGCGAGCCTGCCCAGCGGCTGCCCGTCCGCGTCCACCACGACCCAGCGCCGCGCCACGTCCTCTTTGCGCAAGCTGAACGTCTTCATCCCGGCCTTTCTCGTTTCCCGGTCTCGGACAGCCGCGAACTATAGCCGGGCCGTAAGGACGTGTCAACCTGAAGGTTCCGGGTTCGCGCCCGACAGCCGCGCGTCGCAGCGAGCAGGCAACTCGCTGCTGCATCGTCGCAACAACGGCGCCGTCGGTCTGCCACGGACTAGCTGTGGCATTCCAGTTGCACCCGCCCACGCGCAATGGCGGCGCCGTTGGGCGGATGCCGCAGCCCGCGTTTGAGAACGCAAGGGCCACTCATAAAGGAGGACCCCCGTTATGCGTCGTCTGCTAGCCGGTATCGGAGCTGGCCTCTTGGTCGTGGCCTGTAACCCTGAGTCCCGCGGCCCGACGCAGTCCACTCCCCCCGCGGGCCCGCAGTCCTTCGAGCTGCAGCACCCGGGGACGCACATCATGTTGCTGCGCGGCCAGACGCGAGCGGCCGTACCGCCGCTCAACGCTGCGGCGACCGACAACGGCATCTACTACCACGGCGGGCCGGTGATCCACGCGCAGCAGGTGGCCGCGATCTATTGGTCCACCCGCACCATCTACGCCGGTGGCCCCGCCGCCGGCACCACCGGCGCCGGCAGCGCCGACGGATCGCTGATCGGCTACTTCCTGAGCCACCTCGGTGGCTCTCCGTATTACAACATCAACAGCACCTACACCGACGGCGCGGGCACGCCCATCCTCAACAGCGTCACCTACACGCAGTTCTGGGCCGCGAACGACAACGTGCCCTTGCCCCTCCTGCCCGTCACCGATCTGCAGATGCAAAACCAGATCGTCGAAGGGTTCACGACCGGCAAGCTGACTTACGATCCCAGCACGCTGTACCTGATCTTCAGCGATGCCATGGTGAATCTGGGCGGCGGCTTCGGCACCGTGTACTGCGCCTACCACGGCAACTTCACGTGGAACGGGAACGACGTGAAGTACGCCGCGATGCCGCACGACATCGACTTCTTCGACTGCAACGCCTTGAACGGGTCGCCCAACAACGACCCGGCCGCCGATGCCGAGGTGAACACGCTGGCGCACGAGACCGAAGAGACGAACACCGACGAGGATCTCAACGCCTGGTACGACAACTCCGGCAACGAGAACGCCGACAAGTGCGCTTGGGACTTTGGCGCCACGTACCCGACGTCGAATGGCTCCACCGCGAACATCCAGATCGGCGGCAAGGACTTCCTGGTGCAGCAGAACTGGGTGAACGCGAACGGCGGGGGCTGCCGCCTCAGCTGGTAGACCCGCTAGCGCTCTGGCCCGGGCTTGCGAGCGTGACGAGCGGCGCGCCACGCTCGACCGCCTGACCGGCCGCGACGTGCACCTCGCGCACGACGCCGGCGCGGGGTGCCCGTAGCTCGTTCTCCATCTTCATCGCTTCGATGACCACGAGGCCCGCCCCCGGCTCGACGCGCTGCCCAACCTCGACCTCGACCCGTACCACGAGCCCCGGCATCGGCGCCTGGATCGTCGCGCCGGCGCCGGGAGTGCCCGGCGTCCCGGTCAGCGCCTGGATCTGGCGCGTGCGCTCGTCCGCGACCTCGACTTCGACGCGCTCGCCGACCACGCCCAACGCCCAGCGCCCCCCGCGCTCCCTCCCGACGTCGTCGAGCGGTTCGGCCGCCACCGTCCACGACTCCCCGCCCAGCAGCAAATGGTAGAGGGGCGTACCGGGAATCGCGGCAAGGTGGGCGTCGGCCGCCACCCCGTCCACGACGACGCGACTGCCGTCGAGCTCCACCTCGACGGTTCGGGCCCCGAGCCGGACGAAGTACTTCACGCCCCCTCCAGCACGGCCACCGTCTCCACATGCGCCGTCTGCGGAAACAGATCGAACGCTCGGACGGCGGTGAGCCGGTAGTTGACGCTGAGCCGCTGGAGGTCGCGCGCCAGCGTGGCGGGGTCTAAAGACAGGTACGCGAGTCGCGGCACTGGCTGGCCCGTGAGCCGCAGCGTGACGTTCCAGTGCAGCCCGGCGCGGGGGGGATTCACGACGACGGCGAGTGGCTCGGGGAGCGTCGGCAGCACGTCCTCTTCGGAGCGTCGAAACCACAGGGAATACTCGCTCTGGACGGCCGTGACCGGCTGCACCGCGTGCGCGCGGCGAATCGTCTGCGCCGCTGCTTCTGACAGGCCGACGCTCACCACCTGAGCGCCCCGCTCGGCGAGGTGGACGGCGGTATCGCCGATGCCGCCATAGAGATCCCACACGACCGCTCCGCGGACGTCGCCCAGCCGCTCGACCGCCCAGCGCCGCGCCAGCGTTCCCATCTCGGGGTTCACCTGCTCGAACGCGGTGGCGGGGAAGCCCGTCGCCGGTCCCGCGACGACGCGCGCCGCGCCGTCGGCCGGCTGCCACCAGCAGATCACGCCGTCCCCCTCGGGCAACGCCACCCGTAGCCGGTCGGCGTCGAGCCACGGCTCTCCGGCCGATTCCGCGATCACGTGGCGCCGCCCCTCGCGGTCGAGGCGCAGCGTGAGGCGGGTGAGCTTCGCCGGCAACAGATCGAGCCGCGGCTTGAGCTCCCGCCACAGGGCCATGAGCTGGAAGTTCACGATGTGACAGTCGGCGAGCTGGAAGACGGCGCCCGGGCGATCGTAGGGATGCAGTCCGACCGTCCGACGGTCCGACCGTCCGACCGGCTTGACCGCCAGACTGATTTTCGCCCGATATCGCCACTCCTCGACGGCCTCGACGATCTCGGGGTCCGCCACATCGAGTTTCCCGATGCGCCGCAGCGCTTCGCCCACGATCGCGCGCTTGGCGGCGAGCTGGGCGTCGTAGGCGAGATGCTGCAGCTGGCAGCCGCCGCAGCGATCCCGCCCGTAGTGTGGGCAGGGCGGCGTGACCCGCGCCCCGGCCGCTGGCCCGGCATTGGGAGCAGGGGCCACGACCTCCGCCAGCTCGCCGCGGGCGAAGTGCTTGTGGAGCTTGACGCCGTCTCGCAGCCGCACCCGCTCCCCCGGCGCGGTCCGGGGCACGAACACCGCGCGCCCATCCGCGAGCCGGCCCACCCCGTCCCCGCCGGCGGCGATCGCCGTGATGGCGACGAGCTCGGTCACTCGCGCAGCGCCTCCCGCCGGGCCTGGAGCAGCCAGGGGGACGGTTGGGCGGTTGGAGCGTGGGGCGGGCACTGCGGCGTGACGGCGACCCGTCGCTCCTCCGCGAGCAGCGCCGCCACCACCGCGAGCGGGCGGCCCAGCTCTGGTCGCAGCTCGGCCGAGAGCAGCCGCGTGCCGACGCGCTCGAGGTACGTCGTGTCTACGTCGCCCCGTTTGAAATCGGGGTCGTCCATCACACGGAGGTGAAATGCCTGGGCCGAGGGGATTCCCACGATGATCAGCTCGCGCAGCGCGCGCCGCATCCGCTCGAGCGCGACGGCCCGGGTCTCGCCCCAGACGATGAGCTTCGCGATCAGGGGGTCGTAGTACAGCGTGACCTCGTTCCCCGCCTCGACGCCGGCGTCCCACCGCACCCCCGGCCCGCCCGGCACCCGCAGATGACGCACGGTGCCCGTCGCGGGGAGGAAGTCGTTGAAGGGATCCTCGGCCGTGATACGGCACTCGATCGCGTGACCGCGCGGCTGCAGCGTGCCGGCGTGGACGCGCAGCGGCTGGCCCATCGCCACGCGCAGCTGCTCGCGCACCAGGTCCACACCGTACACGAGCTCGGTCACGGGGTGCTCGACCTGGAGCCGGGTGTTCATCTCGAGAAAGTAGAATTCGCCGGTGGGGGCGAGCAGGAACTCGATGGTGCCGGCGCCCAGATAGCCCACGGCGCCCGCCGCCGCAGTCGCGGCCTCGCTCATGCGGCGCCGCAGCGCCGGCGTCACCGCGAGGGAGGGGGCCTCCTCGATGAGCTTCTGGTGGCGTCGCTGGATGCTGCACTCGCGCTCGCCCAGCGCCACGACGCGGCCGTAGGAGTCGGCCAGCACCTGGATCTCCACGTGGCGCGGCCGCTCGAGGTACTTCTCGAGGTACAGCTCCCCCGCCCCGAACGCATTCCGCGCCTCGCTCGCCGCGGCTTCGAACGCGGACTCGACCTCGCCCTCCGCGCGGATGAGACGCATGCCTTTCCCGCCACCGCCGGCCGCGGCCTTGAGCAGCACGGGGTAGCCGAGCCGGGCGGCCTCGGAGCGCGCCTGCGCGTGGTCGGCGACGGCCCGCGTCGTCCCCGGGACGATCGGCACCCCGGCGGCTTGCAGCCGGCGGCGCGCTTCGGTCTTGTCACCCATCGCACGGATCGCCGCGGCGGGCGGTCCTACGAAGACCAGCCCCGCCGCCGTCACCGCCTCCGCGAACGGCGCGCGCTCGGAGAGGAACCCGTAGCCGGGATGGATCGCCTGGCATTCGCTGCGCCGCGCCGCGTCGATAAGCTTCGCACCGTCGAGATACGACTGGGGCGCGGGGGCGGGGCCGATCGGCACCGCGATCTCTGCGGCGCGCACGTGCGGCGCGAGCCGATCGGCCTCGGAGTACACCGCGACGGCCCCGAGTCCCTCCTCGTGGCACGCGCGGATGATGCGCAGCGCGATCTCGCCGCGGTTCGCGACCAGCACGCGTTTGATAGTCGTCATCCGTTGTCCGTCATCCGTCGTCCGTGGGTCCCGGGTCGCACGACGGATGACGGACGACGGACGACGGACGACGACCGCTCATCGCCGACAAGTCGCCACCTCCCTCGACACCCGGAACGTCCCCATCGCCTCGCACAGGCCCGGCGTCGCCCGCGCGGCACGGGCGTACAGGGCGAGCGCCGGGGCCGCCCAGGGATCGCGCTGGTCGAGGGCGATGCGCAGCGCTGCGAACACGAAATCGCGCGGCGGCACGCGCTGTTCCTTGAGGGGCCCGGCCACCCAGAGCACCGAGCGGATCGCCCACCCGACGTGCGGCCGCGGGTCGGGCGGCCGGTCGAACGCCATGCTCACACACACGGGGCGCCGTCGCGCGAGCTCGGCGAGCCAGTCGTCCCCGCTGCGGCGCGCGATCCGGAGATCAGCTCCGAGCCGCGCCCGCAGCGCGGCATCCGAGCGCCACGCCGCGAGCGGCAGCACCACCACGTCGGGCCGCAGCCCGCGCGCGAAGCGCATGTACCATGCGGCATATGAATCGGCGTCATCGGCAGTGAGCAGCACCCCCCACATCGGGCACGCCCGCAACAGGTTCTCGCCCAGCTCCTCGAGCACCGCGGGGACCCGGAGGTCCGCGGGCACGGGCCCCCAATCGCGTGGGCCGGCGCCGATCCCGGCGGTCTCCCACGCGAGCCGCGCCCGGCGGCTCCACGCGCCCACCCGCAGCACACGCGCGCTGTCGCCCGCCGCGCTCGACCCCGGCCCGCCGAGCAGCGCCGCGGCGCGCACCAGCGCCTGGTCAGCGCTGTCGAGCACGGCGCGCACCCAGCCGCTGTCCGCCGCAGGCCGATGGGCCGGGCCGTGCGCCTCGTCGGCGAGCCCCAGGTACTCGCGCCCCATCAGCAGCCACGCCGCCGCATCCGTCGAATCGCGCCCAATCCGGGCGTGCAGCAACGTGAGCGAGTCCGGCAGGCTCGCCGGCGGAGGCGCCTGCAGCACGACCGCCATCGCCAGCGCGCTACAGAGGGATATTCCCATGCTTCTTGGGCGGATTGCGGTCCCGCTTCGTCGCGAGGGCGGCGAGCGCGCCGCTCAGCCGGGCCCGCGTGTCCCGTGGGTCGATGATATCGTCGAGGTAGCCGCGCGCCGCCGCGAGGTAGGGGTGGGCGAACTTCTCCCGGTACTCCGCCTCCCGCGCCTCGGTCGCCTCCTCTCCTTTGTACAGGATCTCGACCGCGCCCTTCGGCCCCATCACCGCGATCTCGGCCGTGGGCCACGCCACGTTGTAGTCCCCGCGGACGTGCTTCGAGTTCATCACGTCGTACGCACCGCCGTACGCCTTGCGGGTGATCACGGTGAGCTTGGGAACGGTGGCCTCGCAGTAGGCGTACAGCAGCTTCGCGCCGTGCTTGATGATGCCGCCGTGCTCCTGGGCCACCCCCGGCAGGAAGCCGGGCACGTCTTCGAACGTCACGAGGGGAATGTTGAAGGCGTCGCAGAACCGGATGAAGCGGGCGCCCTTCGCCGAGGCGTTGATGTCGAGCACCCCGGCGAGCACGGCCGGCTGGTTCGCGATCACCCCGATCGGCCTCCCCGCCAGCCGCGCGAAGCCGACGAGCAGGTTCCCGGCGTAGTCGCGGTGGACCTCCAGGAACGCGCCTTCGTCCACGACGCGCCGGATCACGTCGTGCATGTCGTACGGCTTGGTGGGGTTATCCGGCACGACATCGAGCAGCTCTTCGTCGCGCCGCTCGATCGGATCGCCGGACGGGCGCAGCGGCGGATCGTCCAGGTTATTGCTCGGCAGATACCCCAGCAGCGTGCGGATCCCCGTGAGGCACTCGAGCTCCGAGTCGTGGACGAAGTGGGCCACGCCGGACGTCCCGCCGTGCACGTCCGCGCCGCCCAGGCTCTCGAAGTCGACCTCCTCGTGCGTCACCGTCTTCACGACGTTCGGCCCGGTGACGAACATGTAGGACACCCCGCGCACCATGCACACGAAGTCGGTGATTGCCGGACTGTAGACCGCGCCGCCGGCGCAGGGTCCGAGCACCGCGCTGATCTGGGGGACGACGCCGGACGCGAGCGTATTGCGCAAGAAGATCGCGGCGTAGCCCCCGAGCGACACGACGCCTTCCTGGATGCGCGCGCCGCCCGAGTCGTTGAGCCCGATCACGGGCGCGCCGTTGCGCACCGCGAGGTCCATGACCTTGCAGATCTTCTCGGCGTGGGCCTCGGAGAGCGAGCCGCCGAACACCGTGAAATCCTGGGCGAATACGTACACCAAGCGACCTTCGATCCGCCCGGAGCCCGTCACCACGCCGTCTCCCAGGTACTTCTCGTCGGCGAGCCCGAAGTCCGTGGCCCGATGCGTCACGAAGCGGTCCAGCTCCACGAACGTCCCGGGGTCGAGCAGCACGTCGAGGCGCTCGCGCGCCGTCATCTTGCCCTTGTCGTGCTGCGCCTTGACGCGCTCCGCGCCGCCGCCCAGCTCGGATTCGGCGCGCTTCTGTTGCAGCAGCTCCAGCCTGTCGCGCATAGTCATGACGAAAATCTAGGGGGGAGTGAACAGGACAGCCACAAGGACGAGGAGGGCGCCGCGTATCGCGCCGCCCTCCTCGGGCCCTGAGACCGCGATTTTGGCTACGGGCTCTGGAGCGCAGCGACTTTGGCCCGGGCCGCGGCCACGTTCGCTGCAAACGCGTTGCTGTCATCTCCACCGACCAGCGCGAACCAGACGACCTGCGAGCCACCGGCCGGAATAGAGAAGGGCCCAAAGCCGACGGCCTGTCGGATGTCGGCTGGGCCGAAGGGCGACGTGAACACCAGGCCGCTACTCAGCAGCGGGAAGTACCCCGCTCGGGTGGGCGGATCAGTCGGCACGCCCGGAGGCGCCCCGCCCGGGTTCTGGAAGGGCGTGTAGTTGAGGGGCGTCCCCCCGCTCGCGATCGGGACGATCCCAATGACCTGTGGGAAAGCCGCCACGTTCGCCTCGGTTACTTCGCTGGCCGACAGGCCGGCGTTGTATGACGTGACGTCGTCGAACGGGTTCCCAGAGTACAGCAGATCGAGATCCGCGACGAGACCGGCGAAGACGTTACCGACCGCGCCCCCGCCCGTGTTCGTGAGCGTGTACTTGAGCAGGACGTAGTCCCGATCCGGATCGGTGGAGAACGCGAAGGACTCCTGGGTGACCGTGACGCCGCCGACGCCAGTCAAGCCTGCGGACCGAAGGTCCGCCGTGGTATGGTCCGTCGTGCCCCCGAGCGGCGACGTAACGTCGAAGTCAGAGGCTCCGTTCGACGTGTTGTAGCCCACCAAGATATCGTTGGGGCTTGTGGCGTAGACGAAGCCGGCGGCGTAGAGTACCCCCACCTCTTTATAGAAGCCCCCGTTGAACAAGTTCGACGCGTTCGCGATCATGCCGCGGCGCAGATCGATCACGAAGTTGTTCACGTCGATGTGCGTCGGGGCGGCCGGCGCGCCGGTGCAGCTGCCGCCGGCACCGTTGGCGATCGGTGCCACCGCCCACGGGGTATACACACTCGCGACCGACGGAATATTCAGCGGCCCCGCGGCTGAGCCCCACCAGTTGCACGTGAGATCGGTCAAGCCGCGGCCGGTGAACGGCACCACGTAGCGCGTGATGTCGCTGCGGTTGATCGTGATGCTTGGCCGAGCCAATGTCGGCACCCCCGAGATTCCCTGATACACGACGTCGATCACGTTGTCGCTGCCGCTGATGGTGGAGGCGTTCGTCGCCTCGATGCCTGCCCTGGCATTCGTGACTTTGTTCCCCGATACCGTCGTCGTGAACGGTGTGCCCGGGCTCACTCCGTTCAAGCCCACGCCGATCCCGGCCGTCGTGATGGCGTAGCTCGCGGGATCGTTCGGGTCCGCCACGGTCCCGATGCCCATCACCACGTTCCCTTGAATCACGAGGTTTGGGCCCGTATCGGCGACGATGCCCCACCTCACGTTGCGGGCGCTCGCAACGTTGACCGTGTTATTGAGAATAGTGACACCGTCGGTGAGCCGGACCCGAATGCAGCCGGCGAACCCGCAGTCACTCACCGTGTTCGCCTCGATAAGGCCGCGGTGCTGGAGCTGATACTGGATGCCGCTGAAGGAGAAGTTGGCGAACATACTGTTCGACACGTCGAACTGGGGCGCCCCGCTCGCAAACACCCCAACACTCCCGCCGTTGAAGGAGCTCTTGGTCACAAGGACTGCCGCTCCCGCCACCGTGCTTGACCCCCCAAACACACCCGCTCCGTCCCCGGACGGCATGCTGAATTGGGAGCCGTCTACACGGACTGTGTCGTAGGTGCCAGTGGCGGCGACGGAGCTGCCACCGGTGGTGTTGACAAACGCGAGTTTGAGGAAGGAGACCGTGCCGGCGTCAACGCCATTCACTCGGAACCCATCGTCGTCGGGACCGCCGGTGGTCTGGATGACCGGTGCGTTCCCCGGCTGCGGCTCAATCGTGACCGGGGCGTCCAGCACCAGATTGGTGACGGGAAAAGTCCCGCTGCAAGCCCGGATGGTCCCGCTCGGAGCGACAGCGGCGAACGCTTGGGCGAAGTCCGGATAGGTATCGAAATCCTCGACGGGCCCGCCGCCGCAGACACCGACTACGGCGACCGTACCGAACGGACTGAAGGACCCCGCCAGCCCGCCGAGACCGCCGGGCGCGACCGCGCTCGTGGCGGCGAACAGCGGCTCCGGACTGAACAGGCTCCCGACGCGTTTCAGCATGCGGCTCGCGAAACCGAGCGGATTCGTGCCGCTACTACCGAGCGCCGGCGGGCAATTCAGGAATGGCGCCGGCGCCTTGGGAAGGATGTCCAATCCGCCATCCGGGCTGGGGTGCGCCAGGCGCAACTGAGTGACGAATGCCGGATCGGGAGCTGACGGATTGGGCGGATCAACGACGCACACACCGACGACAACGTGGCCGTTGAGCTGAACCGCCGGGAGCGTTGAGACGTCGAAGAAGGGTGGAAACTGACCGCGCTCAGCCGAGAACGGCTCGCTCGGCAGCGGCGCGATGACGACGAGCGCATTCCCCGGCAGCACGTTCGCCGGGATGTCCACACCGCCGGTCTGTAGCTGGTTCACCACTTGGCCTCCCGTGGGACCCACCAACTGCACCGCCCCTTCGGGAGTGAGTGCGGCGGCAGGGATCTGGGAGGGGATTCCCACAAACGACAGCAGGTCGTTGACGAAGGCCGCCACGGACGAAGCTGTGGCAGCACTCAGAAGTTTGCCCTGGTGGAACTTCGTCGTTGTGAAATCGGCCAAGTCGAGGGCCTTCGCCTGGGCATCCTGCCGGTCGGTGGTGCATTCACGGTCGACGTTATTGAACTGGCTGTTGGCGCTCTGCCGCAGCCCTGGTGAGGGGAACAGCGCGGTAATCTGCGCGCGAATGCGGCTGGCAACGCCCGGGTCGCAAGCTGGCGAGCTCGTGAGGTCGAACCTCGGCCCCTCGGGCGCCAGCGGCTGCCTTTTCTCGGTACATCCGACGGCAACAGTGGCCAAGACTAAAGCGGCGATCAGTAGGCGACCCATGATTGGCTCCTCAGCGCTGGGCGCAGTCAGCTGCGCCTCATGGTGGACAGATCCTGGGCCTGCCCCAACCCGGCCGCCTCGCTCTCCAAGCGGACCCCGCACGGTCACATCCGAGGGTTCACACCTTAGCTACCCGAACCCACCAGGGCTTTGAAGCGCGGATCACTCCGCAAATCGCGGAACCACCACGACTGGTCGCGCGCCATCGAGCGTCGCTGCTGCGGGTTGGTGGCGAGGAACGTGCTCAACAGCCGCAGCGCTTCCTCCCGGTCTCCCAGCATCGTGCGCACGATCGCTTCCAGGTACGCCAGCTCCCGCGTCTGGTCGAGCGTGTCCGCTTCGGTGCGCGCGTGTTCGGCCACGGAGCGCGCGCTGTCGGCGAGTCCGGCACGGGCGAGCGCCATCGCGACGAGCACCTCGCCCCGCAGCCGCCGGAACTCCCGCAGGTTGGGCGGGCTGAGCTCTGCGTACTTGCCCAGCAGCCGCCACGCGCTGGCGACGTCGGGCTTCTGCCCCTTCAGGGCCCGCAGCAATAGCTGGCACTCGACGAACCGCGGATCGTCGGGGAAGCGGCGCCCTCCTTCTGCGCACCAGTGGGTCGCGTCAACCGGTTCCTCGAGATCGAGCGAACTCGAGAACAAGCGCCACACGGTCTTGTTGGCGTCCGTCAGGTAGGGGTCGGCCTCGTAGGCTTTCAATGCGGCGAGTTTGCCTTCGGCTGTCTCGGACTTGGCGAGTCGTAGGTGGCTCAGCGTGTTCCAGGCCGTCGCCTGCGTGGGCCGCGCGGCCACCGCCGCCTCGAGGTCCTGCTGCGCATGCGCGAGCAGGTGGGCCGCGGCGGCGGCGTCGGGATCGAGATTCAAGAGCCACCGCCAGTACCGCAACGTGCCGCGCAATTCCAGGGCGTCGGGATCGGTGGGTGTGAGTCTGAGCGCCCGCTCCCCGTGCCCCAGACCTTGCCCGATCCAGTTCGCATAGTAGAGCTTGTCGAACGATCCGGCGAGGCGCGACTGTCGATACGCGAGCCACCCGCGCTGCATGATCGGCACCGCCCAGCTGCCATCGAGCCGCTCGGCCCCCGCGAGCAACGAGTCGGCGCGCGCCAGCCGTCGCGCAGCCGCGGGAACATCGCCTGCGGCCTGGAGGGGGTCTGCATCGCGCGCGACGGCCTGCGCCTGCTGCACCAACTCCCAGGCGCCCACGTTGTTCGTCCCAACACGACTCTCCTGCAATTGCACCTCCTGCCCCAGGCGCTGCCGCAGGAACAGCGAGACTTCCTTCGCCAGATCGTCCTGGAGCGCGAAGATCTCGGCGCGCGGCCGCTCCAAGACCGTGCTCCCGATCTCGGCGCCGCTGGCGGCGTTGCTGAGCGCGACACTGACCCGCAGTCGGCCCCCAGATTGGGCGACCGTCCCCTCCACCAGCGTCCCGACCTGCAGCACGCGGGCGATGCTATCGGGCGCCACACGGCCACTCTTGAACGGCGTTACGCCGTTACGGGAAATGACCTGCAGCGCCGGTACCTGGCTGAGCTCGTGGATCAGCGCCTCCGTGAGGCCATCGGCGAGAGGTTGGAGCCCCTTGCCTTCGCTCCGGTCGTCGAAGTAGAGCACCGCGATGTGCCGCGGATCGAGACCACCGTCGGTCGCTCCGGCCCGCGCGCTCCCCGACCAGAGCGATCGCGTCGCCCAGCCACTCACCACGACGGCCGCCGCGAGGATCCCGACTACGACGGGCCGCGGCAGGCCGAGCCAGCGCCGCGTCAGCGCGGCACGATGTGCCGCTCCCCGCCGCGGCCCCGTCACCGCCGACGGCGCGCCCAGCGCCTCTGCAAACATGATCACCGTCGGGAAGCGATCGGCCGGAGTCTTGGCGAGCGCACGGAGCACTGCCGTTTCCATCGTCTCCGGGATCGCCTCCCGTACGATGGATGGTGGCGAGACGTGGTCGAGCGAGTGCCGCGCCATGATCGCCTGAGCAGTCGTTCCCGTGAACGGCGGGGTGCCGACCAGCATCTCGTAGACCACGCAGGCCAGGCTGTACTGATCGCTCCGGCCGTCGATGTCGGGATGGCCCTGCGATTGCTCCGGGCTCATGTAGGCCGGAGTCCCGATCACCGTGCCGGCCTGCGTCAGCGGCGTCCCGGCGGCTTCGCCTTCCCCGAGCGCGCGCGCGATGCCGAAGTCGGCCACCACCGCGGTCCCGCCCGAGAGCATGATGTTCTCCGGCTTGATGTCCCGGTGCACGACGCCGTGGCTGTGCGCGTAGCCCAGCGCGCTCGCGACCTGCCCGCTCAACCGGATGATGTCTTCTTGGGAAAGCTGCTTCTCGCGGTCGAGCAGATCACGCAACGATTCCCCTTCCACGAACGGCATCACGTAATAGAGGTAACCTCCCGCGCTGCCCGAGTCGTACAGCGGCAGGATGTGCGGATGCTGCAGCTTGGCCGCGATCTCGATCTCGCGCTGGAACCGCTCCAGACCGACGATTGCCGCCACGGCGGGATGCAGCACCTTGATGGCCACGAGGCGCTGGTGTTTCAGGTCCTCGGCCAGGAACACCGTGGCCATCCCCCCGCGCCCCAGCTCACGCTGAAACGCGTAGCGATCGCGGAGGTGCTCGGCCAACGTGGCGAGGAGTGGCGAAACAGAGCCCGCGTCGGTCAAAGCAAGTCAGCGGAGCGGGCTACGCGAAGTCCGCTGGATGTGTGGTGGTGCGCTAAGCGACTCCGCACGCGTCTCACAACGGGCTCCCGGCGTTGGGGTGACCCAGGGATGGACGCCGAGCGCGAGGCCTTGCGGTAGCGCAACAACGGGCCTCGCACGCCATCACAGGTATTCAGCTACTTAAGGTTCAGCGAGTTCCAGGAGTGCGCTAGACCCCCTCGGCCTGACCGTCCGTCTTGGCCACCTCTGGGGTGCCGTCGTCCTTCGGCCAGCCGGTCGCCGCCAGCACGATCCGATGGTGGATCGGATCCACCTCCAGGACCTTCAGCTCCACCGCCTGCCCTTCCTTCACGGCTTCGGCTGGGTTGGAGATGTCCGGGATGCCGAGCTGCGACATCGGGACGAACCCTTCGATGTCGTGCCCCAGATCGACGACGACGCCCTTGTCCATCAACCGCAGCACTCGACCGCGCAGATCGGTGCCGACCGGGTACGTCTCCCCAATCCTGAGCCAGGGATCTTCCTGCGCCTGCTTCAGGCCCAGCGAAATACGCTTGTTCTCGGCGTCGACATTGAGGATCAGCACGTCCACCTCGTCCCCCTTCTTCACCACCTCCGAGGGGTGCTGCACGCGCTTGGTCCACGACATGTCGGAGATGTGAATCAGGCCGTCGATCCCGGGCTCGATCTCCACGAACGCCCCGAACGACGTCAGGTTGCGGACCTTGCCCTTGAGGCGGGTGCCGACCGGATACTTCTGCGGCAGCGCCATCCAGGGGTCCTCCTCGGTCTGCTTCATGCCGAGCGAGACCTTCTCCTCGGTCTCGTCCACCTTGAGCACGACGGCCTCGATCGTCTCGCCGATCGACACGAGCTTCGACGGATGCCGGACGTTGCGGGTCCAGCTCATCTCGGAGATGTGTACCAGGCCCTCGATCCCCGGCTCGAGCTCTACGAACGCGCCGTAATTCGTGATCGACACCACCTTGCCCTGCACGCGCGTGCCCACGGGATACTTCGCGGCCACGTTCTTCCAGGGATACGGCTGCAGCTGCTTCAGGCCGAGGCTGATGCGCTCGCGCTCCCAGTCGATGTCGAGCACCTTCACTTCGAGCTCCTGCCCAATGCGCACCATCTCCGACGGGTGCTGCACACGGCCGTAGCTCATGTCGGTGATGTGCAGCAGCCCGTCCACGCCCCCGAGGTCGATGAAGGCGCCGAAGTCGGTGATGTTCTTCACCACGCCCTTCCGCGTCTGGCCGACCTGGAGGTCCTTCATGAGGACGTCGCGCTTGGTCTTGCGCTCGGCCTCGAGCAGCACGCGCCGCGAGACGACGATGTTGCGGCGTCGCTTGTTGAGCTTGATGATCTTGAACTCGAAGCTCTGCCCCAGGAGCTCGTCGATGTTGGGGACGCGGCGCAGCGCGATCTGGCTGCCCGGCAGGAACGCGTCCACACCCATCAGGTCCACCACCACGCCACCCTTGATCTTCTTCACCAACGTCCCGGAGAGCGGCTCATCCTTCTCGTAGGCCTCGCGGATGCGCTCCCACACCCGCATGAAGTCGGCCTTCTTCTTCGACAGGACGACGGCGCCTTCCTGGTCCTCCAGGTGCTCGAGGAAGACCTCGATCTCGTCGCCCTCCTTGAGGGCGTGCGCGTCCTTGAACTCGTCGATCGGCACGGCGCCTTCCGACTTGAACCCGACGTCCAGAATGACGGCGGTGTCGGTAACGCGGAGCACCTTCGACTTGACGATCTCTCCCTCCTCGATGTTGGAGAGCGTCCCCTCGTACAGCTCCGTCATCTTCGCGATTTCGTCCGCCGAATACTCTTCCTGCAAATCGGGCCGAACGCGGATCGGGGAGTGGTGCGCAGAGGCGGGGGCAGGGGCGGGGGCGGGTGTGTCGGGTTTCTCGGGCAGGTCTGCGGTTTCCACCAGCATTCAGGACACCGGTTCGGTTATTGGGTTTGGACGGTCGCCCGGCGGTGAGGCCGGCGCACGAAACCGCGTAACCTACCCAGGGAACCGCTGGCGCGCCAGCGCTACGACCCGGTCCACCTGGTCTACGAGTGACAGCCGGGTAGTGTCGAGCCGCACCGCGTCGGCCGCCGCCCGGAGCGGTGCCACGGGCCGTGTCGAATCGGCCCGATCCCGGGCCGCGAGCGCCTCGGTCTCGCGCGCGAGCTCGGCCGGGTCGATCCCCTCCCTCTCTGCCGCGCCCCGTTGCGCCAGCCGCCGCCGGGCCCGCTCCGCCGGGCTCGCCGTCAGGAACACCTTGAGGGGTGCGTCGGGAAACACGACGGTGCCGATGTCCCGCCCGTCCACGACCACGCCGCCCGGGTGCTCCAACACGGCCTCTCGCTGGCGCACGTTGACCCAGTGGCGCACCTCGGGGACCGCCGCCACTCCCGAGACTTGGCGCGTCACCCGCTCCGAGCGGATGGCCTGCTCGACATCCACCCCCGCGACCTCCGGCCGGAACGTGTCATCCACTAGCACGAGCCGCACCGGCAGCTCCTCGGCCAGTGCCACGATGCGCTCCGCCGACCACCGCTCCCCGCTCCCCGCTCCCTGCTCCCCGAGATTGTCCAGCGCCGCGAGCGTGATCGCGCGATACAGCGCCCCCGAGTCGAGGTGCGCCCAGCCGAGCCTCCGGGCGACCGCGGCCGCCGTGGACGACTTGCCCGACGCCGCCGGCCCGTCGATCGCGATCACCCGCACGCTCACCCGTCCCCCTTCCCTCTTCCCCCTTCCCGGATGCGCCGCAGGTCCGCGAAGAACCGGGGGTAGCTGACGGCGACAGACGCGCGTTCAGAGAGCCGAACGTCGGCCCCCGGAGTGGTGCCCAGCACCGCGAACGCCATGGCCAGCCGGTGGTCGCGCGCCGTCGCGACGCGGCCGCGGGGTGGCCGCGCCGCGCCGCACACGCGCAGGTCGTTGCCGCGCGCCTCGGCCTCGACGCCCACGGCGCGCAGGTTCGCCGCGATCAGCTCGAGCCGGTTGCTCTCCTTCACCCGCAGCTCGCCCACTTCGCGGAACACCGTCTCTCCCGCCGCGCGGCTCGCCAGCACCGCGAGGATCGGCACCTCGTCCACGAGCGTCGGCACTTCGGCGACCGTCACTTCGGTGCCGGAGAGCGCGGCCGGCCGGGCGACCAGGTCCGCCACGGGCTCGCCGCCTTGATCCCGCAGGTTCACGCGCTCCACGTGCGCGCCCATGCGCTCGAGCACCACGAGGAAACCGGTACGCGTGGGGTTCACGCCGACGTTCTCCACGACGAGCTCGCCCCCCTCGGCGAGCACCGCCGCGGCGACGAGGAACGCGGCGGAAGAGGCGTCACCCGGGACGGCCAGACGGAAGGGCGGCAGGTTGGCGCTCGAGGACTGCTCGAGCACGATGGCGCCGTTGCGCTCGCGCAGCCCGACGCCCAGGTGCACCAGCAACCGTTCGGTGTGGTCGCGCGAGCGATAGGGCTCGCGGATCGTCACGCCGACCTTGCCGGTCAGCCCCGCGAACAGCAGCGCGCTCTTAATTTGGGCGCTCGCCACGGGCGTCGTATACGCAAGGGCCCGCAGCCGGCCGCCGCGAATCGTGAGGGGAAGCGAGTCGCCTCCGCCCTCCTCGGTGATCTCCGCGCCCATGGCGCGGAGCGGCTCGGTCACACGGCGCATCGGGCGGCGGCGCAGCGACGCGTCGCCCGTCAGCGTGGCGGCGAAGCGCTGGCCGGCGAGGATGCCCAGCATCAACCGGGCGGTGGTGCCCGAGTTGCCGCAGTCCAGGCGGGAGGCGGGATGCGAGAGGCGGGATGCGTGCACCGTGACTGGTGCACCTTCGCGGATGGCCGAGATCTCGACGCCGAGGTGCCGCAGGACGCGGGCCGTGCTCTTCACGTCCTCGCCCGTGAGCAGCCCCGCCAGCTCGCTCCTCCCGCGGGCCAGGCTCGCGAGCATCACGACGCGGTGGGAGATGCTCTTGTCGCCGGGCGGGCGCACGCTGCCCCGGACCTTCACGGATCGAGTCGCCGGCGCCACGCGGCCGCGCTGCCGAGCCAGGCGCTGAGCGCCGGGGCGTCGCCCAGCTCGAGCGCGCGCTCCAGCTCGCCGAGCGGCGCCTCCAGCGAGCGCAGCGCAGGAAGCAGTTCGTCGCGATTCATGAGGAAGATTTCGGTCCACAAGGGCGGGTCACCCGCCGCGACGCGCGTGGTGTCGCGTGCCCCGGGGCCGAACGACGCGCCGGGCGGCGCCGTGCGCGCGAGGAAGCTCGCAAGGACCGACGCCACCGCCTGCGGCAGGTGACTCGTCACGGCGAGCTGGCGGTCGTGCTGCGTCGCGTCGATCACGACCGGATGGGCGCCGAGCGTCTCCGACCAGAAGTGCGCGACCTCGCGCGCTGCCACGCCGCCGTCGCGCGTCGGCGTCACGTAGACCACGGCGTCCGTGAAGAGCCCCAGCCGCGCGGCGTGGAAGCCCCGCGCGTGCGTGCCGGCGAGGGGGTGGCCGCCCGCGAAGCGGGCGCTCAGTCCCAGCCCTTCGGCCCGCGCGACGATGGCACGCTTCACCGATCCGACGTCCGTGATCACCGCGCCCTGCGGGACGTCGCGCTCGAGCCGCTCCAGCAGCTCCAGGTTCGCGGCGGGCGGCGCGGCCAGGACGAGCAGCTCCGCCGCGCGCGCCACGTCCGCCGCGCGAGCCGGCGCGTCGTCGATCGCCCCCTGCTGCGCCGCGGCGGCGCGCTCGGCGGGATCGGGACACCAGCCGAGCACCGTCGGGATGCCAGCGCGCTTCGCCTGGAGGGCGACCGACCCGCCGATCGCACCGAGGCCGAGAATCCCGAGGGTGTGGGGGCGCACGCACAGGAAGCTAGCGGCGCGCCGTGGGGGCGTAAACGCGAAGGGCGGCCGGGTTACGGCCGCCCTGCTGGCAGCAAACGCGCGTCGTCGCGGGGCCCTCAGAAAGGGGTGGTGGTCATCCCGGTCGCGCTGAAGGTCACGGGGCTGCCCGCGGCACCCTGGCACCTGGCAGTGAGCGTGTTGGACCCGGCCCCCAAGATCCAGGAGCCGACCGTCGCCATGCCCGTCGCATCGGTGCTGCCCGTGGCCTGGGTCACGGAGCCGCCGCCCGAGCCCACAGCGAACGTCACCAGGGCGCCGGCGATCGGCGCGCCGGAGGAATCCGTGACCAGGACGGCCGGCCGGATCGGCGTGGGCGTGCCAGCCGGGGCTGTCTGCCCGTCGCCGCCCGGTACCGCGGTCAGGATGCCCGGCAGCGCCCAGCCGAAGATGCTGTACGAGCCCGCCGACCCCCCGACCCCGAGATGCTCCGCGTGCAAGCTCGCTGGGAGGAACAGCGAGCCGAGGTAACGCGCGAGTTGACGCAGCCCGGGTGGGAAGCGCGATCCGAGCAAGTGCCCAGGATCGCACGCGAGGAACGTGGCTGGCACGTTGGTCAAGGCAAGCGGCGGCACCCCGGGGTCGAACTGGAAGATGTGCAGCAGGTCGATCTGCGCGTGGCTTAAGGTGCCGTTGTCGGCACAGATCCCGACCGTGACGAGCGAGTTGAAACCGTTGGGAGGCCGCGGGTCCGTGGAAAAGCGGTAGCATCCCGCGAACTGCCGCAGATCAAGCGGCTCACACGGCCGCTGGTCCACCCGGTCGATGACGAGCAGGACGTCCTGATTCAAGGCGAACGGCGGGAACAACGTGCCCGCGAGCCCCGAGCTCGTGATGAACGTACCGCCGGCCGGTCCGACCGTTCCCTCGAAGCAGTCGGTCGTCGTACACGCCACGCCGATCTCGATGCGGAACTTGATCGGCAGCGTGCGGCCATCTACCAACCCGATGAATTCCCCGGTGTTGACGTTCTGCAGCTCGTTGCCGTTCAGCACCGGATCGACATCGGCGAACCCGAGGATGCTGCCGCCCGGCGCGACCCGGACCTGAATGCGGTAAAACTTGGCCGGGTCGATCGGCGGCAGCAGTGTGTTCCAATCGACCTGATAGAGCTCGTCTACGAGATCGAGCTGGACGATTCCGGGATTAATAGTCGGGACAACGGCATTGCAGGCGATGGGGATGTTGTTGATGTCGACGTCGAGCTGACAGATCTCGACCACGGGCCGCAGCGCCGGGTTGAACGTCCCGGAGAAGCTCGGCTGCTTGACCAGCGGCGGCAGGAAGAAGAAATGCGGGTTTCCGCCCGATACGCTGCCGTCGGAGAAGTCTGCGGACGGCCGCAGGGGCGACGTGATCGGGTGCTCATCGCGACACGCGATGCATACCGCGAGCGCTGACGCAAGAGCGACGGCACGTTTCATGGTGTGCCTCCTTCAGCCTGGACCGCGGCACATGTTGCGCAACCGCAGCACGGTTGCGCACACGCTACGCTCACGTCCCCCGCACCCCTACCGCTCGAGCTGCGAGAAGCGGGGATCCTTTCGCAAGTCCCGCCACCACCATGAGATGTCCCCACCGCGCTTGAACATGTGGGCCGGGTTCGCCGCCACGTACTGCTTCAGCAGCTCAATCGCTTCGCCCTGTTCGCCCAGCAGCGTCCGAGCGAAGGCCTCGACGGCCACCAACTCCTGCTGCGGGTCAACCCGGGCGTCGCCGCGGGCAGCGACCAGCACATGTCGCGCGCTATCTGTCTGCCCTGCCCGCGCAAGAATCGCGCCGACGATCATGCTCGCACGGTGCAACTCGAACGGTTTGAGCGGTGCGGGGGTCAGGGTATCGATCGCGGCGTACAGCCGCCACGCCTCGCCCACGTCGGGCTCCGCCGCCTCGGTCGTCATCAGCCAGAGCCGGCACTCGGCGAACCGATAGTATCGCGGAAATCGCGCGGTCCCCTCGTCGCACCAGCGCTTCGCTTGGGTGAACTGCTCCAGGTCGTAGGAGCCGATGAACAGCCGCCACAGCACGTCTGTGGCGACCGTGAGGTAGGCATCCTCTTCGTACGCCTTGCGCGCCGCGAGCACCGCTGCCGGCACGTCCTCGATCTGGTAGTAGAGGTGGCTGAGCGTGCTGAAGGCGCCTGCGAGCGAGGGGTCGGCCCCGGTGGCTGTCTCGAGGTCTTGGCGGGCGCTCGCCAGGAGCCGGGTCTGGGCCGCGGAGTCCGAGGACAGCTGGAGCAGCCACATGGTGTAGCGCACCGTGCCTCGCAGTTCGAGCGCGCGCGGGTCCCGCGGCGCCATGCGCAGCGAGCGCTCGGCGTGCCCCAGGGCGACACCGAGCAGCTGCGCCGCATCCTTCTGAGCGCGCGTGAGCCGCGCCTGGCGATGGGCGATCCAGCCGCGTTGCAGCACCGGCTCCACCCACAGCGGATCTGGTGTCTCGGCCCGCGCAAGCAACGAGTCGGCGCGTTGGAATGCGGCGAACGCCCCGGCCGGATCGTCCGCTTGCAGCCGGGCTTCGGCCTCCTTGCGGGCCCGCTCTCCCTGCTGGACCAGTGACCACGCCTCGATGCTCTGGGTGCCGGCCCGCTGCTCACGGAGCCGCAGCTCCTCCCCGAGCCGGCCGCGCAGAAACTCCGCCACCTTTTGAGCGAGGCTGTCGCGGATCGCCAGCACCGCGCCGGCCGGTTGCTCGAAGCTCGCGCGCTTGAAGTCAGCGCCGCTCGCGCCGTCAATGAGCCGCACGGAGAGGCGAAACCCGCGCCCTCCCCCCGCCATCTCCACGTCCCCGCCCACGAGCGTCCCCACCTTGAGCGCCCGGGCCACGCTATCGGGTGGCACGCCCGGATCGCGGTACGGCGCGACACCGTTGCGCGAGATCACGGTGAGCGAGGGCACCGGTCGCAACTCCTCGATGAGCGCCTCAGTGAGGCCGTCCGCGAGGTAGCCGAGAGTGTGATCCTTGCTATCGTCGGCAAAGTAGAGCACCGCGACGCGCCGCGGATCGAGTCCCCCCCCGGACGCCACGCGCGCCGGACCCAGCGACCGGACCACGACGTAACCGGCCGCGATGGCCACGGCGGCCGCGAGTGGCACCACGCCCCACCACTGGCTCCGCGGGCGCGCCAGGCCCCGCTCGAGCGTCGCCCGGCGCACGGCGCCCGTCGCCGCCGACGGCGCGTTGAGCGCCTCGGCGAACAGCGTCGTGGTGGGATAGCGATCCGCCGGCACCTTCGACAGCGCCCGCAAGATCGCCGCTTCCACGGCGTCGGGAATGGTGGCGCGCACGATCGACGGAGGGGACACGAGGTCCAAGGAATGGCGCGCGATGACCGCCTGCGCCGTCGGCCCAGTGAAGGGCGGCTCGCCCACGAGCATCTCGTAGACGACGCACGCCAAGCTGTACTCGTCGCCCCGGCCGTCCACGTCGGCCGAGCCCGTAGCCTGCTCGGGGCTCATGTAGGCCGGCGTCCCGAGGATTGCGCCCGTCCCGGTCAGCTGCTGCGCCTCCCCCGCGGCCGTCACGGCACGGGCGATCCCGAAGTCCGCGACCACCGCGCTGTCGGCCGAGACCATGATGTTTTCCGGCTTGATGTCGCGATGCACGATGCCGTGGCTGTGCGCGTAGGCGAGCGCGCCCGCCACCTCGCTGGCGATCCGCAGGGCGTCCTCGAGGGGGAGCTGTTTCTCCCGCGTCAGCCGGTCGCGCAGCGATTCACCCTCGACGAACGGCATGACGTAGTACAGCGCGCCGGCGGCCGCGCCCGAGTCGTACA
>Ga0209802_1000331_pt1 | contig 36506 bp, 46 predicted proteins | sample GraSoiAngelo_129_FD_185886 | JGI IMG/M metagenome (GOLD analysis project Ga0209802, IMG submission 185886) | Grasslands soil microbial communities from the Angelo Coastal Reserve, California, USA - 14_0927_12_40cm (SPAdes) (version 2) | ecosystem: Environmental > Terrestrial > Soil > Grasslands ... | reverse complement strand
TTCCAGATCACGACGATATTCCCGAAGCTGACCGTGCGTCAGAACCTGCAATACGCGATGCTCGCCCACCGCGGCTACACGGTGCGACCCTTCGGGATTGCCAATCGCAAGTTCTCGGCAGAAGCACAGGAGCTTGCTGAGGCCGTGGGCCTCGGGACGTTGACGGAACTGCCCGCCGGACAGCTGAGCCATGGCGACCAGCGCGCCATCGAGATCGCGATCTCCCTCGCGCTCGGGTCGAAGCTTGTCTTGCTGGATGAGCCGACGGCGGGGATGTCCGCGTATGAGACGGACAAAGCGATGGAGCTGGTTCGGCGGCTGGCCACTGAGCGGCACCTGACGCTGCTGTTCTGCGAGCACGACATGTCGGTCGTGTTCAGCACTGCTCGCACTGTCACGGTGATGTACCAGGGCCGCGTGCTGACCGCGGGCACGCCCGAACAGATCCGGCGCAATCCTGATGTACAGAAGGTGTACCTGGGGGAGCTGGAGCAAGAGGAGCTCGGCGCTTAACTGTGCTCAAAGTCGAGGGCTTGAACGTGCGTTACGGCAAGAGCCACGTCGTTTTCGACTTCAGCCTGGAAGTCGAAGATGGCGAGCTGCTGGCGGTCTTGGGCCGCAACGGCGCGGGCAAGACCACCACGATCCGCGGGATCGTCGGACTCCTCCCGGGCGCTTCAGGAAAGGTCAGCGTCGGAGGTCGAGACATGAGCAGCTGGCCCGCACATCGGCGGACGCGAGGGGGCCTCGCTTACGTGCCCTCCGGGGCGCGCTGCTTCCAGAGCTTGACAGTGGACGAGAATCTCGAGATCGCTTCCCACGCCAACGGCAACGATCGCAGCTGGACGAAGAAGCGGATCTGGGAGCTGTTCCCCAAGCTGGAACCTTTGAAGAACAACCTTGCGGGGGGCCTGTCGGGGGGCGAGCGTCAAATGTTGGCCGTCGGGCGCGCGCTCATGAGCAATCCGCGGGTGATGTTGCTCGACGAACCGACGGAAGGCCTTGCGCCGGTGCTGGTGCAGTCGATCGGGACGCTGCTCCGGACGCTGAAGTCGACGGGCGTGTCAATCCTCCTGGCCGAACAGAATCACCAGATGGCCCTGCGCGTTGCCGACCGGGCTGCGTTCATTGAGAAGGGGCGCATCGTCGAGGTGCTTCCGGCCGCGCGGGCGCGAGACAGCGAGGTTCTACACCGAATTCTCGGGGTCTGAGGGGAACGCAGCGTGAGGGTTGACCCTAACTGCTCCGCCGCCCTGTTCCAAAGCGCTCAGCCAGCCGGCTGATCGTCGAGGAAGGCGAGGGTGGCCGCGGCGAAGAGTGGCGAGCTGAAGATGTTGTAGTGGGTCAAGCCCGGTAGGATCGCGAGCGCGTGACCGCCCATTGGCCGCCCCTCGCTCATCCATCCGCCATCGCGAAGGCCGCCACCGAGAAGTTTGAACACCTCGACGTAGTGGCTCGGCGGGGCCATGTCAGCGTCGGCGGCGACTACGAGCGTCGGCATCTGGAGACCGCGGACCTCCTCGGTGAAGTCGAAGTCCTTAGACATCGATTCGCCGATCTTCTCCAGCAGCCGGGGGAAGTCCTCGGGCCGTGGCGCGACTCGCTGGTACAACTGATACATGGGCGTGTCCTTCATGAACTCGACGGCCGCCGCATTGACCTGCCCTTGCTGAGCCCGCATTTCGGGATAGATTGCGTCGGGCCGTATGTTCGCCGAGACCATGACAAGCCGGCGCACCTTGGCCGGGTACTTGGCCGCCGTGTGGAACGCGACCCCACCGCCAAGCGAGTAGCCCACCACGTCCGGCTTGGCCAGCTTGAGGTGGTCGATAAGAGCCGCGATGTCGCCGGCCATCAGCACGGCGTCGAGAGGTCGATCGATGTCTGCGGTCCGGCCGTGTCCCTGCAGATCGACGGTAACGACCTGATGGCGTTCCGCCAGTTGAGGTAGGACAGGTCCGAACATCTCGCCCGACCCGAGACCGCCATGCAGCAGGACCATCGGCCGCCCGCTCCCATGAGTCTCGTAGTAGAGGTTGATGCCGTTGACCTCGGCGTACTGGCCGGTGCCCTTCGTTTGCGTGGTCCGATCGCTGCTCATTGTCATGCTCCTTCAACTAGAGGAAGTCAGGTTCCGCAAATACAGACTCCCTTGGCGCCCGGAATTCATCGGTGCGGTCAAAAACGGCCCAGGATTGGGATCCGAGGTGCAAGGACGTAGTTGATCTGGACCAGGATAATCAAAGCGATGCTGACCCATGTAGGAAATATCAGGCACAGCAGAGTCGCGCCGGCGTAGAGCGACTGTGCGATCAGAATGCGTCCGCGCATCAGCACCTCGAGGTCATGGATGCCCTCTTCCCTGAAGAGATGCGTGCGGAGGCCATACTCGAGACCCGCAAATAGGGCTGCTCCGAGCAGGACGATGTTGAGCCAGTATTCGATCAGGGCGACCCTGAGCCAGTAGTAATGAGCCAGCAGCAACGTCGAGAACGGCACCATGGTCACCGCGAACAAAAAGGCAAGGTGGATCCAGACGTAGTTCCGATTGCTGCGCTCCAGCTGACCGAGCTGGGTGCCCTGTCCTAACCAGAAGATCCCGAGTGTCATGAAGCTCGTCGTATAGACGAGGACGCTCGGACCGAGCTTGCGCACCGCCTCCCACAGCTGGCCCTCCGTGGTCGCCAATCCGTTCAAGGTCGGGACTACGAGCCCGAGGACGAGCAGGGTCATGCCCACCGAGAAGATTCCATCTGAGATGCCCGACAGCCGATCCGGGCTTGTGCCGGACAGATCGGCCAAACGACGTCGACCTCCTGGCTGCCGGCTCACAGTTGCAAACTCAATCCCGCGCCGTTTCCCGAGCGGCTGCAACCACTCGCTCGACGGACGGAAGGTACCAGCCCTCGAGCGGTGCGGCGGGGTAGGGCACGTCCCACGAGGTCACGCGCGCAATCGGCGCGTCGAGGTCATAAAACGCCTCGCTCGCCAGCGTGGCAGCGACCTCGGCACCAAAGCCCGCGCTCAGTGGCGCTTCATGCACCACGACGCAGCGGCCGGTCTTGGCGACGGCGCCGACAACTGTCTCGACGTCGAATGGAACCAGGGTTCTCAGGTCGACGACTGTCGCTGAGATCCCTTCGTCCGCCAACCGCTCCGCAGCCAACAAGCAAGATTCGACTGCGGCGCTCCAAGCTACGAGGGTGATGTCATCTCCTTCGCGGACGATGGCCGCTTTTCCAAAAGGGATGGTGTAAGCGCCGTCCGGCACTTCCATCCTGCCTAGCCGGTAGAGGCGATCCGGTTCACAGTAGAGAACAGGATCAGGGTCGCGAATGGCCTCGATCAGCAAGCCCTTCGCGTCATATGCATTTGACGGCATCACGACTTTGATTCCTGGTGACTGAACGAACTGAGCCTCTACCGCGTCGGAATGGAATTCTGGGCTGTGGATTCCCCCGCCAAACGGGGCCCGAATCGTCACCTGGCAGTGGTATCGGCCTCGCGAGCGCGCACGGTAACGCCCCAGCTGAGGGCCGAGCTGATGGAAGGCCTGCGCCGTGAAGCCGAGGAACTGAATCTCCGCGACCGGCACCATGCCCGAGATGGCGAGACCCAATGAAGCGCCGACGATGCTTGCCTCAGCAAGGGGCGTATCGACCACACGCTGAGCGCCATGCTTCTCGAGCAGACCCGATGTGGCGCGGAAGACGCCTCCCAGCTTTCCAACATCAAGTCCCAGGACCATGACCCTCGGATCCCTGGACATTTCCTCATCGAGCGCGCTGTTGATGGCCTCGAGAACATTGCGCTGGGTCACGTTTGGCTCCGATCACTCGAGAGTTCTTCGCGCTGCCGGCGCAGACGCTCGGGCAACTCTGCGTAGATGTGGTCGAAGAGCTGGTTTGGTGTGACGACCGGGAACGCGGCTGCCTTCTCGAGCGCCGCGTCAACTTCCGCCCGAACGCTCGCTCGAGTTTCTTTGTCGCGCTCTTCGTCCCACAGGCCTCGCCCCGTCAGATATCTGACGACCCTATCGATTGGATCACGCCGGCTGGCGTCGTCCCGCTGTTTCGGATCCTCGTACAGCGATGGGTTGTCAGTCGTGTTGTGAAAGCTCATCCGATAAGTGACCGACTCGATCAAGGTCGGTCCTTCGCCTGCTCGCGCACGCTGGACGGCTTCGCCTGCGGCAGAGTAGACGGCCAACACGTCATTGCCGTCGACCTCGACGCCGGGGAACCCATAACCCGCTGCCCGCAGGGCGAAGCTCGGGGTGGCCGATTGCACGCGTCTCGGGGTCGAGATTGCCCACTGGTTGTTCGACAGAAAAAAGACCACCGGCGCCCGCTGCACGCCGGCGAGATTGAGCCCTTCGTGGAAGTCGCCTTCGGACGACCCGCCGTCACCGACGTAGGTCATCACAACCGAGTCCTTCCTCTGGAGCTTCAGGCCCCATGCAAGACCGGTCGCATGTGGAAGCTGGGTAGCAAGCGCGACCTGATTCGGAAGAACGTTGACGCCATCGGGGATTCGCGCCGCTTCCGTGACTCGTCCCATTCCCATCGCTGCCAGGCGCTCCAATGGGTAGCCGTGGCGTACCAGGGCCATCAGCTCCCGATATTGCGGCACGATCCCGTCCCGCACCGGATCCAGAGCCATAGCGGATCCGACGACCGACGCTTCCTGGCCGAACGCAGGAGAGAAGACGCCATAGAGGCCTTGCCGCTGCAGCGCCGTGGCGCGCTCGTCGTAGATCCGCGACATCAGCATCCAGCGCAGGGCCTCGATCAGCACCGCGTCGGTCATGCTCGGCTTCGCGCCGGCGACCAGTTTTCCGTCGGGCTCGAGGATTGACAGCCTGGCCGTCACAGTCCCAGCTCGGCTCGGCGCGGACGCCGATCGGGATCTGGAATCCAGCCCGGCATCGCGTTCAGAAACTCGTCGTCGGCGGGCTGCTCCGGGAACATCTTGTGTGGGTTGAGAATGCCGTCCGGGTCCAGCACCGCTTTCATCTGCCGCATCAGCTCGATCGCGATTGGTCCGTGCTCGCGCTCGGCGAAGTCCCGTTTGAGGGCGCCGAGGCCGTGCTCGGCCGAGACCGAGCCGCCGAGCGAAAGCGAGTCCCTGAAGATCTGGGCCGCGGCGTGGCTGACCAGGTGCCGCTGCTCGTCTGTGAAGAGGATCGTGGGGTGTAGATTGCCATCACCGGCGTGGCCTACGGTGACGATGCGGAGTCCAGTCTCGCGCGCCAACTCATGTACGCGGCGAATCATCTCGGGTACTTCGGCGATGGGGACGGCGACGTCTTCGGCGAAGAAGTTTTTCGGCATCGCCATGAGCACCTTGCCATAGGATCGACGCGCGTCCCAAAGCTTGTCCCGCTCGAGCGATGACTGCGCGATGCGGTTGTCGGCGCCGTCCAGCACCTCCACCATTCGCATCAGGTCGAGCCGCACGAACTCCTCGTCGTTGCCATCCTGCTCGACGATCAGCACCGCTTCGAGGTGTGGCTCGAAGCCCGGCGGAAGCTTGTCGCGCACCAGCTCGAGCGAGCCGCGGTCGAGGATCTCGATCGCGGCCGGAAAGTGGCCTGCGGCCAAGGATCGCGCGACGGCCAGGCCCGCCTGTTCGAGTGTCGCGAAGCCGACCATGGCCGTGGCGCGGAATCGCGGCAACGGCACCAGCTTGACGATTACCTCGGTGATGATGCCGAGGGTCCCCTCCGAGCCAACGAAGAGCTGGAGAAGCCGATAGCCCGACGCGCGCTTGCGGAGCTTACCGCCCAGCCGCAGGACGCGACCGTCGGCCAGAACCACGGTCGCGCCGATCACGTAGTCAGCGGTGACGCCGTATTTGACGCACCGCATGCCGCCCGAGTTGCAGGCTACGTTTCCGCCGATGGTCGACATCTCGATGCTGGCCGGGTCGGGTGGGTACATGAGGCCGTGCTCGTTGGCAGCCCGGTCGAGGTTGGCCGTGATGACCCCCGCGCCGGCAGTCGCAACCGTGTTGGGGCCGTCCACCTCGAGCTTGGTGAGCCGCTCGAGGCTCACCACGACGCCGCCCGCCACGGGCACAGGCCCACCGACCAGACTGGTGCCGCTGCCGCGCGCGACGATCGGCACGCGTTCGGCGGCGCACTCGCGAACCACCGCGGCGACCTGGTCCGTGTCTGCCGGCCGCACGGCGCACAGCGCGGGCGCCTCCATGAAGGTGGCGTCATGACCGTATTCGTCCATCCGCTCGCCCTGGAGGAAGTGCTCGGAACCGACGATCCCGCGCAGGCGGTCCGGTAATCCTTGTGCCTCGGTTCTGACGCTGTCGCGAGTCAAGTCAATAACGTTAAGTTCGTCGCCCGGATCGGTGTGGACCAATATGCGATCGAGCAGATTTGAAGAAGCCGCCCGGCGGCGGCCAACCTAGCATGAGGGTCGTTCGCATCAATACGCACAGGTGAGGAAACCTCCAATGAAGAGCAAGCAGAAGTCCGCCAAGAGCTCCGCCGCGACCAAAAAGAGGTACGAGGGATTCACGGACGAGGAAAAAGCCGCGATGCAGGACCGCGTCGAAGAGATGAAGGTGCCCGCGCGCCGCGGCTCCGGCGCAGATAAGGCGGACGGGGAGAGCGAGGTGCTCGCGAAGATCGCGGAGATGAAGGATCAGGACCGCGCCATGGGCAAGCGGCTCCATGCTGTCATCACAGCCAGCGCGCCGGCCCTCTCGCCAAGACTCTGGTACGGGATGCCCGCGTATGCCAAGAACGGAAAGGTCGTCTGCTTCTTCCAAAGCGGGCAGAAGTTCAAGACGAGGTACGCGACGCTCGGCTTCAGCGACGCGGCGAACCTCGACGAAGGCACCATGTGGCCGAACGCCTACGCTCTGACGAAGTTGACCCCCGCCGTCGAGGCAAGGATCGGCGCGCTCGTGAAGAAAGCGGTCAGCTGAGCAGCTCGGCACCGCGCTAGGCGGCCCCGCCTGACCGTGGCTGCGGTCAGGCCTTGCTCTGGCTGAACCGAATGAGGTTGCCGGACGGGTCGCGGAACGCGCACTCCCTCGCGCCGTACGGCATGTCCATCGGCTCCTGCAGCACCTCGCCACCTCCGGCCTGGATGTGCTCGAAGGTCGCATCGCAATCCTCGGTGCTGAAGTTGACGCCGCGCAGGAATCCCTTGGCGAGCATCTCCTTCATGACCTTGCGGTCGGCCGGGGGTGCGTTCGGGTCGGCAAGCGGCGGCTCGAGGACGATGTTGACGTCAGGCTGGCCCTGGGGCCCGACCGTGGTCCACCGCATGCCCTCGTATTTGACGTCGCTGCGCACCTCCAGCCCGAGAAGATCTCGGTAGAAGGCGAGCGCCTCGTCGTGGTCGTGGACGGCGATGAAGCAGTTACGAAGTTTCAGGTCCATGCGATCACCTTAAGAGCGGTGCGGCGGCAGGCGCTTCTTCATTTCTGCTCGGTTTTGTCATAACCATGATGACGCAGGAGGGAATGACTGCGGCCACTGAGTGGCTGCGCGCGCGATACGCGCTGGGCGACTCGCCGACGAGTTCGGTGAAGCGCGAGCTGAACGAGCCCAGCGACGTACAGCCGACGGCGAAGCACGCGTCGGTGACCGACACGTCGCCACGCCGGAGCATGGCTTTGGCCCGCTCGATCCGCCGGGTCATGAGGTAGCTGTATGGACTCTCGCCGAACGCAGCCTTGAAGCTGCGGGAGAAATGGCCAGTCGACATTGCCGTCGACTGGGCAAGGGCCGGCACGTCGAGCGGTTGGTCGAACTCGCGATCCATGCGGTCCTTCGCCTTGCGCAGCCGTACGAGGTCGCGGATGTACATGGAGACCGCATCCATGGTACGCAACCAGGCGTCCCGTCAGGATCACCCGCTGGTGCCTTGAAGAACGATTAATATGCAATTCGTCGGTTGCATTTCTCGGCGTGGTCGCCGTAAGATGCAACCATGAAGTTGCATAAGACTACAGACCGTATCGAGAAAGAGATCGTTCTGCGCGCACCGCGCGCGCGCGTGTGGCGCGCTCTCGCCAACGCCGAAGAGTTCGGCGCCTGGTTCGGCATAAGGCTTGACGGCGCCTTCGCACCAGGCGCGCGTGTAAACGGCCAGCTGACGTCGCCGGGCCATGAGCACATGACCATCGAGTTCGCCATCGAGCGGATGGATCCCGAGAGCCGGCTGTCGTACCGCTGGCATCCATACCCGGTCGCCGGCATGGACTACTCGAGCGAGCCCACCACGCTGGTCGAATTCCGTCTTGAGGAAGTCGCCATTGGCACCCGGCTAACCGTGGTCGAGTCAGGCTTCGACCGCATCCCGCCGGCGAGGCGTGCTGAAGCATTCCGGATGAACGACGCGGGATGGGCAGAGGAGCTCGAGAACATCGCGAGATATGTCGAGGCATAGCGCCGCATGGCGCGAGGTTTCCCGCGCCGCGCCCGTGTTTGCCGCGCTTGGAGACGAAACGCGGCTTGCGCTAGTGGCCCGACTGAGCTCCGAGGGCCCTCTCTCGATTACCCGCCTGACCGCCGGATCTGCCGTGACGCGCCAGGCCATTACCAAGCACCTGGACGTGCTGGCCACTGCTGGGCTCGTTTCAGATCTACATCGAGGGCGCGAGCGAATCTGGGAGCTCGAGCCGGAACAGATGGATGCCGCGCGAACCTATCTCGAGCATGTCTCGAAGCGATGGGACGAAGCCCTCGACCGTCTGAAGAAATTCGTTGAGGACTGAGGGGAGCAACCATACTTTTCAACAACAAGGTGGCAATCGGGTACGGCCCTAGGACAGCCGCGACGGCGGTCGCGCTGACGGCGACCCTCGGGCTCGCCGCCGCATCCTGGGTCGTCGCCGTCCGGCAGATGACCAGGCTGATGAATGGCGCGAACATGGGCGTTGCGACGCCGCTCGGTTCGTTCGCGTTCTTTGTCGGCCTATGGGTGCCAATGATGGCGGCGATGATGCTGCCAGGCGCGGCTCCGGCAGTCTTGGGTCGCGCTCATGCCGGCGGTGTACGCACCGTGCCGATGTTCATCGTGTCGTACCTTGCCGTCTGGACGCTCGTAGGCCTAGCCGTGTATGCGTTGTACCGGCCGCACGGCTCGATCGCCGCCGGCGCGGTTGTGATCGCCGCAGGTGTTTACGAGCTGACGCCGCTGAAGCAACATTTCCGCCGGCGCTGCCGCGAGACCTTCCGCTCTGGGGTCGAGTACGGGCTCTGCTGCGTCGGCTCGAGCATCGGATTGATGCTGATGCTGGTGGCGCTGAGCGTCATGAGCGTCGCGTGGATGTCCGTGATCGCCGTCCTCGTCCTCGCCCAGAAACTACTGCCCGCGAAAACCGCCATTGATGTACCGCTGGCGCTGGCGATCGTCGGACTTGGAATTCTGATCGTCATCGGCGGTGCTGGCCACATCAGCCTGTTCTAACGACAAGAAGGAGAAAAGCAATGAGCGATCACAAGACCGGAACGCGTGAAGAGTGGGTTGAGGCCAGGCTGGAGCTGCTTAAGGCTGAGAAGGCGCTGACGCGCCGTGGCGACGAGCTGGCCCGCATGCGGCAGGAGCTGCCCTGGGTTCGAATCGACAAGGAGTACCGCTTCGATACCGACGAGGGCACAGCGTCCCTCGCCGACCTGTTCAGAGGACGCTCGCAGCTCCTGATTTATCACTTCATGTTCGGACCCGACTACACCGCAGGGTGTCCGTCCTGCTCGGCGATCGCGGACGGATTCAACGGCTCAGTCGTCCACCTCGCGAATCACGACGTCACGCTCTTTGCGGTGTCGCGGGCTCCGCTCGCGAAGCTGCAGGCGTACAAGCGGCGTATGGGCTGGAGCTTCCCCTGGGCGTCTTCGTTCGGCGGTGACTTCAACTTTGACTTCCATGTGTCGCACACCGAAGAGGAGTGGCGGTCGGGAGCCGTCGATTACAACTTCCGCTCAGTGGATATGCGACTACCGGAGGGACAGGAGAATCCCTTTATCGCTGAGCTCACGGCGAGCGTTGGAACGGACTGGGAGACGTATCGACGAGAAGGGCCCGGAATGAGCGCGTTCGCGCTCGAGGATGGCGTCGTTTATCACACCTACTCGACGTACGAACGCGGGGTCGACATCCTCTGGGCCATGTACCCGTGGCTCGACCGCGCGCCGCTCGGTCGCAATGAGACCGGCCTGTGGTGGCGCCGCCACGACGAGTACCGGGGCTAGAGGCATTTAACGGTCGCGTTACAGCCCAGGTCTCACGGCGACACTTTCCGGTTGCGGGTTCGCTCCCGCGCCATCCGGTGAAGAGCGCGTCACCCCGAGGGCGATCTTTCCCCTCGCGTGGCCTTCGTTGAAGTAGGCGAATGCGTCGGCGAGCTGGTCGAGCCTGTACCTCCTGTCGATGACAGGCGTCGCCTTCCCGGCCGCCACCAGCCCCGCGATCACCTCCATGTCCTTCTGGGTCATCCGGGCGATGAAGAACACCACCTTCTGGCTGCCGCGCACCGAGCCTAGACGCGTACCGATGATGTGGCCGAAGGCCTTCATCTCGCTCGTGTGCTGGACGGCGGCGGCCCCCACCAGCACGAACGTCGCGCCGGGTTTGAGCACAGGTCGGCACTCCGGTAGGGAGCGGCTGCCGGCGATGTCGATCAGCGCGTCGTAGAACTCTCCGCTCTTCGTGAAGTCCTCGCGCGTGTAGTCGATCACCCGCTGCGCGCCAAGTGAGCGGGCGGCGTCCACGTTGCGCGGGCTGCAGACCGCCGTCACATCGGCGCCGAACGACCTGGCTATCTGGACGGCGAAGGTGCCCACGCCTCCGGAGGCGCCATTGATCAGCACATTGTCGCCTGGCTTGACCTGGCCGTGATCGCGGACCGCCTGAAGCGCCGTCAGCGCCGCGACGGCCACGGTGCCTGCCTGCTCGAATGTGATGTTGGCCGGCTTCCGCGCGAGTGCCCCTGTCTCTGAGATGGAGACGTACTCGGCGAACGACCCGTGCTCGCCACCAAACACCTCATCGCCGGGTCGAAAGCGCCTCACGTCCTTGCCAACCGACTCAACGATCCCCGCGAAGTCGGTGCCCAGCACATCTCGCCTCGGTTTGCGATTGATGCGCCGCATCAAGCGGCCCGCGTTGCTGAGAGGAAAGAGGTCGACCGGATTCACCGAAGACGCATGCACCCGAACAAGCACGCCGTCGTCGGGCACCGCGGGTCTCTCGATCTCCTCGAGCTTCAAGCTGTCGCGTTTGTCGCAGACGATCGCGTTCATCGACGTCAGCTCAGGCTGAAGGGTGGGTACTGGTCGGTGACCAGGGTGAAGGCGTACGCGGTCACCCGGTTCTGCCAGCGGAGCACGCCGACGACGTAGCGAAAAAGGCCCTTCGGATAGCTCGCCGTGAAGAGGATCGCAAACCAGGCGAAGACGATCGCGAATAGAGCGCCGATCCACAGGAAGAGCAACACGACGTAGTGCGGGATGGCGAGCAGCCATTTGACCAGCGGCAGCCAGCGGTTGAGCTGCTTGGCGTCGGGATACGGGAAGTCGAGGTGGACGGCCTGCTCTTCGTCTGTCGACGGGTAGCGGTCGTCGAGCAGCGCCACGTACGCCGTGACCCGGTTGGAGAACCGGAGCAGGTTGAGGTTCCAGTCGAACCACCATCGCGGGTACTTCTGGCGGAACACGATCATCAGCACAAGCGGCACGAACACAGCTGCGCCGTCGATGACCAACGTCCGCGTGTTGTCATCGTTGCGGAACGTCTCACCGGTGAGCATGGTGAGGACGACGACGATCGGGATCGCGACGATCAGACGGAAGGCGGTCGTAAGCCGGCCGAGCGGCCGGGCGGGAAAGTCGACGTCGAACTGGACCGGGTAGCTGCTGACCACTTTTTCATCCCTCCTGGATGAGGTCGCTGGACTTGAGGTTGATCACCTCGTGACCGTGCAACGCCTCGAGAAACGGTTGGAAGCTGCCGTAGACGACGCAGCGGAGGTGGCGGCCGTCGACGATCTCGACCTGGCTCACCCCCGCCGCCCGCGCGATCTGCTGCACGGGCGGGGCGCCCACGAAGCTGACCTCCACCGTTCTCTTCTGAGGCTCCTCGATCACGCTTCGCAAGCTACGCAGGCAGCCGGCAAATGGAATCCGTGGAATCACCGAATTCCTGGGCCGCCGGCGCGTCGCCCGGGTGGGTAGTAACTTGCCGTATCACGATGGCAAAGCCAGTCCGCCGCCTGGGCAACCTGCCGGCCGAAGCGACGAGCTTCATCGGGCGGCGGCGCGAGCTGGCAGAGCTGAGGCGGAAGCTGGGTGCGGCGCGGGTGGTGAGCCTGGTCGGGCCGGGTGGCGTCGGCAAGACCCGCCTCGCCTTGCGGGCCGCCTCGGACCTGGCGCGGGGATTCAGGGGTGGCGCGTGGCTCGTGGAGCTAGCCGAGGTGCGCGACCCCTCGCTGGTCGGCAACGCTGTCATGGCCTCGCTTGACCTGCGGGACCAGGCGGCGACGGAGCCTCGTGCTTTGCTGCGCACCTACCTCGCCGACAAGGAGCTGCTGCTGGTGCTCGACAACTGTGAGCACCTGCTGGAGGCGGCGGCCGAAATCGTCAACGAGGTCGTTCGTGCCGCCCCGGGCGTCCGGGTGATCGCCACCACCCGCGAACCGCTGGCAGTGGCGGGCGAGCACGTCCTACCCATCCCCCCACTGGAGCTGCCTGCCGTGGGCGACGGCGCCTTGCGGCAGAACGAGGCCGTGGCCCTGTTCGTCGAGCGGGCGGCGGCGGCGGCGGGCACATTCGAATTGACCTCGGCGAACCAGGCTGTGGTCGCGGACGTGTGCCGGCGGCTGGACGGCCTGCCGCTGGCGATCGAGCTGGCGGCGGTACGGACCCGGGTGCTGTCGGCGGAGCAGATCCTCGAGCGTCTGAGCGACAGGTTCAGCCTGCTCGTCGGAGGCGGCCGGGCGGCGATTCCGCGACATCAGACACTCGAGACCACCATCGAGTGGAGCCACGACCTCCTGTCCGCCGGCGAGCGGACGCTGCTGAGGCGGCTGTGCGTGTTCGCCGGCCGGTTCACGCTGGAGGACGTGGAGGGCATCTGCGAATCCGACCTCGACCATCTCTTGTCGCTCGTCGAGAAGTCTCTGGTCATCAAGGAGGAGGTGAGGGGCGTCGCCTGCTACCGGTTGCACGAAACGATGCGCGAGTATGCGGCGCTCAAGCTTCGGGAGGCCGGCGAGGTCGAGACGCTCGCCGAACGCTGCACCGACTACTACGTTCAGCTGTGCGCACTGACGGGAGCGCCGGCTCGCTACCGCTTGGCCGAGTGGCTCGAGTGGATGGAGCTCGAGATCGACAACGTCCGCGCCATCCTGCGGCACTGCCTTGATCGCGGAGATTTCAGTCGAGGGACCGACCTCGTCGCCTCGCTTGGCTGGTTCTGGATCACGCGCGCGACCACCGAGGGCGTGGGATGGCTGGACCAGATGCTGGCGGCGGGAAGGGGCGAGAAGGAGTCGCTGGCCTGGGCCTGTTTCCTGCGCGGGTTCCTCGCCATCCTTCAAGCCGACACAACGGCCGCGCTGCCGTTGCTCGAGCGGGCGGCGGAAGCCGCTCGAGAGCTGGATCACGCGTCGCTGCTGACACAGGCGACGTCGATGGCGTCGATCGCCGCCATGACGGCGGGCGACCGCGCGGCCTCGGACGCCTTTTACGAGGAGGCCCTGACTGCGGTCGCTGCGGCCAACGACCTGGCGGCAACCACGTCGGTTCTGCAGGCCCGAGCCCTAAACGGAATGTTCACCGGCGAGCTGGACGCGGTCCGTGACGCGACGTCGGAGGGCGTGAGCCTGAGTCGGGAGGCTGGCGACCTCTACGTCCTGGAGATCATGCTGATGGAGCAGGCGTTCGCGACCCTGATCATGGGCGATGCCGGCGCCGCCAAACCTCTCTACACGGAGGCGCTGAAGATCGCTCGGCGCATCGACGACCGGCTCGCTCAGTCGTATCTGTTGGCCGCGTTCGGCTGGTTCGCCGCGGGCGACCGCCAGGCGCGCATGGGGGCTCAGCTGCTGGGGGCCGCGGAGGCGACGCGGCTCGGGGCGGGCGCGGGCATCATCGCGCCGCTTGCGCCGCTGCTGGACCAGACCGAGGAGGCGGCGCTGGCGGTGCTTGGTCGCGCGAAGTTCGACGCGGAGTTGACGGTCGGCAAGCGCATGAACCGAGAAGCCGCGATACAGCTGGCCCTGGGCGAATCTGGTCAGATTCGTGCGCGGGCGGCGTCTGGCGAAACAGGTGCTGGCGTGCTCGGCAAACGAGAGGCAGACGTGGCGCGGCTGGTCGCCAAGGGCCTGACCAATAAGCAGATTGGCACGCAGCTATTCATCTCCGAGCGCACCGTCGACAGCCACGTCCGAAGCATCCTGAACAAGCTCGGGTTCAACTCGCGAGCCCAGATCGCCGGCTGGTTCGCGTCGTTCGTTCAGAGATGAACAAGGGTGCGGCCACAATCGCAGAGCGCCGTTATCCTGAAGCGGTAATAGGGGCCGGTCATTCGTGGCCTTAAAGGAGGGGACCATGAGCTACGCCAAGCAGATGCTTGACTCCTACTCACGCACCTTCAACGTAGACAACGGCGTGGTGGCCGCCACCATCGATGCGCTCAACGACTGCGCCCAAGCCTGCACCGCCGACGTCGACGCAGATCTGGGCGAGAAGGACGTGCTCGAGATGGTCAAGTGCATACGGCTGTGCATGGAGTGTGCAGACATCTGTGCCGCCACCGTCACGGTTACAAGTCGCCTGGCCGAGTACGACTCAGAGATCGCAAGGCCGCTGCTGGAGGCGTGCCTGGTCGCATGCAAGGTCTGCGGTGACGAGTGCGAGCGGCATGCCCAGATGCACGAGCACTGCGGGGTCTGCGAAGAGGCCTGTCGGCGCTGCGAGCGAGCCTGCCGGGAGCTTCTGGAGGCCATGAAATAGGGCACCTGCGAAACGGGGGGGCTTAGACCCGTCAGAAATGAAGAAGCGATCGCGGGCCGGCGGGCCTAGGGTGAAAACCAATGACGCGGCCAAGGCCGCGAATGTCACAGGAGGAAACCAATGAAGATCAAACTGGCAACCATTTACGTGGACGACCTCGACAAGGCCTTGCGCTTCTACACACAAGTGGCCGGCTTCGTGAAGAAGGCGGACGTTTCGCAAGGCGGGTATCGCTGGCTCACTGTGGCGTCGCCTGAAGAGCCGGATGGCACCGAGCTGCATCTCGAGCGCAACGACAACCCCGCGGCCAAGGCCTACCAGCAGGCGCTCTTCGAGCAGGGGCAGCCAGCGGCCATGTTCAACACGGATGACGTCAAGCGCGACTACGAAAGGATGAAAGACGCCGCCGAATTCAAGATGCCGCCCACAAAGGTGACAGGGTCGACCATCGCCCAGGTGAATGACACCTGCGGCAACCTGATCCAGATCACTCAGCTGGACCGCGTACGCAGCGAAGCGGGGCGCAGATAAGCCGGTCGAAGTCGGACCACGTCAGCAGTGAGCTGAGGTCAGCGGGTCGCGCCTCGGATGGCGCGACCCGGTCCTCTCTTCGACCTGCACGTCCTGATGTCTGAAACGCACGAACCGGGCTCGTATCTAAAGGCAACCCTGGAGGGGCAGCCCGCTGAGTTGGCGCGGCTGTTGGCAGACGATTCTGCCGCGCGGGCTGCGACGCGTCTTCGTGACTGCTCGCGCATTTTGTTAGCCGGCACTGGCACGAGCTTTCACGGCGCCCTCGCAGGCCAGTTCATCCTGCGCAGCGCCGGTTTCGACGCATGGGCGTTGCGGGCGTTCGAGCTCGCGAACTACCCGCCCGCGTTACGTAAGGACGACGGGCTGATCCTGCTCAGTCACCGCGGCAGCAAGCGCTTCAGCCGCGAGTCGCTCGAAAGCTTTGCGCACGAGTCGCGCCGCTGGATAGCAATTACCGGCGAAGGATCTCCGATTGAGGGGGAGGGGGTGGTGCGCACCGTGGCACAGGAGAAGTCGCCGGTGCACACCGCGAGCCACACATCGGCGATGTTGCGCATTGCGCAAATTGCTGCAGCCCTTGGCCGGCCGGCTTGGCAAAACCGGCTGGTCGACGTCCCTCGCTTGGTTCAAGAGGCAGTCGACCGAGGCGATGCTATCGCCGCAGACGTCGACCGTACTGAGTTTCGACCCGTGACCCATTTCGTCGGCGGCGGTCCGGCGCGCGCGACAGCCTATGAAGGGGCGTTGAAGTTGCGCGAGGCCAGCCATCTCGTGAGTGCGGAAGGGCACGATGTCGAAGGCATCCTGCACGGCCCTCTCGTCAGCATCCAACCGGGGAATGTGGTCGTGCTCGTCGCTCAGCCGGGACCGTCCTACGGGCGGATGTTGGAACTGGAGAGCGCCCTTCGGGAGATCGGGGCGACAGTGATTTCCTACGGACAGGACTCAGACCTCGACGAGGTGCTCGCACCTATCGTCAATGTCGTGCCGTTGCAATGGCTCGCCTACCATGTCTCGCGCAAGCTTGGGGTTGACGCGGACAGCTTCCGCCGCGACGAGCCGCGATACGCCGCGGCGCAGTCGAAGTTCACCCTATAGGCGTAAACGCGGTCAGATGGGAAGGAGACGGTACGAGCCGACGATAGTTGTAGACTGCGCCGCTGGCTGCTCGTCGCAGCGCTGCGGTAGATCTTTTTGGAATTCGGCAAAGGCCGGACTGGAGCTCAAGGGGTTTCGCGCGGCGTCGGAGTCCGTCATGAAGATGTGTAGAAACGTGACCCCATCCTCGAGCCGCAGGGTGGCGTAGCGAATCCCGCCAGGATCGCGAGAGCCTAGCTCTGCATACACCTTCTCGACAAGACGTTGATTCTCTTCTGCGCACTCCGGTTTGGTCCGATAGCGGATAACGCTTCTCATGCGATCACCCCTTGAACAACTCGCCAATAATATGTAATGTTCATGTTACATGTTGCGGGAAACGGGCCGATGTGGACGCTGATGCAGACCGAGTTGAAAGCAGTGTTTGGCGAGCTCTCGCCGATCCAACTCGACGCGCCATCCTCGACCTACTTCGCGAGCGACCCCGCATCACGGGCGACATCTCATCGCATTTCGAGATCTCCCGAATCGCGGTCATGCGCCATCTCGATGTGCTTGCGGCTGCCGGCCTCGTCACGAGTCGCAAGCGCGGGCGCGAGCGCTGGCACTACCTCAATGCGATTCCGCTTCAGCGGATTCATGAGCGATGGGTCCAGGCTCAAGCGGAGCCCTGGGCAACCCGGCTGCTTCGGCTCCAGGCTCGGGCCAAGACGGCACCCGTCCGTATGACCTTCGAGAAGCCCGGCGTCGATGTGGCGCTCGACGTGTCTCTCACGGCGTCGCGGGCCGAGGTCTTCCACGCCCTCACTCGCGACACGGGTGGCTGGTGGGGTCATCCGTTTCTTCGCGCCGACACCACCCATTTGTCGCTCGAGCCTCGGCTCGGGGGACTGCTGGTCGAGCACCGCGACGATGGCGGTTCGGTCGTGGCGGCTGTCACAAGCTGGACCGATGATCGACACCTGGAGCTGACCGGGCCCTTCCATCTAGGACTGGCTGTGGGCATCGCAGTGTTTGACCTCATTCCGGCTGACGATGGCACAAGCCTTCAGTTTTCGTTTCGCGCGTTTGGAGCGATCGAGGGACCCGCAGATCAATTCGCAAATGGCTGGCGGGAACTCGTGGCCGGGCGTCTGAAGACCCTGGTCGAGACCGGGAAGAGACTCGGGATCAATCCCGATCCACCGAAAAAGGAGGTGCGGCGGTGACTTCTGTCGTATTCGAGGATCGTTGGGGTGACATCCTGGATCGTGAGAACGAAGACCTCGTCGAGTTTCGATGGTTTGATACAACCGCCGACATGTCGGCCGATGAGTTCAAGGCGTCTCTTGCAAACTTTGCCGGCTGCGTCGAGAAGTGCGGCAGACATCACGTCCTGGTCGACAACACCAGTTTCCGGATGAGCCCGTCCAGGATGGACGGCCCGTGGCGCGACGCCAACATCATTCCCCGATACAACGCCGCCGGCGTGACCAGATTTGCCTTCCTCATGCCCCCGGACATGCCGATGATCGGGTCCCCTCCGGCGCCGGAAGGACCCGGCCGATTTCCCACCGCATACTTCGGCCGCCGGCAGGAAGCACTTGACTGGTTGTCGAGATCCTGAGCAGCGTCCTGTCGCCCGGTAAAGGGTCAGCGGGCGCCCCACTGGAACCAGCGGATGCCAAGGACCGCGAAAACCACCGAGTAAGCGTCACACCCAATCTGGGCCGATGCGAGTGCACGTTGCCAGGCGCTCCGCAATCGGCTCCAGGGCATCGGCGCCTTGAGCCAGGATCCGATCCAAGCCGCGCAGGGCAAGACGGTAGACGATCTCCCTGCCGCGGCGCTCGGTATCGACAAAGCCGCAGTGCCGCAGACACGCCAGGTGCGTACTGACCCGGGGCTGAGGCTCGCCGACCGCGAGTACGAGTTCGCCGACGGTGCGCTCCTGCTCTTCCAGGAGCTCCAGGATGTGCAGCCGCGTCGGATCTCCCAGAACCCGAAAAAAGCGCGCGGCGGCGGTTCGGTCAGTTAGCAGCGGAATCCCGGAATACATATCTGGAAAGCAGGATATCATTCCCATCGTTCTAAGCGCGAATCGGATTTCAGACCCAGGAGGAGATCGATGAGGACGCAGGAGAGGGAAGAGGGACGCAAGCGGGCATCAGTGGACGGCACAGCCGAGGCCATAGTGGCGGCGATGCCGGCGCTGGACAGGACAGCTCAGCAGATAGCAACCGCCGTCCATCGCCTGATGAGCATGGGTGAGCCCGTCGAGCCGGCGGCCATTTCGGAGGCAGTCGGTCGTGTCTCCGTCGACCTGGTGAACGAGCGACTGAACTCGTGGCCCGGAGTGTTCAGGGACGACAACGGCCGCGTGGTCGGTTTTTGGGGTCACGCGATCGAGAAGCTTGACCCGGAGTACCGCCTGGTTGCCGACGGCAAGACCACGTATGCGTGGTGTGCGCTGGACACGCTTTTCATCCCAGGCATTCTTGGCAAGACCGTCCGCGTCGAGGCATCAGACCCGATCAGCGGCGAGGCAGTGTCGTTGGTGGTCGACCGTGATGGTGCCCGTGAAGTCCAGCCGGCGGGCGCACTGGTGTCGATGGTGATCCCCGACGGGCCCTTTGGATACGACGTGATCGAGAGCTTCTGCCACCGTGTCCTTTTCTTTGCGTCGGAGAAAACTGGCACCAAGTGGATTGGCGAGCACAAGGACACAACCTTGCTGCCGGTTGATCAGGCCTTCGAACTGGGTCGCATCCTGACCGAGCGCGTCGCGCCCGGTGTCTTGGATGAGCAACGAGGAGAAGTCGAATGAAAGTCACGATCCAGTACTCCGAAGGATGTCCTCATTGGAAGCTCGCGGATGAGCGCGTGCGAAAGATACTTCGAGGTATATCCCCTGACGACGTGATGCTCGAGTATCAATTGATCGACTCCCCCGAGACCGCCGAGCGAGTCCGATTCCATGGCTCACCCACCATTCTCATCGACGGTCGGGATCCCTTTGCCACCGGCACCGAGCCCGTGGGCATGACTTGTCGGGTCTTTCGAACCGAGGATGGAGTACAAGGTGCGCCGACAGAAGCTGAGCTGCATATGCTCATCGCTCGGAGATTGCCGACCTAGATGGCTCTAGCCCGCCATCCGCTCGGCGGCGCATTCTGCGGCTCGCTTCTGTAGTAGTTCGCGCTCACGCAGGTTCTCCGTCAGCGACGCGGCACGCTCGAACTCGGCGCGCGCCTCCTCGGATCTGCCGAGCTTCCTCAGGAGGTCCCCGCGGACGGCCGGCAGTAGGTGGTACGACTTGAGCGAGGGCTCGCCAACGAGCGCGTCGATAAGGTCAAGGCCGGCACCGGGACCGAACGCCATCCCCACTGCGACCGCCCGGTTCAGCTCGACGACCGGCGACGGCGCGAGCTGCGCAACCGCGTCGTAGAGAGCCACGATGCGCGGCCAGTCCGTCTCTGCGGCGGTCGCGGCTCGAGCGTGGCACGCGGCGATCGCGGCCTGCAGCGCGTAGGGGCCCAGGGCGCCGCCGAGCCTCTCGGCGCGCTCGAGCGCTGCCAGGCCGCGCCGGATGAGCAGACGATCCCAATGCGCTCGATCCTGATCGAGGAGGAGGACCGGCTCGCCGGACGGTCCGACGCGAGCGCGCAAACGAGAGGCCTGGATCTCCATGAGCGCGACGACGCCGTGGACTTCAGGCTCGCTCGGGGTGAGCTCGGCCAGGATGCGGCCGAGACTCAGGGCTTCCTCGCATAGCGCCGGCCGGACCCAGTCATTGCCTGCCGTCGCGGAAAACCCTTCGTTGAAGATCAGGTAGATCACCTCGAGGACCGCGGCGAGGCGCGCTTTGCGCTCGGCGCCGTCGGGGATCTCGAACCGGACATGCGCCTCGGCGAGGGTTCGCTTCGCGCGGACGATCCGCTGGGCGATGGTCGAGACAGGGACGAGGAAGGCCCGTGCGATCTCCTCGGTCGTCAGCCCGCCGAGGACGCGAAGCGTGAGCGCGACCCGCGCGTCCTTCGAGAGGACTGGATGGCATGCCGTGAAGATCAGGCCGAGGAGATCGTCCCCGACCTCCTCGCCGATCGGCTTGTCCATGTCCAGGCCTTCTTGATCCCGCGCGAGATCGCGCCCGATCTCTTCGTGCTTGCGCTCGAGCGTCTTGCGGCGCCGGACCAGGTCGATCGCGCGGTGTTTCGCGGTACTCATGAGCCAGGCGCCTGGCCGCTCCGGCACGCCTTCGGTGGGCCACTGCTCGAGCGCGGCGACCAGGGCGTCCTGTGCAAGCTCCTCCGCCGTCCCGATGTCGCCGACAACGCGAGCCAACCCGGCGAGGAGCCGGGCCGACTCGATCCGCCAGATCGCTTCGATCGCCCGATGCGCTTCGGTGGCTGCGGTCACATGCCCTCGTACTCGGCAACCTCACGGATCTCGAAGGTCCCGCCGTCGTAGGGTGCCCGCTTCAGCCACTCGAGGGCCTCATCGATCGAGCGCACCTGCCATAGCCAATAACCGGCGACGAGCTCCTTCGCCTCTGCGAACGGCCCGTCGATGACGGTGCGCTTCTTGCCGTCGAATCGAACCCGCTTGCCCTGCGAGCTGGGATGGAGGCGGCCGGCCTCGAGCACGACTCCCGCCTTGACCAGCTCCTCGTCGAACTTCTGGTATTCCGCCATTGCCTCCGGCGTCGGGGGAGTCGCCGCCTCGCTCTGGTTGCCTTCCTTTGCCATTATCAGAACACGCATATCTGTCTCCTCTTATTACGACTTCCGCGTCGTTATGGGCTTGGGCTCTTTCAGGCCTCACCCACTCATCGAATGACAGGCGGCCTATTCGACATGGGCTGACCCCTGGGCTTCACGGTCCAACGTTGGGCGTCCCGAGACTTGAACCTCTACGCAGCAGCCGAATGACTGCGGCACCTATGTCACGTGCTTCAGGTCGCGGTGGCGGTTGCGTACTGCGGGCGTCCGGTCGGCCGGTACACCTGGATCGTTACCCCTTTTGGGGTAGCCCGCGACTCGACCAGCTCAAGCGCTGCGTCCGGGCCGGTGTCGGGGAACAGCCGCGTGCCCTGGCCGATGACCACGGGGCACACGAACAGGGTGATCTCGTCGACAAGCTGGTTGTCGAAGAGCCAGCGGATCAGCGCGCCGCTGCCGTGCACCTGCAGCTCACCCTCCCGCTTGGCTTTCAGCTCGCGGATGGCGCCCGTCACGTCACCGGAGAGGACGGTCGTGTCCGCCCAGCCCGCTTCGGTGAGCGTGGTCGATGCGACGTACTTGGGCTGCGTGTTCAAGGCCGCTGCGATTGGGCTGGTGCCCAGATCTATGCCTGCACGTGCGCGCCATTCAGCCGCGCCCCAGGAGCGGGCGAAGATCTCGTAGGTCCGCCGGCCGAACAGGAACGCGTCAGCTCGCTGGTAGATCTGGTTGAGAGACGCCGTGGCCTCCTTGTCGAACAGCAACGCGACCCAACCGCCGCGCTCGAATCCGCCCCTGCGGTCCTCGTCCGCACCGCCAAGTCCCTGCATCACCCCGTCGACGGTGACCATCGTGATGGTCGTCAGTTTCATAGTCGCTGTCTCCTTTGGATCTAGCGCTGGATAGCTTCTTCAGCGAGGATGGCATCGATCTGGCCGACGGCCTGGCTCAGTCCCTCTTCCGTGCCCATGGCCAGAACCTGCTCCATGGCCTTGGTGCTGGGGAACGCGATCTCGATCGACATGCGCGTGCGTCCTTGGGCGACTTCCTCGATGCCGACGCGGATCGTGTTAATCGGCAAGTCCGTGTTGGGCGTGCCGTCCGCGTTGGCAAAGCCGGCGCGGAAGAGAATGCGACGCGGCGGCTCGACCTCGAGGACATCCCAGTAGCCGTGCGGCTGGTCGCCCGCGGGCCCGGTCATGTAGGACTCGACGCGACCGCCGGGCGCCAGATCGTGTTTGGTGAAGGTGGCAGGGTAGGTCGGCGGCCCCCACCAGCGCTCGAGCATGCGCGGATCCGCCCACAGCTGCCAAACGCGCTCGACCGACGCATCGAATTCGGCCTCAACGGTCAGGGTGAGCCTCTGCGGATCCTTGCTGACAGCGGTGACGGTCATCGTTTGCTCTCCTTTGTCTCCACGGTGTCGATGGCGCCGGCCGTCTCGGCGATGAGCTCGTTCATGCGGTCGATCCGAGCCCGCCACAGCTCCTCGTACTGGTCGAGCAGGCGGCGCGCGACGAGCAGCGCCTCGAGGTTGGTGCGAACGACCCTGCGGCGGCCGATGCGCTGCTTCGTGATCAGGCCTGCCCGCTCGAGAACCGCGACGTGCTTCTGGACCGCCGCGAAGCTCATCGGGTAATGGCTGGCCAGCTCGAGGACGCCCTCCTCGGCGCTGATCGCGCGGCGGACGATATCGCGGCGTGTGTGATCGGCGAGGGCGGCGAACACGGGGTCGAAGTTGGGCGGCGCGATCTGCACTGATACAACCATACGGTTGTATCAGTGTCGCGTCAAGCCGTTAGGCCGCTACAGCCGGCCGTCCTAAACGATCTTGAATGGGGGCGGTCCGAGGATCTCGATCCCACCATTTCGCTCAGCCGATTTTCGGACGCGTGCAAAGTCAACAGGGGCCGCGTTTTCCAGCTCGCGCGTGGCCGGCTCGCTCGCGCCCCGATAGAAGGCCTCACTGGTGCCAGGTGTTTCCAGGAACAGAATTCGGCCCGTTTCGGAGGTGACGAGAAAGGCGTGGGGCACCCCCCGCGGAGCCATCGCCACGGCACCGGATCCGAGGCGCTGATCTTCGCCGTCGATGTGCAGGAGGATCTCACCCTCCAGCACGTAGAGGGTCTCGTCCACGTGTGGGTGGGTGTGCAGAGGGGTTGTCTTGCCCCGCGACATGACATCCTCGAAAAGCAGGAAGGCACCGCCCGTCTCAGAAGAGGTCGCCTTCCAGATGTGCAGGCCGCCGCCGTAAAACCAGAGTCTCTCGCCTTGACCGGCGACGCGGACGATCGGGACCACTTTGCTAGCTGCCATCGGTTACTCCTGGACTTATATGGGACATCAGTACCATGACGACACTACAGTACTATTTTCACGATGTCAATTCCTTACGAGTTGGAGGGGCGAACCCAGCAGAAGCAGCGCACTCGCCAGGCGCTGGTCGCCGCGGCCCGCGAAATGGTTGCTCAGGGCATGACACCCACAGTCGAGGCCTCCGCGGCGAAGGCGTCCATCTCGCGGACGACCGCCTACCGCTACTTCCCCAACCAGCGAACTCTTCTTCTATCGGCCCACCCAGAAATCGAGGCACGATCTCTGCTTCCTGAAAATCCGCCTGAGGACCCGGAAGAACGCCTCGACATAGTCATCCAGACGTTCCTAAAGCTCATCGTTGACACAGAGCCGCAACAGCGCACGATGTTGCGCCTATCCCTTGAGCCCGACCCAAGCCTTCGAGGCGAGCTACCGCTGCGGCAGGGCCGTGCGATCGGGTGGATCACTGAAGCGCTTGCTCCTGTTCGCGACCGCATGTCTGAGGCGCAACTGCGCCGATTGGCTGTCGCAATCAGGAGCGCCGCCGGCATCGAACCGCTCGTCTGGCTGACGGACATTGCCGGACTATCGCGAGAGGACGCCGTTAAGGTCATGCGCCAATCGGCCCGAGCGTTGTTGCGATCTGCACTGGCTGATCAGGACACTGGCCACAACTGAGAGGCGATAGCGGTTACAGGGTGGGGAGGAGGTGGGGAGACTAGGTCGGACGGTTCCCCGATCTGAGACGGGCTCCCTCCGAGCGCTCCCGTGAGCGGTCGATATGGTTGAGCATCGCCGCCTCAGCGCCGCCGGCGTCGCCGGCCCGGATTGCATCAAGAATGTTTTCGTGCTCGATCACCGTTGCTGCGCCGATGGCCATCGTGTAGTAGTGGTGATACAGGCGATAAAGGCGCAGGTGCGAGCGCAGGCGTCGCAGGGTATCGCTCAGCAGCCCGTTGCCGGACGTGCCCGCGATCGCTTCGTGGAATCGTGCGTCCTGCAGGGCAAAGGCGCTGTAGTCGTGGTACGTGCCCCCGTCAGACCCGCTGCTGGTGCCGACCAATCGACGCATCTCGGCGAGCTCGCGATCGAGTACGCGCAGGACCTTTTCGTCGCGCCGTTCGGCCGCGCGGCGCGCCGCGAAAGGCTCTAGCAGCCGGCGAACGTCGTACAGGTCGTTGAAGTTCTTGGTGTCCAGCATCGGGGTCACGGAATAGCCCCGTAGTGGCTCCTTGACGACCAGGCCGTCCATCTCCAGCCGGGCGAGCGCCTCCCGCACCGGTGTTGGCGAGACGTTCAGCTGGCGCGCGACCAGGTCGATGTTGACCCGCGCGCCCGCCTCGATGTGCTGGTCCATGACCAGCTCCATGACCGCCTCATAGACGCTGTCGGTCAGGGTTTGACGGGAAGGCCGCAGAGGAAGGGCCTTCTCGCTCATTGCCGGCTGAGGTCGAAGACCTCGTCCATCGGAGCCCACCAATCGCCTGCCCTTGCTTCGGGCGCCGGCTGTTGGAGGCCCCGCATCAGCTCATCCCACTGGCGGTAGCGGGGATCCTCCGCCAGCCTTGGGAAATCGCGCTCGGGAGCGAATCCATCGACCGCCTCCATGTACATGAACAGCCGGCGACCGACAAGATAAATCCTCATCTCAACGATTCCGACCTCTCGCAGGCGGGCGATGACCTCTGGCCACGCGTCGCGATGGTATCGGCGGTAGCGCTCGACGATCTCTTCGTCATCCTTGAGCATCAGCGTCATCCCGTAGCTCTGCATTCCGACTCCCTTTCAGCTGAGCCGAGCCATGATGGCTTCGCTCATTTCGTCATATTGATGAGTGTTCAGCAACTCGCCCACGATCGCGTGGTTGCGCATCACGAGGATGCGGTCGGACAGGCGGATCACCTCAGGCATGTCGCTCGAGATGAGCAGGATCGACTTGCCGTTCGCAGCCAGGCCCCAGACGAGCTCGTGCAACGCGTTCTTGGTCTTGATGTCGATGCCCACCGTCGGTTCGTCGATGATCAGGATCTCCGCCTTGGCAGCGAGCCATTTGGCAATGCTGACCTTCTGCTGGTTGCCGCCCGAGAGCGTCCCCACCGACTGCGCCAGCGAATGCGCCTTCACGTCAAGCTGGCGGATGGACGGAAGGATCGCCGCGTCCTCTCTCGAGCGTCTGATCCACTGGCCGAACGAACGCAGGCGCCGCCAGATCGTGATCGATGTATTGGCACGAACTGAGTGGAGAAGGATGAGGCCCTCCTGCTTGCGGTCCTCGCTCACGTACCCGAAGCGGTACTTCTCGAGGGCCTCCCGGAAGCTCTTGATATGCGTTGTCGCGCCCCGCACCCGAACCTCGCCACCGGTCGCCTTGATCTCACCGACCAGCGTTTTGGCCAGACTGGAGCGCCCGGCTCCGACCAGGCCGTAGAGGCCCAGGACCTCGCCTTTTCGAAGAACAAGACTCAGCGCGGCGTGGCCACCGTTCGTCGTCAGCCCTGCCACCTCCAGCACCGGCTCGCCTGCAGCCGGTTTGGGCGGCAGCTCGGCGATCACCTCGGCGCGTCCGATCATGTAGGTGACGAGCCGGTCTCGATTGAGGGTTGCCACGGCGACGTCCGCGGCGGCATTCCGTCCATCACGGAGCACGGTGACGCGGTCGCACAGCTCGAATACCTCTTCCAGCTTGTGACTGACAAAGACGAGGGCCACGTTGTGCCGGCGCAGGTCGCCCAAAATCCGGAAGAGATAACCAACCTCGTGGGGGGTGATCGCCGCGGTGGGTTCGTCCATCAGGAGGATTCGGGCCTGCAGCGATAGCGCCTTGGCGATTTCGACGAGCTGCATCTGCGCCACGCTCAGCTCCGCGACTGGCGTCGCCGGCGCGGCGTCGAGTCCGACCATCTCGATCCACTGCCTGGCCAGCCGGTTGATCGCGGCGTGATCGACCAGCTGGACCCCGCGGGTCGGGATCCGCTCGAGAAGGATGTTCTCCGCCACCGTGAACTGAGGGATGAGGTTGCGCTCTTGATGCACGACGCTGATCCCGGCGCCCAGCGCGGAACGCGGTGAGGCAAAGCGGACAGGGCTGCCGTCGAGCCGGATCTCCCCTTCATCCGGCTGATAGACGCCGGTCAGGATCTTGATCAGCGTGCTCTTGCCCGCTCCGTTCTCGCCGAGGAGTGCGTGGATCTCACCGGCGCGCAAGCGAAGCGACACGTCGTCGAGCGCGACCACGCCCGGAAACTGCTTGCGGATGCCTGAGACCTCGAGCCGTACCTCCGGCGTGGTTGGATTCGGCTCGGCGCTCATCGCGTGGTCCCACCGAGGCGCGTCGTGCTGATCCGGAGGAAAGCCCTGATGTCGCTCAGGCGCGTCCGTCCCAAGACGACGGCCCCGAGAATCAGCGCGCCGATGAGGAACTGCACCCAGAAGGGATCCGCGCTGACGAGCACAAGCCCGTCGTCAATCAGCGAGATCAGGACCATGGCCAGCACGGTGCCGAGCACCGGTGCGCTTCCGCCGGCGAGGGCGGCGCCGCCGATGATCGGACCGGCGAATGACGGAAGGACCCACGTGGCTCCGATGGTCGGCTGACCCTGTCCCAGCTGGGCCATGAGCATGGTGCCGGCCACCGCCGCGAGAAAGCCTGAGATCGCATGAGCTGTCAGGGTCGCTCGCCGGATGGGGAGGCCCGAGAGCCGAGCTGCCAGCGGGTTGCCGCCCACGGCCAGCAGCTGCCGGCCGAGCACCACCTGGTAGAGGAAGCCCGCGAGCAGGAGTGTGAGCACGATCGTCACCGCCGCCATGAGCGGAAACGGGCCAACACGCGCCTGGCCGAAGGAGCTGATCTCGTTGGGGATGTGATAGAAGGGCGTGGCGTGGGTGATGCCGAGGTTGATGCCCGCGAAGACGTAGGACGTGCCGAGGGTCAGCACGAAGCTGTTGATCTTCGTCCAGTAGACGAGCAGTCCGTTGATGACGCCGCAGACGATGCCGAGCACGAGGCCGGCCGCCAGCGCGACCGGTACCGGCACGCCGTAGCGAACCATCAGGCCGGACTCGATGATGGCGACCAGGCCTCCGATCGAGCCGATCGAAAGGTTCATCTGGCCCAGCGAGAGCACGACCATCTGAGCCAGCGCGACCAGGAGCAGGATCGAGAGGTCGCGGCCGGTGACGAAGAGGTTGTAGGTCGACAGGAACTGTGGCCTGACGACCGAGAGCACGAGCGTGCCGGCGATGTCGATGAGGAGTAGGCCGAGGGCCACGCCTGGAGCGAGACTGCGCACGCGCGTCATCACGGGGCCGCACCCCCTGCTGCCCGGGTCACCCTGTCCAGCACCACAGCCAGCAGCAGGACCGCGCCGAGAAAGACCGTGATCCAGAAGTTGTCGATGCCCACGAGCAGCAAGCCGTTGGAGATGGTCGCGAGCAGGACGCCGCCGACGATTGTTCCCGCCACCGACACGAGGCCGCCCGAAAGAAGCGTCCCGCCGATCGCGGGCGCGACGAAAGAAGCCAGGAGCCAGTCGCTGCCAAGGCTAGGAGAGGCGGTGTGGTCGGCGGCGATCGCCATCAGCCCAGCGGTGGCGGCCAGCGCTCCGGAAAGGCCGTGGGTGAGGAGCACTACGCGGTCGACGGACAACCCCGACATGCGAGCGGCCCGCCGGTTGGCCCCGACCGCAAGCATCTCCCTGCCCAGGCTGAGGTTGCGGTAAAGGAAGAAGAGGGCCACGCCAACCGCGAGCATCACCAGGACCAGGTTCGAGATCGGAAGGCCGGCAACCTCGGTCTCCGAGAAGCTCGTAAAAGAGTCGGGCAGCCGGCTGAAGGGATCGGAATGGGTGAGGATCAACATCGCCCCGGTGATGAGGCTCGCCGTGGCAAGGGTGACGATGAAGCTGTTGATCCGCGTCCACGTGATCAGCAGCGCGTTGCCGAACCCAAGCAGCGTGCCGGCGGCCAGCGCGAACAGCACCGCGACCTCGGGCGGCAGGCCCAGGACCTGCATGGCCCACCCGGCGATCATCCCTGTCGCGCCGCCGATGGCGCCCACGGCGAGGTTGAGGTCGCCGATCGAAAGGGCCACCATCTGGGCGAAGCCGATGGTGATCTGGATGGCAGCGAAGCGCAGTAGCGAGAAGAGGTTGAAGTCGGACGTGAAGCCGGACGCCGCCACCGAGAAATAGATCCACAAGCCGGCGGTGACGATGAGCAGTGCGAGCAGGGCGACCTGCCGGAGGAGCGCGCCGCCGGTCAAGCGGCCCGCGCTAACCGATCCGAAGGTTAGCGATCGCCTCACGGTCCCAGTCGATGCCGACTCCAGGTGACTCCGGGGCCACAGCCTGGCCGTTCACGATCTCGATCTCAGAGCGCGTGATTTGCCTGAGCTGCGGTATGTGCTCCAGGTAGATGGCGTTTGGCACGGCTGCGGCAAGGCTGACATGAAGCTCCATCAAAAAGTGCGGCGCCACCTTGACGTTGAAGGCCTCCGCGAGGTGCGCGACCTTCAGCCACGGCGTGATGCCGCCGAGACGGGCGGCGTCGGGCTGCAGGATGCCGGCGGCGCCTGCCGCCAGGTACTCGCGGAAATGGCTTAGTGAGTAGATGCTTTCCCCGACCGCGATCGGGATGCTGGTCGCGGCCGCCAGCCGGACGTGGCCGCCGAGGTCTTCGGCCGGAAGCGGCTCTTCCAGCCAGTAGAGGTCGAGCGGCTCGAAGAGATGTGTTCGCCGTTTGGCCTCCGCGAAAGTCATCGACTGGTTGGCGTCGACCATGATGTCGAAGGCCGGCCCGACCGCTTCGCGGACGGCGCTGAGTCGCTCGACATCCTCCTGGGGGCGGGACTTGCCGACCTTCAGCTTCACGCCCGGCCAGCCCTGCCGTTTGGACTCGAGGGCGCCGTCGACAAGGTCCTTGGCGGAGAGATGCAGCCAGCCGCCTTCGGTGTCGTAGAGCGGAACTGTTGGGCGCGCGCCACCGGCCAGGCGCCAGAGCGGCTGGCCTAGAGTCTTGCCGCGCACGTCCCAGAGGGCGATGTCCACGGCCGCGAGAGCGAGGCTCGTGATCGCCCCGACCGCTGTTCCGTGGGTGGCCCAGAAGAGCCTCTGCCAGATGGCTTCGATCTGGTTCGCATCCTGGCCGGCCAGTAAGGGGACGAGGTCGTGCCGAAGCATTTCGAGCACGGCCCGTCCCCCCGTTCCAATCGTGTACGCGTAGCCGGTGCCAACCACGCCGTCGGACGTCTCGATGTCGACGAAGATCGTCTCCTGCTTTGTGAAGCTTTGGATCGCGTCGGTGCGAGGTCGCTCCGGAATCAGGTCGACGAGGTACGTGTCGACTCGCCGGATTGGCGCTTTGAGCGAGTCGGTTGATGTGGTGGCCTGTCGCACTAGCAGGAGAGGTACTTGTCCTTGAAGCTCGTGACGATGCCCTTGGTCAGTGTCTTGAAGTCGTCCTTGTATGTCGCGACCTTGTCGGGGGTGATCACCAGCGTCCCGGAGTCGATGAAATAGGGCGCGCCACTCTTCTTCTTGCAGCCCTGGTGGATCTGGTTGATGGCGTAGGCGGCGATGTAAGCCTGGCCGTACGGGTTCTGGCCCATCGTCCCGGTGAGGAAGCCGTCCTTCACGGCTTGCAGTACGACGGGGTCGTCATCGATGCCGACCATCTTGATCTTCTTGTCGCCCAGGGTCCGCAGCGCCTTGGCCGCGGCGACCGTGGGGTTGTAGGCGCTGGTCACGATGCCCGTGATGTCCTTGTGGGTAGCGAGCGCCTGGTTGATGGCCGTGTCAGCGGTCTGCGCGTCCTTGTCGATGTCCGTGATGGTGATCAGGGTGACGGCGCCGTTGGTTTCGGCCACGGCTTTCTTCACGGCGTCAACGCGCAGAACGGTATTGGGGTCGGTCAGAAGTCCGGTGCCGTGCAGCAGGACGCCCTTGCCACCCATGGCCGCAATCGTGGCCTTCGCGCCGGTGTAGGCGGAATTTCCCACGTCGGTAGCGATGCAGAAGGTGGTCTTGGTCGGTTCTGCTATGCAGCCGCCGACTGCGATCACCGGGTAGTTCTTCGCGGCCAGCTGAGTGACGATGCCGTTGGCCGCGTTGCCGTCGGTCGGGAAGATGCCGAAGCCGTCGTATCCCTGCGCCGCAAGGCTGGTCAGCAGCTGGTTCTGTAGGTCCTGCTTCCAGTCGGTCGGGACCTCGAAGGTGCCTTTGGTGAGGCTGAAGTCAGCCTTCGCGTCCACGATCGCCTGCCGCATGGGCTCGAAGTAGGGGTGCGGACCTCCGGGGACGATTGCCACCGCGGCGTTGGTCTTGGCTGCACCACCGGAGGAGGTCCCTCCACACGCAGCGACGACCAGCACCGTGGCGATGGCCAATGATCGGGCCATGGCTCTACGTGTCATCCGGCTTCCTCCTTGTCTGCGCAGCACGAGATGGGAATCCAATTGCTCGTGGGATTGAGTGGGATCGGGCGAATGCTATAGGAAATAGGATGTTGGGTCAAGAGCCCGATTCAGGAGTCTTTATCCATGACGGTAGACAATGGAACTTCTGGAGGGTCTGGCGAAACGTGCCCGTGTCCAACCAGCGCTAGGTCGGGACCTCAAGCATCGTGGCAAGACGTTTGAAGGGCAGTGGAGCTCTAAGAAGATGACGAAAGCTGGAAAGTCGACTTCGACCTCACGGACAAGGAAGTCGGTGCCGGACGTCGACGCCTACATCGCGGCCGCGCCCGCGGCTGTACAACCGCAGCTGCGGAAGCTTCGCGCAATGATCAGGGCGGAGGCTCCGCAAGCCACCGAAAAGGTCAGCTACGGAATCCCGTTCTATGAATATGGGGACAAGCCCAACACATTCCAGTCGCGGCTCATTTATTTCGCCGCCCAGAAGAATCACATTGCCGTGTACCCCGCCGGCGAAGCGCAAGGGCTCGAGCAATACCTGACCGAGAGGTCGACCCTTCGCTTTCCCATGGACAAGCCGCTGCCGATGGCGAAGATCAGGGCGCTGGTAAGGACTCGTGTCCGGGAGCGGGACGCCAGCACTAAAGCGAAACAAATTGGGGCTGGCGCGCGCCGTTCCAGGAGCACCCAATCAAAGCCTTGACCTACCGGTGCCGCGTCTCCGCGCGTTGAAGGCGGCGCTGACCGCCGCCAGAGCGCGCGGCGACGGACAGACCGGTCAACAATCGAAGACCGACCAGCAGATTTCATTTCGCAACTGCTGATCGTCGAGGACGAGTTCGCGAATCACATTCGGGAGTTGTTCGCGCTGCCAACGGCACTCGAGCCTGCCGGCGCTCTCACCCTCGCGTCCGGGGGCCGCCGCACGCACGGCCTTGATCGCGTACGCCGCAGCACCAAGCTCGTGTGCGGCGACATGCGCCACCACTGCCGCCTGGCCAGCAGCATATGCGGCGTGCCGAGCGGCTCCGCTCAACTCTCTTGCCGCAGCCATTGCATGGCCGCCCGCCGCCCGCGACTGAGACATCCTGATCTCGCCGCATGCCCATGCCCGAGTCTGCTCGATCGCCTCGCGGGGCCGCGGGTCCGAGGGCTGCACCGACTCGAAGAGGTGCAGAACGTGCTCCGCGCACGCCGCAGCCCAGAAAGCCAGGAGCCGATGGTCGGAGTCGGTAAGCGTCCCCCCACGGCGGATGGTGATGAAGCGGGGGTCGCGATCTTTCGAGAGGATCACTTCCTTTTCCTGCCGCTTACAGTCGGGATGGCTGGTGCCCCCGTGGGTACCGGATATATTCGGTCGCGCCCACCGCCAACCTATCGCGGCAGACGCGCAGAGATTTCGGTCTGGGCCGCCTCTATATCGTTCAGTAGGATGTCGAGATCTGCCTGTCGGTCCGGTCCAAGGGCACCAAAGATCGACCGCAGCACCCCTTGGCCGGCTTCCATACCGGCAGTTAGCGTGGCACGGCCCTTCGGCGTGAGGAGGACGAGCTTGCAACGCTGATCGTCTGGGTCCGGGCGCCGCACGACGAGTCCAGATCGCTCGAGGCCTTCGATGGACTGCGTGATCGACCTCGGAGCGAGGCGCAGGCTCTTGGCCAGCGAGGCCTGGCGCAGCGGACCCTCACGCTCGAGCACTTGCAGCACCTTCGCACGTGACAACGACAAGCCACTGGCGATCATCTGGTCGTCGACGGCCTTTCGCACGACGTACGCCACCGACAGATATCGAAGACCCAGGTCGGCGCCAGCACGACTGTGCATCCCTCGATTGTTCGGCTTTGCCCTGCTCATCGGGTCAACCTGATAGTGTCCGCGCCGTCAAGAATCGTGACAGTCGCCTCCGAGGCGGCTCGACATTCGGGTGGTATCGACCCGGAGCATGACCTGACCCTTACTGAGGACTACGGCCGGCCGCAATCAACGCGGCTGTACGGCCGCACGAAGTTGATGGCCATCATGTTTACCTTGGAGCTCGGTCGGCAGCTGGCAGGTACCGGAGTCACAGTTACCTGCTGCAATCCAGGGTTCAACACGACAGGGCTCGGGCGCGACCTGCCCCTTGCAGGCCTGTTGCAACGACTGCTGACTCGCCTGGGGGTCGGAGATCCGCGTCGCGGCGCCAGCATCATCGTTCGGCTAGCGGCAGATCCCGCGGCGACGTCGGACGGCTACTTCTCAGTGAACGATGTCAAACCCCTTGAGTGCCCGGAGCCGGGGAACGATGAAGCAACCCAGCAAGCCCTATGGACGCGACCGCAACCTTGGTAAGGCACACGCTTTCGGCGACCGTTTGAGCTACCGACACGTTCAGAGTGGCATCTCGTAGCCTGGCCGCACCGCTCGTGGCTCTGACACTCGGCCCAGCAAAGTGGATCACGCCTTGACGCGTTCCCCAGATGCCGCGGACCTTTCGATGGCGCTGATCACCTCGTGGCGCCGGACAGCGTCGGCGAAGTCCGGCACAGTGTGAGTCCCGTTGTCGATGTCGGCCGCAAACGCGGCGTAGGCACGGGCGACGTTGAACGCAGGCGCTCCTTCCACGCTGATGAGCGTTGGCCATTTCTGTGTCAGTGAGGTCGGGACGGCAAGCTCGGCGAGCTCGTTCCGCCCGTGCGCTCCCAGCACGGTCAGGGGAAAGATCTCGGGTAGTGCCGCGTCAGCGGTGATGCGCAGCGTTCCGTCGGTTCCGTTGATCTCCCACATGAAGCCAGTACCGCCGGCCACAGCCTCACGGATGTGAATGCTGGCGGTCGCTCCAGACTTGAGAGTGCCGATCACCGCGATCTGGTCGGGGGCTGTCTTCACGATCTGCTCCCCGGTCCCTTCGATGGTGATCAAGGGCCTGCGAAGATCCGAAACCGCCGACAGCTCGGCGAACTCGCCCAGCACGTAGTTGAGAGTGTCCAGGCTGTGGCCAAAGGCGACTGTCAGCACGTTGGCCCCGTTTGCCTTGTCGAGCATGTAGGCGTTGGGCTGGACCAGGGTGCCGCCCAGAACCGACAGCCCGACCATGCTGGTGGACAGGACCTCGCCGATGTATCCGTCGCTGAGCAACTGCTGGACGAACTCGACCGCCGGGGCCTGGCGGGCCTGCAGCCCGACCGCCGTGCGCACCCCTTTTTCGGCGGCGAGCGCGGCCATCGCACGCGCTTCATCGAGGTCGCGGCCAAGCGGCCACTCGCAGTACACGGCCTTGCCGGCGGCTAGTGCTGCAGAAACGAGTTCTCGATGGTGCGGCACCTTGACGGTGACAGCGACCACGTCGATATCTGGCTGGATTACCAGTTGCTCGTGGTCCGGAAACACGGCCTTGATCCCGAACGCTTCGCCAGCTAGGCGAGCCGATTCCGCGCTGCGCGAGCTCAGCCCCCTTATCTCGTAGTTCGGCAGCGCGCGCAGTGCCGGGATGTGGGCGGTAGCGGCCCAGCCCCAAGCGGGGTTGACCCCGATGATCCCGACCCCCAGCGTCGATTTCGGGATTGCTAAGGCTGATGTAGTCTCCCGCGCTTCTGTGCGGGGCACTTTAGAACCCGAGCACCTCGTCGACCAAGACGACAGTGACGCGCCCCGGGGTGATCTCCCGGTTGATGATGACTACTTTGTTCACCGCGCTGCGGATGCCATATGCGGCTTGGGCGCGAGCATCTTCGAGCCGCCACGCGTATTCATTGATGCGGAGGAGACCTTCCTCGAGGTCAGTAACGATCTTCTGCGTCCCCACGACGAGAATGACTCGTCCGGCCCCGCTGACATAAGGTCCAAGCTGGCTGCCACTCATGGAAGCCGCGAGGAGCGACCCGGTCTCGGTGACCGCGTGGACGCTCCCGAGCATCACATCCGGCGCCGCGCCGAGGCGGCGGATCTCGTCGCCCTCGGTCTTGCGATCCATGCCCCAGATCCGCGGGCGGAGCGGGTCGTAGCGCCCGGAGTTGTCAATCTCGTCGGTGATGCCCACCACGTCGAGCGTTCGCGACGCTCCGTGGTGCACCTGGGAGCCATCGGGGATGAGGTCCAGGACAATCCGCCTTGCCGCCGCGGAGTCCGGCGCCCTCAGGACGCTGATTCCATTCGCCTCGAGGGCGGCAACGGTGCGCTTTACGCTCGCCTCGTCCGCTACCGTCCCGAATCGGCGGCTGATTGACGGATCGAGATTGGGCTCGAGTTCGCTGATCACGTGACATTTCCTCCCAGGGAGTCGGTTGATATACTTGCATACGCAAATACCTAGGTTAAAACGAGTTTATTGCATACGCAAGTACTATCCGAACTCGACGTCGCCGGCCTTCTCGACAGGTCGATGGCCGACGTGGTGCGGGGCGGGCGCGGATTGGCGGCTTGGCAGGCGCTGCTGCGCTCACACGCGACGCTGATGCGCCAGCTCGAGCGCGGTCTCGAAAAGGAGACTGGTCTAGCGTTGGCCGACTTTGACGTCCTGGCTCAGGTGGCGCTCGCCGGTGGTGAGCTGCGCATGACCGAGCTTGCAGACCGTGCGCTCATCTCCCGGTCGGGCATGACCCGCCGCGTTGCCCGGCTTGTCGATGTGGGCCTTGTGCGTCGAGCGAGCGCTGATGCCGACGCACGTGGTGTCGTGGTGGCTCTGACCGACGCCGGCGTGGCCCGCCTGACCGAGGCCGCACCGGTACATGCACGCGGCATCTTCGATCTATTCGTCGCGCCACTGGACGATCAGGAGCTCGCGGTTCTCGAGAGCGCCCTGGAGAAGGTCACCCTCAACTGCACGTTTGGCTGAAGAGGGCGCGGCCTTCATATCCTTAGGTAACCTCTGGACCCCTCCGTTTCCGGGAATGCGTGATCCGGCCGTGATTCCAGCGCCAATATTGAGCTCGGGCGGTGGCCGAGCGATCCTCGGACTAGAACATGCGACCTAACGACGCGGCCACGACAGTGTGAGCCTCGCGCGACACCGATACCGCCGCGGCCACGACATCGGCTGTTTTCTGCAAACACTCGAGCTCACGTGGCGCAAACCCCGACCCATCGCGTCGCCGGCCCAGCTCGAGGCGTCCAACGTTCCGCTCTCCAACGCGCAGGGGCACCGACACCGCAGTCGACTCATCCCAGCTTCCCTGGGTGAGCGCCGGTAGGTCCCCACGCGCGCCGTCCAGGTATACGGCCCCGCCTGGGGCGCGCGCCCCTTCTCGCGCATCACCCAGAAACCTCTCGGCCAGGCGATGTGGATTCACGACACCGATGAAAGACGCGACGTCGAGCTCCAGGACCGCCATCAGGCGCTCGAGGTCGCGGAAATCCTTAAATCGGCTGTCGACGAGAGCCTGGAGCTGGTTGCGCACAGGCGTGAAGAGGGTCGCCAGCAGGAACGCGCTGATCACGATCGCGGCGTCGGAGCGCTGGCCCGTCACAGCTGTGAACGCACGCTGCA
>Ga0209802_1000329_pt1 | contig 36546 bp, 33 predicted proteins | sample GraSoiAngelo_129_FD_185886 | JGI IMG/M metagenome (GOLD analysis project Ga0209802, IMG submission 185886) | Grasslands soil microbial communities from the Angelo Coastal Reserve, California, USA - 14_0927_12_40cm (SPAdes) (version 2) | ecosystem: Environmental > Terrestrial > Soil > Grasslands ... | reverse complement strand
CTGGTGGGCAAACTGCACGCCTGCCTGCGCGACCGCACGCTCTATGACGAACACCGGGCTTGGTCGACCGACCTCACCCAATGTGCCGCTTGACCCCTTAGCCACCTGGGATGTACCCCGCAAGGGGAGGGAGCATCAACGCCCGCATTGACGAGACCCCTCCCCGACCGACCCGGCAAGGGAAGGGAGTTGAATCGGCTTAGACGCGGGTGATCAGGTCTCTCTCCAGGCTGGCGCGGGATTTCCGCACCAGCTCGTGGAAGGCGGGTCGGTCCAGGACTGCCCATTCGATCTGGCGCAGCGCGCTGTAGAGCCCTTTCAGGGCCTTGATGGCGTCGCCCAGGTCGACGCCGGGCGGTGGGTCCATCTCGGTGAGCGGGACGCCGGACGCCCACTGGTAGGTGAACTCCACATAGTCGGTCGACAGCGGCCGGAGCGTGTCCTCGCCCCGGTCCTTCTCCCGGCCCGAGAACCGGAAAAAGATGACGCGCAGCCGTCTGTGGGCCAGCGCCACCTGCGAGTTCGGGAAGCGCGGGCGGGCGCGCACCCGGTCCCGGCCCCGGTCCTCGGCCGTCACCATGACCAGGGTGGCGGCTAGCTCCGCCGGCACCAGCTCCTGGAGCCAGCCGTCCTCGATGGCCTGGGTGATGATGAGGCTGTTCTCGCCGTAGATCCGGGAGGCCAGCAGCCCCTTCGGGGTCGGTGTCGAATCCTGGAGAAACCCCAGGTCGGTGAGGATGCCCCGGATGGCCGCCATGCGCCGGCGGTATTCTCCGGCGCTCTGTTCCGCCTCCTGCTCTGCGCTCTTGACCTGGACCTGCAGCCGGCGAACCTCCTTGTGGTGCGCGGTGTGCTCGACGAGATGGGGGCACGTCCCGCAGGGCAGCTGGTCGCGCCGGGCCACCCAGCTGCGTAATTCCTCGCGCCGCTCGGCCGCCGACGCAGTACCGCCCTCGCCGCGGCCGCCGCCCCGCCGGCCGCGAGCGCCGCGCCCCTTCCCGCGCCGGTCTCGACGCAGGCGGCCGCGCAGGCTGTCGACCGCTTCCTTACTGTGCAGATACGAAGCGATCGTTCGCTCGCCGCAGCACGGCGACGGCTCGGCCTCCAGGTCCTGTAGCCGGCGGCGCAGGATTCCCACCCGGTCGTCCAGCTGGGAGACGGCGTTACGGCGCTGGTACTGGCCGAAGGAGCGGTCCATCAACTGGTCCACCTCGGCCGGCGGGTAGAAGCGGAGCAGGTTGAGGGCCATGTTGTAAGTGGGCGCGAACTTGCTGACCACGGTCATCTCTTCGCCCACCGCCGCTTCGTAGATGGTCCCGATCTCGACGTCGGGCTCCTTCAGGATTACCCCGTGGCCGACCGGATCGATCCCCCGCCGGCCGGCTCGCCCCATCAGCTGAGTCAGCTCGCCCGAGGTGAGGCTGGCGAAATTCACCCCGTCGAATTTGGTGAACGACGAGATGACCACCGCCCGGGCCGGCATATGGATGCCAAGGGAAAGGGTCTCGGTCGCGAACACCACCTTGATCAACCCCTGCTGAAAGAGCTCTTCGATCAGTTCCTTCAGGTAGGGCAGCATGCCGGCGTGGTGCATGGCCAGGCCCCGCGTCAACGCATCGGTCCGCAGCACTTCCCGGTAGAGCGCCGCCTCGTCGTCGTCTGGGATTTTCCCAAGTCGCTCTTCGACAAACGCCTCGATACGGGCCTTCTCCTCCGGAGTGGTCAGGTCCAGCCCGTGCTCGCCACATCTGACCAGGGCCTCCCGGCATCCGCGACGGGAGAAGATGAAGTAGATGGCGGGCACGAAATCGCGGCCGCGCAGCCGGTCGACCACCGCCAGGAGATCGTTTTCCGGCGTCCCGCGCAACCGGGCCAGGCGATATTCGGCCACCGTGTCTGCCTGCGCCCGGGCCCAGGTGTCCCGCACCGGGCGGCCCTCCGGGTCCAGCAGTGGCAAGAACTGGTTGCGCAGCGCCAACCACAGCTTCAGCTCCACCGGCCGCTGGTGGACGACCACGGTGGCCACATCGCCCCGTTGCTCAGTCATCCAGCCGGCAACTTCCTCGAAGTTGCTGATGGTGGCCGACAGCCCGATCAGCTTGATATGCGGGGGCGCCTGGACGATGATCTCCTCCCATACCGCACCTCTCGGGAAGTCGTCGATGTAATGGATCTCATCGAGGATCACATAGCGGACCCGGTCCAGTCGCTGCGGATCCTCATAAATAAGGTTGCGCAGCACCTCGGTGGTCATGACCACGATCGGTGCCGCCGGGTTGATCGTGTTCTCGCCGGTCACCAGGCCGACCCAACCCTCCCCGAAGCGGCGCTTGTAGTCGCGGAACTTCTGGTTGGAGAGCGCCTTCAACGGTGTCGTGTAGATCGCCCGGGCATCGGTCTCCATCGCTCGGAAGATGGCGTAGTCGGCAATCACGGTCTTCCCCGCGCTGGTGGGGGCGGCCACCAGCACGCCTTGATGGGCTTCCAGCTTCTCGATCGCCTCCACCTGGAACGGATCGAGCGGCCAGGGGAGGGTTGCCTGGAAGGCCGCCACCAGGGCGGGCGCCGATGCCGGCGGCGGTTCAGGCTGGGCCAACTCGATAGAGACTATCGCCTACGGGCGGGACCCACCAGCAGGGCGGTGGGCGCGCGGTTGGGGTCCTTCGCCCAGCTCCGAAGCGCCTCGGCCACCTCCTCCGGGTATCGCTGGCGGCAGCGCCGGACCGCTTTGGCGACGCCCATCCGGACCAGCGGCTCGGGCCCCCGGGCGAGCCGCTCCAGGGTGGCTCTGGCTGCCGGCCAGTGGAAGGACCCAATCGCGCTGGAGAAAGCCATGGCTACGTTCCAGCGCACCATGGGATCGCGGTCGCGGCTCCAGGCGCGCAATTGAGACAGGGTCGTGCGAGGGTCGATGCGGAGCAGGCCGTCGCCGAGCGTGAAAGGACCAAGGTTTCGGCGGACGTAGGTGCTCTCGTCGCGCAGTAGGGGAGCCAGCAGATCGAGAAGCGCCGGGGTGCGCTCCGGATGCTCGCGGCGGGCGGCGTACTTGACCGCCAGGACGACAGCCCGGCGCAGGTTCTCCGACCGCGAGTTTCGCAGCGTCGCCAGCCAGCTGCGGATCGTGGCGAAGTCCTGATCGAGGAGCGTTCCCATCAAGCCCGCCGCCGCTTCCCGGACCTCCCAGTGGGCATCCTCGGCGAGCGCCTCCGCGATCCGCAGGACACCGGTGCGATCTCTCGGATAGCGGTCGGCCAGCACGAGGCAGGCCACCTGCCGGGCGGACGGTGACGGCGACATGGCCAGCACCTCTATCCAGCGGCCCTCCCGGGCGGGGTCGACCGCCAGCCCGGCGGCCAGTCGCTCCCCCACCTGCTGGCGCAGCGCCGAATGGCTTCCGGGCCGGCGGTGGTGGAGCTGGCCCTCCAGGGCTCCCATCACGGCGGTTGGATCGTCGCGGGCCAGCGCGGTTTCCAGGGCGGCCATCGGGCCGTCCGCTGACACGCTGGCGCTCGAGGGCTGGGTTTCCTGGCTGGACATGACGTTCATGAGCGGAGGATCTCGATCCGGCTGTGCTGGACCACGGCGCTGCCGTTCTGGCCATCCACGAAATCGAGCACCTTGCTGAGGATCTCGTTCGCGTGGCGTGGGTCGTCGGTGACGCAGGTGATCCCCAGGCTGAGCGTTTGCCAGCGGTCCTGGTCGGCCACCTCTGACACGGCGACGTTGAACCGATTCCGAATTCGCTGCACCAGGGAGCGGCTCACCTGCCGCTTACCTTTGAGGCTGCGGTTGTCGGCCAACTGCAGCGTAATCTCACACGCCCCCACGACCACCCCTTAAGCATTACAGGAAGTCCGTGCCTTCTGGGAACTGGCGCCGTTATATTGGCGCCATGGGCTCGCTGGCGCAGGAGGTCCGCGACACCCCGGTTGGCCAGACGATCCCCGCCCAGTTCCAGCGGATGGTCCAGCAGCGAGGGGACGCGCCGGCTCTCCACTTCAAGGTTGGCGACCGCTGGGCGCCTATCTCGTGGACGCAGTACGGCCAGGCGGTGGCCCGCTGCGCCAACATGCTGCTGGGCGAAGGTCTCGAGCCTGGCGACCGGGTGGCCATCTGGGCGGCCAACCGTCCCGAGTGGCAAATCGCCGACCTGGGCGCTATTCACGCGGGCGGGGTGACGGTGGCCATCTACCAGACGCTGGCCCCGGCGCAGGTGCAGTACCTGCTCCAGCACTCGGAGTCACGGATTCTGATCCTCGAGAACCGAGCTCTCCTGGAGCAGATTCTCCCGATGCGGGACGAGCTGCCCGCCCTACGGCGGGTGATCATGCTCGACGGCGAGGCGCCCGAGCGGGAAGGGTGGGTGATCTCCTGGAACGTTGGGCTGGCGCAGGGCGACGGCTTCGGTCGGACCCGGCCCGGCCTGTTGGCCAGCCGGTGGCAGGCCGTAGCGCCCCAAGACCTGGCCAGTCTGATCTACACCTCGGGCACGACTGGGACCCAGAAGGGTGTGATGCTGACCCATCGCAACCTGACCTGGACAGCCCAGGCGACCCTGGAGTGCCTGCCGGGTTCCACCGACGACCGGGTGCTGTCGTACCTACCGCTCAGCCATGTGCTGGAGCGGGTGGTGAGCCACCTGCGCCAGGTGGCGACCGGCTGCCAGATCTACTTCTGCTCCAGCATCGACCAGGTGATGCCCATGACGCGCGAGGTGCATCCCACGTATTTCACCTCCGTCCCGCGGCTGTGGGAAAAAATCTACGCCGGCATCCGGGCCCGCATGGACCACGTAAGCGGCCTGCGCCGCCTCATCCGCGACTGGGCGCTGGTGGTGGCTGCCCGCAAGACGGCGGCGTACGAAGCCCAGGTGACGCCATCAACCTGGGTCCGCTCGCAGTGGGCCCTTGCCGATCGGCTGGTCTATCGCAAGATCCGGGAGACCCTCGGCTTTGACCAGATCCGGATCTGCGTCAGCGGATCGGCGCCGGTGTCGCCGGACATTCTGCGCTTCTTCTACGGCCTGGGCGTCGAGATCCTGGAAGGGTATGGCCTGACTGAGACCACGGCGCCGGTCACCGTGAACCGGCCGGGCCAGGCGCGCTTTGGAACGGTGGGGACCGCCCTTCCCGGGGAAGAGGTGCGCATCGCGGCCGACGGCGAGATCCTGGTGCGCGGTCCCAACGTGTTTCAGGGGTATTTCCGAGACCCGGTGGCCACCGCCGAAGCCCTGCACGACGGCTGGCTACTCACGGGGGACGTAGGCGAGCTCGATGCCGACGGATATCTCAAGATCACCGATCGCAAGAAGGACCTGTTCAAGACCTCGGGTGGCAAGTATGTCGCGCCGGGGGCGATCGAGAACGTGCTGAGCGGGCGCGGCGGGATCGCCCAGGCCGTCGTGATCGGCGATGCCCGTCCGTTTGTGACGGCGCTAATCACGCTGGATCCGGAGGACGCCAGGCGAGGCCCGAATGATCCGCAGGTGAAACAACGAGTTGATCAGGCCATCGCCCAGGTGAACCGGACGCTCTCACACCCGGAACAGATCAAGAAGTGGAAGATCCTGGACGGCGAGTTCGTGGTCGGCGACGAGCTGACACCGAAGATGTCAGTCCGCCGCAAGCGGATCTACGAGAAGTACCGGGCGCAGATCGAGGACCTGTACAGCGCCAGCACTGGCTAGGACCGTAGGCCTTCGCTGCGTCGATCACCACCAACCGCGAGGATTGAGGGCGCGATGTCCGTCAAGCGTTCGCTTCCGTAGCACGCGGCTTTAGCCTCTCGAAATACCCCCACCCCACCCTCCCTGCAAGCAAGGGGGAGGGAGACGGCTCTGCTACCTGAGCCGAAGGAACGGGTTTTGGATCCGTTCCGTCCCGATGGTCGTGTTCGGACCGTGGCCCGGGTAGACGACGGTGTTGTCGGGCAACGTCATGAGGCCGGCGTGAAGGCTCATGGCCAGCTGCTGGGGGCTGGATCCGGGGAGGTCGACGCGCCCGATCCGGCCCGCCATCAGCGTGTCGCCGGTGAACAGGTGGTTGCCGACCTTGAAGCTGAGGCCACCGGGGGAGTGACCGGGTGTTGCCAGCACCTCCAGCGCAAAGGTCCCGAATGGAAGGCTGTCGCCGTGGGCCAGGTACCTATCGGCCGACTTCAGGTTGGCCGTCGCGTCGGCCAGGTGCATCGCGGTCGGGGCCCCGGTGGCGGCCTTCAGCGCGTCCTTGGCGCCTACGTGTCCGGGATGGGCGTGGGTGAAGACGAGCCAGCGGACGGGCAGCGAGCCCAGCTGCTGCTGGATCTTGGCGGGGTCATCACCGGCATCGATGACTACGGTCTCCTGGGTCTGGGTGCAGGTCACCAGGTAACAGTTGGTGTCCTTCGCCCCGACGTGGACCTTCTGGATGCCGAGCCGAGCCATGGTCAGAGGTTAGCCCGAAGCCCGACGGGGTCGCCCGGTTGCTAGGCTGATAGGGGACATGGCCGACGACCGGCAGCTCGTCACTTACACCTTCTTGAAGGTGGCTGGACCAGCCTTCGCCTGGCCGCCCGACGAGCGGCGCACGGCCGCCCAGGAACTGGCCGCGGTGCTGGACGAGCAGGCCGCCGCCGGGACGCTGCTGACCTACAGCACCGTCGGCCTGCGCGGCGACTGCGACCTCATGGTGTGGCAGGCTGGCGACAGCCCGGAAGCCCTCCAGGCCCGCCAGTCAGCCTGGCGGGCGACCAGCCTGTGGCCGCAGCTCACCATCGCCCACAGCTTCCTGGCCATGATGCGGCCCTCGCCCTATCTGCGGGGCCACCGCCATCCGGACCAGGAAGGCCGGCGGCGGCAGCTCAAGCCATCCGGGAGCAAGTACCTGTTCGTGTATCCGATGGTGAAGAAGCGGGTCTGGTACCGGCTGCCCTTCGAGCGCCGCAAGGCCATGATGGTCGAGCACTTCGCCATCGGCCACCGGTATCCCCAGGTCAAGATCAACACTGCCTACTCCTTCGGGCTCGACGACCAGGAGTTCGTGGTCGCCTTCGAGTCCGACGAGCCGGCCGCGTTCCTGGACCTGGTCACCGAGCTGCGCGAGTCGCAGGCGAGCCGGTATACCGAGCGTGAGACGCCCATCTTCAGCTGTGTCCGGATGGCGCCCGCCCAGGCGCTCGAACTGGCGCTCGGCCTGCAGCGGCCAGCCGATGCGGCCATCCCCGAACTCGCGGAGCTGAGCCTGGCCGCGCCAGGATGAAAGTCCTCGACTCCAGCCGCCCGGCCGGCCGCGAGGGTGCGGTCGAGAAGCCCCTGCCGTGGGTGGTGCGAGCCGCGCACCGCGAGCCGCTGGCGGCGACCCCGGTCTGGTTTATGCGGCAGGCAGGCCGCTCGCTGCCCGAATACCGGGCAATCCGCGAGCGGTACGACATCCTGGCCATCTGCCAGTCGTCCGAGCTTTGCCTGGAGGTCACCCTGCAGCCCGTCCGGCGGCTGGGCGTGGACGCCGCCGTGCTCTTTGCCGACATCATGCTGCCGGTCATGTTTGGCCTGGGCGTCGGGGTGCGGCTGGTGGAAAACGTCGGTCCCGTGGTGGACGTGCCCATCCGCGAGGCGGCCGACCTCCGCCGCCTTCGCGCCCTGCCCGCCGAGGAGGCCGTCCCCTTCGTTCTGGAGACCATCCGGCTTCTCCGGCGCGCGCTCGAACCCGAGCGCGCCGTCATCGGTTTCGCCGGCGCCCCCTTCACCCTGGCCGGGTATCTGATCGAGGGCCGGCCGTCGCGCGACTTCCTGATCACGAAGGGCCTGATGCGGGGCTCGCCCGACCTCTGGCGCGGGTTGATGGACCGGCTGACGGCGATGGCCATCGACTACCTGCGCGCCCAGGCGGGCGCCGGGGCCGACATTGTCCAGCTGTTTGACAGCTGGGTCGGCTGCCTCTCGCCTCACGACTACCAGGCCCACGTGTATCCCTACACGGAGCGCATCTTCGACGCGCTGCGAGCGGACGGAATCCCGGCGATTCATTTCGGCACTGGCACAGCGGGCATTCTGCCGGCCATGGTGGCGGCGGGCGGGGACGTGATCGGGCTTGATTGGCGGGTGGACTTGGTGCAGACCTGGGAACAGGTGATCGGGCCCATGCGGGGCGTTCAGGGGAACCTTGACCCGGCGGTGCTGCTCAGCCCCTTCGCGGTGGTGGAGCAAGAGGCCCGGCGGATTCTCGATGGCGTCAACCACCGCCCCGGACACATCTTCAACCTGGGCCACGGCGTGCTGCCCGAAACCCCAGTCGAACACCTCCAGCGACTGGTGGAGCTGGTCCACGGCACATGACCGGCCGTACCGCCGTTCTGGTGATGGCCTACGGCAGCCCCGATCGGCTGGAGGACGTGGAAGCCTACTTCACGGACATCCGGGGCGGCCGGCGACCATCCCCCGACGCGGTGGCCGAGCTCACCGAGCGCTACCGGCAGGTCGGGGTGCCGACCCCCCTGCTAGCCATTAGCCTCAAGGTCGGGCGGCAGCTCGAGGCGCTGCTCGGACCCGGCTACCGGGTCCATGTGGGGATGAAGCACTGGACGCCGCGCATCGCCACCGCCGTGCAGCGGATCGTGGATGACGGCGCCGACCGGCTGATCGGCATCGTGCTGGCGCCCCATTACTCGCGGATCAGCACCGGCGGCTACCGGGCCCAGGTCGATCGAGCCTTAGCCACGGCTAGTGCCCACATCCCGATTGATTTCGTGGACAGCTGGTTTGATTTGGAGGGGTATCTCCAGACCGTCGCCGAGAACGTCCACGAGCAAGCCGTCAAATTCGCCAGGCCCGACGACGTCGTTGGCATCTTCACCGCGCACAGCCTGCCGGCGCGGATCCTGGAGGAGGGCGACCCGTATCGTGACCAGCTCCTCTTCAGCGCCGGCGAGATTGCCCGGCGGGCCGGGATCCGGCGGTGGGAGTTCGCCTTCACCAGCATGAGCGACACGGGGGAGCCCTGGCTCGGACCGGACCTGCTGGATGTCCTCCAGCGGCGCGCCGGCGAAGGCGACCGGCAGTTCGTGGTGGCCTCGGTCGGCTTCACCGCCGACCACCTGGAAATCCTGTACGACGTCGACATCGAAGCCCAGGCGAAGGCCCGCCGGCTCGGCATCGAGGTTCGCCGACCGCAGATGCTCAACGCGGATCCCCGCTTCGTGGAGGCGCTCGCCGAACTGGTCCGCCAGCGAGACCGCTTACTTCAGACCGTCTAGGAGAACCTGGCGGAGCGCTTCCAAGCGCTCGAACTCCTCCATGCTCAGCTTGGTGGCGGTCTTCAGCGTGTGCGGGTACTTCAGCTTCTGCACCGCGTCGACCAGCGCCTGCACCTGCGTCTCCGTCAAGGCGAACTGGTAGTAGACCGTGCCGTCCGTGGAGAGCGGCAGCGGGTGGATCGGCGCCGGCATGGTCTCGGGCTCGGGAAGGAGATCGACGGGGCCGGTCGTCTCCTTGAAGAGTTCGGCCGAGCCGGCCAGCGAGACTCGCTTAAACACTGGTGGCCACCGGTTGTGGGACCGGGGTCTCGGCGGCGGGTTCGCGCTCGACCACGGCTTTGGCCAGGGCCCGATAGGCGTTGGCGCCCTCCGAACTGCCCGCGTACTGCAGGATCGACATCCCGGCCAGCGGCGTCTCGGCAAACCGGATGCTGTCCTTGATCACGACGTTGAAGACGGTGTCGCCGTAGCGCTCCCGGACCAGCTCCAGCACCTCCTGCGAGTGCAGGGTGCGCGACTTGTGGATGGTGGGCAGGATGCCACTGATGTGGAGCGCCGGGTTGAGCTTGATCCGGACGCGCTCGATGGTGTTCTGGAGCAGCTGCATGCCCTTCATGCCGAAGTACTCACACTGCAGGGGGATGATCACTTCATCGGCGGCCACCAGGGCGTTGACGCAGAGCAGCCCCAGCGACGGCGGGCAGTCGATGACCATGAAGTCGTAGTCGTCCTGCACCGGGCGCAGCTTGTCCTTGAGGAAGCTCTCCCGGCCCATCTCCTGGACCAGCTGGATCTCCGCCCCGGAGAGCTCGATGTTGGAGGCGATGAAATCCACGCCCAGGTTGGTGTGCTTGATGGCGTGTTCCACCCGGACCTGGGGGTCCAGCAGCAGATGGTACACGGTGACGTCGATCTCGTCCGGGTGCTTGTACCCCATGTTGATGGTGAGGTGGCCCTGGGGATCGAGGTCGACAAGGAGGACGCGCTTCCCAAGTTCGGCCAGCGCGCACCCGAGGTTCACCGCGGTCGTCGTCTTGCCAACCCCGCCTTTCTGGTTGGCAATGGCGATCACTCTGCTCAAACGGGGGTTAGGCTCCTACGTACCGTGGTTGTGGCCAATTAAACCCCAACGGCTAGTTAGTGTCAAGGCAAGGTCGATCTTAACCCGAATCCACCGAATCGATCGATCCGCGCTTAGCTAGACTCAGTCCGTGACGTCGTTCTTTCCTCTGGCGGCCACGATCATCAGCGTGCTCTTCGCGGGAACCCTCTGGCTGCAGTACCAGCGCAAGCACCGGCTATACCTGCTGGTCTGGTTCGTCGCCCTCGCCATCTACGCGGTGGCGGCCTTCACCGAGTTCGTGGGCAGTACCGCCGGGTGGAGTCCCTGGCTGTTCCGGACCTACTACTTCCTGGGCGGGATCGTCCTGGTGGGCGTGCTCGGCCTGGGCACGCTGTACCTGCTGTTTCCGCGAGTCGCGCCGGTCGCGCTCTGGATTCTGGTTACCCTGTCGGCCATCGGCCTGGTCAGCGTCGCGGCCGCCCACCTGGATCCCAGCTACCTCGACACCCACCAGGTCCCGTCCTTACGGGCCATGCCTCCTGGGCCCAACCTCTTCAACGACCTGGCGGTGGCGATGGCGGCCATCATCAACATCCTCGGCAGCCTGATTCTTATCGGGGGCGCCCTCTGGTCGGCCTACGGGCTCTGGCGCCGCGGGCAGCCGGGTGAGCGGCTGGTGGCAAACATCCTGATCGCCGCCGGCGCGTTCATCGTGGCCGGCGCCTCCAGCCTGACCCGCGTGGGGATCTATGAACTGTTCTACGTCGGGCAGTTCACCGGCGTGTTGATCATGTTCCTGGGCTTCCTGGCGGCCAGCCGAGTGCCGAGCCGGGTCGCGCTGGGAGTGCCGGCGCCCTCCTGAGCGGGCTCGACGTCGCGCTCGTCGTCCTGGCGGTGGCGGCCATGGCGCTGGGCTGGAGCTGGGGATTCGTCCGCCCCCTGGTGGCGGAGATCTCCTTCGGTGTGGCGTTCGTCGTGATCGCCGCATTCCGCGTCCCGTTGCTGGCGCTGCTCCAGCCGCGGCTGAACCTGCCTCCGGCGCTGATCCTGATCCTGGCGACGCTGGGGCTCGCGTTTATATTCAATATCCTGGCCGGCCGGGTTGCCACCCGCATGTGGGCCGCCCGGCTGGGTCCGGTGGACTCGCTGCTGGGAGTCGGGCTGCAGCTGGGGATTCTCTTCATCGTCGTGTATGCGGCCCTGGTCACCCTGGTCAGCACCGAGCGCGCCGTTCGGCCGTTGCTAGCCAGCCCGATCACGGTCTCGGCGGTCGACTCCTTTGCCGCGGTGGTGATGCACGACGCCTTCCTGAGCACGCTGGTGCGGCCGGAGCAGCTGGCGGCGGATCGGCGGACCGCCGCTACCGGCCGGCTCACTCTGCCGCTGATCGAGATCCAGCATCCCTGGATCCGGTTGTACGTGGACACGATCCGTCAGCCATTTCTCCACTCCCGGCTGGCACCGGTTGTTCTCCGGCTTGGCGACCGACTACCATTGGTGGGCCGCCCGGGAACGGCGATGCCATGAGAGCCATCAATTTCAAGTGTCTGTGGTGGGCCGCCGCCGACGGCCAGCCTCCGCCCGCGCATGGATCCGGCCGCGCGTCCGATCCATTTGCAGGGGCAAGGAGGCTCTATGAAGGCAATCCGGGACGACTCGCAAAGCGATAATTCCGCCTGGTGGCTGGCGCGGGAGCGGGCCCACCTGGCTCCCGTCCTCTACCGGTACACGCCGCTGGTCATCGACCACGCCCAGGGTTCCTACCTGTATGCCCGGGACGGCCGCCGCTACCTCGATTTCAGCTGTGGCATCGGGGTCACCAACCTCGGTCACGGGCATCCCCGCGTCCTGGAGGCTGTGCACCGTCAGGTCGACAAGCTGATTCATATCTCGGTGGTGGCCCACCACGAACCAATGATCACCCTGGCCGAAAAGCTGGCCAGCGTAACGCCCGGAGAGCTGGACAAGGTCTTCTTCAGCAACAGCGGCGCCGAAGCCGTCGAGGGCGCCATGAAGCTGGCCCGCTACGTCACCGGCCGGCCCGCGATCATTGCTTTCCATGGCGCGTTTCACGGCCGGACCTACGGCGCCATGTCGCTGACCGCGTCCAAAGGTCACTACCGCGAGCGGTACGAGCCGCTGCTCCCATCCGTCTACCACGTCCCCTATCCCTACGCCTACCGCAACCCGACCGGGCCTTCGGACCAGGCTGCCACGGACTATGTGATGGGTTTCATCGACGAGATGCTGGATACCCGCGTCCCGCCGGCGAACATTGCGGCGTTCATCGTGGAACCGGTACTGGGCGAGGGCGGGTACATCGTTCCCCCCGCCGACTTCCTGCGCCGGCTGCGGGCGCTGTGCGATGAGCACGGCATCCTGCTGGTCTTCGATGAGGTCCAGTCGGGCTACGGTCGCACCGGCAAGATGTTCGCGTCGGAGCACTTTGGCGTGGTGCCCGACATCATGACCCTGGCCAAGAGCATCGCCTCCGGGTTTCCGCTGGCGGCCGTGGTCGCCCGCGCCGACCTGATGGACCAGTGGGAGCCGGCCGCCCATGGCTCGACGTTCGGGGGCAACCCGGTCTCCTGCGCCGCGGGGATCGCTACCCTAGAGGTGTTTGAACAGGAGGGCGTGCTCGCCAACGCGCGGGCTCGGGGGGACGAGCTCATGCGCAGGCTGCGCGGCCTGCAGAGGACGGTGGCGGCGATTGGTGACGTGCGAGGCCTGGGCCTGATGATCGGGGTCGAACTGGTGAAGGGCGATCGAGCCCCGGACACGGACCTCAACGCCCGGATTCGAAAGGTTTGCCTCGACTCGGGACTGGTGATCCTCAGCTGTGGGATCCACGACAACGTGATTCGGTTGGTGCCGCCGCTGACCCTGTCAGAGGCGGAGCTGGAGGAAGGCTGGCAGGTTCTGCAGGGAGCGTTCCAGGAGGTAGCACGATGAGCCAGGCGATCAAGGAAGCCGTCGGGGCGAAGACCGAGGTCAAGACCTATCGGAACTACATCGGGGGGAAATGGGTACCCTCTCGGACCGGCCGCACGTTCGAGTCCACCAACCCGGCCCACAAGGCGGAGGTGCTGGGCGTGCTGCAACAGTCGGATATGCGGGACGTCGATGCCGCCATCGAGGCCGCCAGCAAGGCCTTTGCCGGCTGGCGCCGCACGCCCGCGCCCGCCCGCGGCGAGATCGTCCTCAAGGCCGGAATCATCCTGGAGGCGCGCAAGGAAGAGCTGGCCAGACTGATGACCCAGGAAATGGGCAAGGTCCTCAAGGAGGCCCGCGGCGACGTCCAGGAAGCGATCGACATGGCCAAGTACGCCGCCGGCTTCGGCCGCCTGCCGCACGGCGAGACCGTCCCATCGGAGCTGCGGCACAAGTGGGCGATGACGGTTCGCGTGCCGCTGGGCGTGGTGGCCTGCATCACCCCTTGGAACTTCCCCATGGCGATTCCGTCCTGGAAGATCCTGCCCGCCCTGATGGGCGGGAATACGATCGTCTTCAAGCCCGCTTCGGACACGCCCATCATCGCCACCAAGCTGGTCGAAATCTTGGAGGAAGCGGGTCTGCCGAGTGGCGTCCTGAACCTGGTCACCGGCTCCGGCAGCGAGGTGGGCGATCCGCTGGTGCAGGATCCACGGGTGGCCGGGATCTCGTTCACCGGCTCCACGGCCGCCGGCCGGCAGATCGCCGAGCTGGCCGGCCGCAACCTGAAGCGGCTGGGGCTGGAGCTGGGCGGCAAGAACGCCATTGTGGTGCTGGATGACGCCGACCTCCCGCTGGCGGTCGACGGCGCGCTGTGGGCCGCTTTTGGCACCACCGGCCAGCGCTGCACGGCGGCCTCCCGCCTGATCGTCGATAAGAAGGTGGAGAAGGATTTCACGGACCTACTCCAGGAGCGGGCGGCCAAGATGCGGGTGGGCGACGGGCTGCAGCCCGACACCGACATGGGCCCGGTGATCAACGAGGCGGCCCTAAAGAAGGTCCACGAGTACACCGAGATCGGCAAGAAGGAACATGCCCGGCTGGTCCATGGCGGCGACTTCGCCGGCGACCAGGGCTGGTTCTACCGGCCGACCATCTTCGCCGACGGGCGCAAGGACATGCGCATGGCGCAAGAAGAGATCTTTGGCCCGTCGACTCTGGTGATGCCGGTCAACGGGCTGGACGAGGCGCTGGAGGTGGCCAACTCCACCCAGTACGGCCTCTCCATGTCCATCTACACCAATGACCTGCGCAAGGCCTTCCACGCCATGGACGAGATGCAGTCGGGCCTCGTCTACGTGAACGCACCCACCATTGGCGCCGAGATCCAGCTGCCCTTCGGCGGTGTCAAGAACACCGGCAATGGGCACCGCGAGGCGGGCACGGTGGCCCTGGATGAATTCACGGAGTGGAAAACGATCTACGTCGATTACTCCGGACGGCTGCAGCGCGCCCAGATCGACACGGCGCTGGGAGAGTAAGCCTGGCGATCAAGCCCGAGACGGTGCAGGTCGCCGAGGTCTCGGACCTTCGGGTCCGGTACCTCGACCAAGGCACCGGCCATCCGTTGGTGCTGGTCCACGGGTGGATCGGGTCGCTGGAGAACTTCCACACCTGGAGCCCGGCCTTCGCCGGCCACCGCCGGGTCCTGATCCCGGATCTTCCCGGATGCGGCGAGACCAAGCTGGGGCGGGAGACGCCCGACGGGGTGCCGGCGCTGGCGACCTTTGTGCGCGCGTTCGTGGAGCGGCTAGGGCTGGGACAGCACGATATCGGCGGCATCTGCCTGGGCGCCACCGTCGCGCTCGACTACGCCAGCCGGTTTCCCGATTCGGTCAGCCGGCTGGTCCTCCACACCCCCGTCTATTCGCCGGCCACCATTCGTCCCACGTTCGCCCGGCAGGCCCGATGGCTGACCTGGGGGCCGACCTCGGCGGCGGTCGCGCGGCTGCGCCGGAACCGCACGTTCTCCGACCTTTACAAACGATTTCTCAGCGAGGGGCCGGGGGTGGATCCGTATGACGCCCAGGTCAACTTCGACAACCAGATCCGTGCCGACAGCGGCGTCGCGCGCAACTGGCTGCGGGACGGCATCCGGCGTGATTACCGGGAATTCCTCGCCACCTGGCGCAAGCCGGTGCTGGTGGTGGTGGCGGCCGATGACCGGCTTGTAAATGTGGATGACATCCGCAACCTGGTGCAATTGATGCCGCAGGCCGAAATCCGGGTGATTGAGGCGGCCGGCCACGGGTGGACGCCCACCCTGATTGCCGCCCAGGTCGAGACTATCGGCGGGTTCCTTCGGGCGAGCGATGGGGGTATGGGGTGACGGGATTCAACACCGACGGGCTCAAGCCCTGGGCCGGGTTGCCCGCGCCCAAGCCCGGGTCGGCGCCGGATGCCCGCATCTTCGGCGTCCCGCTGGATCGGGGGTCGTTCTATCGGAAGGGCGCGGCGCAAGCTCCCGCGACGCTGCGCGAACTGTCCGCCATCTTCGCCCCGGTCACCGAGCGGGCCGAGCTGTTCAACGAAGTCACGATCGAAGACAGCGGCGACCTCCCCATCGTCGACGGCGACATGGGCGCCAATGTCGAGGCGATCTCGGCCACGATTGCGAAGACGCCGGCGGGCACGGTCCCGATCGTGCTCGGCGGCGATCACACCACGGTGGCGCCCACCCTGGTGGCCCAGCAGCAGCGGCTGAATGGGCGGGTCGCCGTCCTGTACATCGACGCGCATCCAGACCTGAACGACATCTCGCGGAGCTCCCGCTGGTCCAACGGGTGCGCGCTCCGCCGGGGGCTGGAGCTGGGGGAGGTCGATCCCCGACGGGTTCTCCTGCTCGGCTGCCGGGATTATGACTGGGAAGAGGTCGAGTACATCCGGCAGGCGGGGGTAACGTTGATCCCCAGCGCCGAAGCCCATCGCCTCACGCCTGAGCAGTTCCGAGACCGGGTGCAGGACGTTGCCCGCGACGGACGCCTCCACATCTCGCTCGACATCGACGCGCTGGATCCTAGTGCCGCGCCCGGGACCGGCATTCCGGCCGCCGGCGGGCTCACCTCGCGCGAGCTGCTCGACTTTCTGCATGCCTTGCGGGGCCTGCCGCTGGCCGGTCTTGACGTGGATGAGGTCGCACCGCCGCTGGACCAGGGCCACGTCACCAGCCTGGCCGCCCTGCGCTTCATCTTTGAGTTCCTCGGAGCGCTGAAGCTGGCGCGCTAGGCTAGGGGCGACCGATGGGGCACGAAGCCGGCGGGCTATCCCGACCACACTGAGCCCGGCCAGGCAGATCAGCCCCAGTAAGGATCCGAGTGGGGGGACGCCTGCGGCCGCGTTCGGGCTGGCTGGAACCGACTTCGTCGCCGCAGCCGGAATGCTGACTTCGCCGTCCAGGGGAATGATGGAGTCGGTCGTTCCCCGGATGCCGAACTGGATGGCGGCGATTCCGCCGGCCGGCACTTTGACCCTGGCGGCGTACTCGCCTCGCGCGTGATCTCCCCCTGTGGCAAACGCGATCGTCGCCTCACGGGTAGGGCTCAGCAGCTGGACGAATACATACTCGGCGCTGAAGGGCTGGCTCTGCATGTTGCCATCGACCACCGTCAGCGTCCAGGCGAGCAGGATCTCGTCACCGGGCGCTGCTCTGGATGGAATCGGCGTCGTCAAGCTTGCCCGCATGCCCTCCTTGCCGAGAACGACCGTTGTCGAGGCAAGCAATGCCAGCACGGCCAGCCCGATCCCGGCAAGCAACGACGGATACTTCATCTATCTCACTACAGCGACAACCAGCTCTTGGTTCCTCTTCAGAAGCGAAGGTGGTGATCGTCGGGGCGGGCGTCATGGGATGCAGCCTGGCTTACCACCTGGCCCGAATGGGCCTCCGCGACATCGTCGTCCTGGACCGCGGCGACATTGGCCGGGGGGCGACGCTCGCCTGCGCCGGAGGCGTCCGGGCCCAATTCTCGACCGAGATCAACATCCGGATCGGGATGGAGGCGAAGCGGATGCTGCGCGGATTCGAGAAGGAGACCGGGCGCCCGGCGGACTACCGCGAGATCGGCTACCTCTTTTTGCTACAGACCGAGGAGGAGCGCAAGGACTTCGAGGGCAGCGTGCGGCTCCAGCAGCGGCTCGGTGTCGCGGACGTTCGCTGGCTGGAGCCTAAGGAGGCGGCGGACCTGGTCGGCGGGTTGGAGGTGTCAGACCTGACCGGCGCGGTGTTCTGCCCGAGCGATGGGCTGGCCGGGCCGTCCGAGGTGACCTTTGGTTACGCCGACGCCGCGCGCCGGTTCGGCGTCACCATCCACGAGAACGTCCCGGTTACGGAGTTTCTGATCCGAGGGGACCGGATCGAGGGGGTAATCACTCCGCGCGGCGAGCTCCAAAGCGAACGAACCGTAATCTGCGCCGGCCCGTGGGCGGGCCAGCTTGGAGAACTGACTGGCATCGAGATCCCGGTCATCCCATCGAAGCGGAACGTCTTCGTCAGCGGTGCCCTGCCCGCGATCACCCCCCGCACGCCAATGACCATCGACTTCCATACCTCGTTCTATTTCCATCCCGAAGGGGAGGGGGTCCTGTTCGGGATGAGCGACCCCGACCAGGCGCCGGGGTTCGACGTCACCGTCGACTGGGCATTCCTGGACCGGATCGCGGGGGTGGCCCGCCATCGTTGGCCACCCCTGCTCGAGGCGCCGGTGAAAACCGCCTGGGCAGGCCTGTACGAGCTCACTCCCGATTCCCAGCCGCTGGTCGGCCCGCTTCCCAATCGGCCCGGTGCCTGGATCGCGGCCGGATTCTCCGGGCACGGCTTCATGATGGCGCCGGTGATCGGGAGGTGGCTGGCCGAGTGGATGATCCGCGGGCAACCGGCGGTCGATCTAGCCGCGTTTGCACCGGACCGCTTCGCCGCAGGGCCCAGCGAACCCGAGCGGAACGTCGTTTAAGATCGGTCAGGGTGATGCGCCGGCTCCTCCTGATCGGTCTTGCTGCCGGCCTCGCCGGCTGCACGAATCAGCTCCCATTCCAGGAACCGGCTGCCGCCATTGTCGATGGGCACACCATCTCGATGAAGACGTACCAGGCCCGGCTGGAGGTCAGCCGCCAGCGTGACCCACTGGCTGGGCTGACGACCTCGCCATCTAGCTCCCCAAGTACGCAACGGCTTGAGGATTTCACCATTCAGCAGCTGATTCGGGAGGAGGTCATTCGGCAGGAGGCCGCCCGCCGCAAGATCCAGATCTCTGACAGCCAGGTGGACGGCCGCATAGCACGACTGCGTGGCCAGGCTGGGAGCACTGCGTTCGATGCCGCGCTGGCTCGCAACGGCTTCACGCCGGCCAGCTTTCGCGACTATCAGCGCGCGTTTCTGACAGAGGTGGCGTCGGTGAAGGCGATGGCCCGCGAGCGGGCCGCCTCGGCTGCGGTGGCGCTCGCTCATGGAGCCAGCTTCATTGCGGAGGCGTCGCAATGGAGCGATGACACCGGGACCCGTTTCCGCGGTGGCGATGTCGGCTGGTTGAAACCCACGGATTTGCCTGAGGCATCGCTGGCGACGGCCGTCGCACTCCTGCCCACAGCCGGCCGGACCAGTATCGTCTCGACCAGTCGCGGATTCGTCATCGCGACGGTCCTCGACCGCCAGGGCGAGCAGGTGCACCTGGCCGTGATCCTGGTGCTGGCTCCAGACGCCGACCTCTACACCGTCGAGAGCCGGCCGCCGTGGTTTGAGCAGTGGGTGCAGGACCGGCGGCAGTCGCTGGAGCGAGACGGCCGCATTCAGCTTCGGGTCGGTAGCGGCGCGCGTGGCTGAGGCGGACCGCTGGCGGCTGTTCGTGGCGATCGAACTGCCCGATGCGATTAGCGAAGCCCTGGAGGCGCCACTCCGCTCGCTCGACCCGCTGGACTCGGTGGTCCGGCGCAGCCAGCGGTCGGGGATCCATCTGACCCTCGCATTCCTCGGGGTGGTCGACCGCACACGCGTGCCGGAGATTGCGAGCCGGCTCCGATCGGCGACCACGGGCGCCGCCCCCTTTACGGTGGAGGTGACCGGGGCAGGGATGTTCCCGTCCGTTTCACGACCCCAGGTCTTGTGGATCGGTATCGGCGGGGATGACCGGCCCAAGTTGGTCGAGCTGGCGGGCCGCGTGGCCAACGAGCTGCGGCAGGTGGGCCTTGAGCCGGAGAAACGCGCGTTTCATCCGCACCTCACGTTGGGGAGAGTTCGTCGGCCGCCACGCCCGACGGAACAGCAGGTGTTGCGCGAGTGGCTTGCCGAGTGGCGCGATCGCGCCTACGGCCGGCTGCCGGTCTCCGCCATCAGCCTGATGCGAAGCCAGCTGTCGACCGGACCGCCAACCTACACTCAGCTGCAGACGTTCCGGCTAAACTAGGGCTCCGCGTGCGCCCATAGCTCAGCCTGGATAGAGCACCGGGCTACGGACCCGGGAGCGGGGGTTCAAATCCTCCTGGGCGCACTTTCTGTCTCCAGCTCCAAAGCTCGAAGGCGGCGACCGCGCGGGACCCCGGCCCGCAGCCAACCGATCAGGTGTCAGAGCACCAAGCCCGGGCACCTTCCCCTAGGAATTGACACGGGGTGTCTCCGAGAGTAAAAGAAAGGGTACACGCCGATATCCGTTTGTGCGGCGGGCGAACGGCTCTGTGCCCAGTTCCGGGCGGCTGCGGCTTTATCTTGTGGAGGTGGAAGCAATGCGTCGACTACGGTTTGGACTCATGCTGGGCGTGGCCAGCACCATGTTACTGGCCGCCTGCGGGGGCGGCGGGACGAGCAACCAGGCTTTCGATCCGACAACCATCACCGGGACCGTACGTCTGAGCGGGTGGACGTCGAGCCCGTCTGAGGACAAGCTGCTGACCGACCAGGTCGCAGCCTTCGAGGCAAAGTACCCGAAGATCAAGGTCGCCTATGAACCGGTTCCGCAGGACTTCACCACCAAGCTGAAGGCCCAGATGGCGGCCGGGACCGAGCCAGATGTCTTCTACGTCGAGCTCGGCGAAGCGGCGGGCTTCATGCAGAAGAAGGTCCTACTAGACCTTCGGCCCTACATGGCCAAGACCAGTACGAATGCCTCGGACTTTGCCGGCCCGCTTCTAGGCGCGTTCAAGCAAGGCGATGGCATTTACGGGATTCCAAAGGACTTCAATACCCTGGCGCTCTTCTACAACAAGGACATGTTCAAGGCCGCCGGCGTGAGCGAGCCCACCAAGGACTGGACCTGGCAGGATCTGCAGACCGCGGCCAAGAAATTGACGACCGGGAGCGTGTACGGATTGATGACGCCCCCGGACGTCGCCCGGTGGGCGCCGTTCGTGTACCAGAATGGCGGCCAGGTGGTGAGCTCCGACTTCTCAAAGTCGATGCTGACCGATCCCGCCACGATCGAGGCGACCAAGTTCTACACCTCCTTCCAGAAAGACGGGAGTGGGACATATCCGGCGAAACTCGGCGCCGGGATTGGCTGGGCGGGCGACGCCTTAGCCAAGGGACGCGCTGCCATGGTGATGGAAGGCGGGTGGTTGATCCCCTTCATGGGCAACTATCCGGCCATCAATTGGGGCGCGGTGGAGCTGCCGCGCGGGAAGAGCCAGGGGAATCTCTTCTTCACGGTCGGGTACTCCATTTCGGCCCGGACCAAGGTCCCGGATGCGTCGTGGCTGCTGCTGAATTACCTGACGAGCCTGGAAAATCAGAAGGTCGTGCTCAACTCAGGCTTCGCCCTGCCCACCCGGGTGGCACTGAAGGACGACCCCTTCTTCTCGGCCCATCCGGCGTCGGCGGCGATCTTCAGCGGGTACGCGTACGCCAAGCCATTCAGTTGGGGGATCCATACCGGCAAGGTCAATGACGCCGTGAACGCCGCCCTGGAGCGGATCTTGCTCGGCAAGCAGAGCGTGGAGGATTCGCTGAAACAGGCGGACAAGGAAGTCAACGACGCGCTTGCCGGTTAGCGGCTGACGATGTTCGGGAGGAGGCGCTCGGGTGGCGCCTCCTCCGTCGTGGGGAGGAGTCGATGGCGATAGATGTTCGTCCCAAGGTCGGAGCGCAGGCGAAGGTGCCGACTGGCGGGGGCACCCGGTTAAAGCGCCCGCGTCCATACCGGGAATGGCTGACCTCATATGTGTTCCTGATCCCAGCGATCATCGTCATTGGCGGCTTCACGTTCGTTGCCATGGGTGTGGCGCTATTCCTGAGTTTTTTCAAGTACGACCTCTTCACCCTGCAGTGGAACGACATTCACAACTACATCAAGGCCGTCGGAAACGCCGACTTCCACAAGGCGATGCTCAACGTCGTCTACTACATGCTGGTGGTGGTCACCCTGCAGACCATCCTGGCGTTGACGATCGCCCTCGTCCTCGACCGGATCATGGCCGGGCGCGGGGTGTTTCGGACCGTCTACTACCTCCCAGCCATCACCTCTTCGGTGGTCATGGGGCTGATCTTCTCGTGGCTGTTCACGCCGGGAGGCTGGGTCGGGACCGCCGTCGGCGGCGTGTTTCCGGGCCTTCGGAACTTTGGGTGGCTGCTCGATCCCGGAACCGCCCTGCCCGCCATAATGACCACCACGATCTGGTCGACCGCCGCCACGTTCATGATCGTGTTCGTGTCCGGGCTCCAGGACATTCCGGCCCAGCTTTATGAAGCGGCGCGCATCGACGGGGCCGTCGGGTGGCGGTCACTCTGGAACATCACGCTCCCGCTGCTCCGGCCGACCATTTTCCTGGTGACCGTCCTCGGCACAATCGGGACGCTTCAGGTCTTCGACCAGGTGTACGTCATGACCAACGGGGGCCCCCTCAAGTCCACCCTCACACCGGTCTTCCTAATCTATACCGAAGCGTTCAGGGACTACAGTGTGGGGCTCGCCTGTGCCGAGGCCTTTATCCTCTTCCTCATCATTTTCACGTTTACGCTAATCCAGCGGCGATTTATTGACACCACCATCGAGTACTGAGGACTGAATGATGGCCACCGCTGTCGCAATGGGTAAAACGCCGGCGAGAGGTTTGGCGATAAGGCAAATCCTGCTCTACGTCGGGTTGATTCTCTTCGGTGTCCTCACGCTCAGCCCGTTCATCCTGTCGATTCTGGGAGCGTTCAAGAGTACCGTCGAGATTGGCGCCTATCCGCCGACCTTCCTTCCCCAGGTCTGGCACCCGGACAACTTCATCCAGGTGTGGAAGCTCTTCCCGCTCTTCCCTCGCTGGTTCCTGAACAGCCTCGGGCTTTCGGTGACCGTTATGGTGCTCAACGTCCTCTTTTGCGCGATGGCGGGCTACGCGTTCTCGCGTCTCGAGTTTCCAGGCCGGAACATTCTCTTCCTGGCGGTCCTCGCCACCCTGATGATCCCGCTGCAGGTGACCATGGTCCCGAAGTTCATCATGCTGGCCAGGCTCCACCTGGTCAACACCTATCCCGCCGTCATCCTGCCGAACGTTTCGACCGCCGCCGGCATCTTCCTCATGACGCAGTTTATGAAGGCGATCCCGAAGGAGCTCGAGGAGGCCGCCCGCATCGACGGAGCGGGGAAATTCACGACCTTCTGGCGGGTCATCCTGCCCCTCTCCGTGCCGGCCATGACGGCACTGGCGATTTTCAGCTTCCAGGGGCAGTGGAACGACTTCCTCTGGCCCCTCATCGTCCTCACGTCCCCGCATCTGTGGACCCTGCCCCTGGGCCTTGCCGGCTTCAGTACTGAGTACGTCTCCAACACGAACTGGGTGCTGGTGGGCTCAATCTTTACCACGATCCCGATGGCGATCCTGGTCTTCGTCTTCCAGCGCTACATCGTCAAGAGCGTGGCAACCACCGGAGGCAAATAAACTTAGCGAACCGTCGTCGCTAGGGCGGCGTCGTGCTGGGCGAGTCTGCGGAGGCCAACGTCCAACCGTCGTCGCCCGCACGCATGGGCCCGTCCACATGTCTGGCACAACCGTTTCCGCTAGGCCGCCTTGGCGGCGCGCTGGGTGCCCGCAATTGGGGCAGGGCCATGAACCGGAGTACATCAGGGGAGCGAACGCAACCAACAGGACGGACCAGAATCGGCGAGGCTGCTCTGACACCCCGGCCTCCAGTGCCAGTGTACGCCCAATTCTTCAGGGGCGAATGGACTCGCCCATAATGTCCGCCGTGCCCACAGCGTCGGCGGACCGTCGCTCTCCACGAGGAGTGCGGCTTGCCCGCACGACGATGGTCCAGCCGGACGGACGCCACGTGTATCTGTATGGCGCCTTCCAACCACCGCCGGCCTCCTACGTTGCTCCCCTGCTGACGAGTGGCGAGTGGCAGCAGCGCTGGAACCCGCTCCGCCAGGAGTGGGTGATGTACGCCTCGGGCCGGCAGGGGCGAACCTTCTTACCCGAGCGCGCGGCCTGTCCCCTCTGCCCCTCGACGGAAGGCCATTCGACGGAGATTCCCGCCTCGGCTTACGACGCCGCGGTGTTCGAGAACCGGTTTCCGGCCGTCCGCAGCGGAGCTCCGACCGGGCCTCTGCCGCCGGGAGCGAAGCCGAGCGCCGGGGTGAGCGAGGTCGTCGTGTACACGGACCGGCATGAGGGTTCGTTCGGAACGCTGCCGGCCGACCGGCTGGACGCGCTGGTCGAAGTCTGGGCCGACCGCTGTCGCGAGCTGGCCCGGCGATCCGATGTGCGGTACGTCTTCATCTTTGAGAACCGCGGCGAAGCCGTCGGGGTCACGCTCCACCATCCACACGGGCAGATCATGGGCTACCCATTCGTCCCACCGGTCCCGGCGATCGAGCTGGCGGCCGCGTCTCGTCACCAGCGCCGGACGGGGACCTGCATGCACTGCACGCTGGCCGCCGACGAGCGCCGAGCGAAGGTCCGGGTGATCCTGGATCAGGACGGCATCGTTGGCTACGTGCCGGTCTCCGCCCGCTGGCCCTACGAGGTACACGTGGTGCCGGCCCGCCACGTCGGCGCCCTGCCCGACTCCTCGTCGGCGGTCCGCCGCGCCCTGGGGCGCACGCTGCAACAGGTAGCGCGCGCATATGACCGGCTGTTCGACGCGCCGATGCCCTACATGATGGCGCTCCATCAGCGCCCGACGGATGGGCGCGACCACCCCGAGGCGCACCTGCACGTCGAGTTTTATCCCATCTTGCGGGACGCCGGGAAGCAGAAGTACCTGGCTGGCTCCGAGTCCGCGGCCGGCGTCTTTGTCAACGACACGCTTCCAGAAAACACCGCCGCGACACTGCGAACCAAGTTGTAACAGGCGGCCGCGGCGGGCTGGCGAATCGCTGGCGTTCTGGCTTGCGTGGGGCCACGGATCGCGCTGGCGGTGTTTGCCCTGCTCAACAGCGTGTTCTGGGGATTCCTGGCTGGCTGCTGGCGCTGGCGCCCGGAGCTGGTCGAACGCCTGGCCATCAGGCTGGGCACGCGTCGCGGCCATGAGCGCTATCTGAAGAGTGCACCTGCCTGGGGCCGGCTGGCCGCCGTCCTCACCGGCTTCTGGATCACGGCCGCGGCCCTCTACCTGGTCGGCGACCGGACCAAGAGTCCGTTCGCCGTCATCGTGCTATTTACTATCGCCGCCTGCTTCCTGATCATGGCCATCGTCGCCGGGGGCATTCTGGTTCGGACGGTCGGCTTCGGCGACAGCTCAGCGACGGATTCTGGCCAGCAACCGGTCTAGCTCTTGCGCCGTCTCCGCCAAGGCAGAGGCTGACTCCTGGAGCGCGCGAGCGTCGTCGGGTGGAAACTCGCCGGCCAGCAGGCGGAGCCGGTTGGATGCGCCCATGACGGTGTTCTTTAGGCGGCGGAGCTGTTCCAACGTCTCCTCGTCGCTCACTGGGTGAGCTCCACCGCGAGTCTCGCGGCCAGCGATGCGTTGCGTCCAAGGAGCGCCAGGTTGGCGTCGATGACCGCAGGTCCAAGCCGGTCGCGCAGGACGGCCAGCTGCGTCGGGGTAACCTGCCAGCCCGTGGCGGCGTCGGACTCGAGCGCGGCCAGGGCCGCTGCCAGCTCGTCCTCCGGAAGAGCCAGCTCTTCAGGCAGTGGTTGGCTGATCAGCACACCCGCGCCGCCGAACGACCAGTGGTCACGCAGGATGGCGGCCAGGTCGTGCAGCGTTTCCGCGCGGGCGGTTACCGGAAGGTCGGTGAGGGAACGGTAGAACCCGGCCAGCCGGTCCGATCGCCAGCCGATCACAGGCACCCCCAGCGTCTCCAGTCGCTCCAGCGTACGGCGCACGTCCAGGACCGATTTTGGCCCGGCGCAGACCACGCCCACTCGTCGCCGCGAGAGTTCGAGCAAATCGGCCGAGACGTCCTCGACTTCGCCGGGATGGACACCGCCGACGCCCCCCGTGCTCATTACCGTGATACCGGCTCGGGCGCAGGCCATCAGGGTGCCGGCGACGGTGACGCCCCCATAGCCGGGGCTGTGCAAGGCGGCGGCCAGGTTCCAGGGCGACACCTTGGCGGCCCCGTCGCGGCGCATCAATGCGTCGGTCTGCCCGGGCGTCAGCCCGACCCACAGCCGACCCTCGTGGACGGCCACCACCGCCGGCACCACGCCGTGCTCCTGGCATGCCTGTCGCTGGCGCCGGAGCGCCTCGCGCCCGGCATCGGGGGGTAGTCCATGGGTAAAGACGGCCGACTCCAGGGCCACGACCGGGCGCCCAGCTCGCAGCGCTTCGGCAACCTCGGGGGCGATCTCGAGCTGGCTCACTCTAACTTGACTGCTTGACTATAGTCATGGGCGTTGCGGGCGTAGCCGAATTGGTACAGGCGCATGCTTTAGGAGCATGTGGGGCAACCCGTGGAGGTTCGAGTCCTCTCGCCCGCACTTCCGGCTTGTCGAATTGCACATCGGCGTTCCTTCGGGCGGTCCTCCGATAATGGAGGCCCGTCGCCGCAGTCCTTCACGAGGAGAACCCGAATGAAATTGCTTGGCCTGCAGATCCCCAACTTCACCTTTCCCGGAGTGCCGGACGATCGGCTCTTCGAGCGGGTGGTCACCCTCGCCACCGCGGCCGAAAAGGCGGGGTTCGACTCCGTCTTCCTGATGGACCATCTGTATCAAATCCAGGGCGTCGGGCCGCGCACCGACCCGATGCTGGAAGGCTACACGGCGCTGGCCGGGATCGCGGCGCGGACGAGAAAGGTCCGGCTCGGCACGCTTGTAACCGGAGTGACCTATCGCAACCCCGCCTTCCTGGCCAAGGTGGTGACCACCCTCGACCTTGTGTCGGCCGGTCGCGCCATCCTCGGGATCGGCGCCGCCTGGAACGAGGAGGAGCATCGAGGCTACGGGTATCAGTTTCCGCCCGTCCGCGAACGGCTCGATCGGCTGGAAGAGGCGCTCCAGATTTGCCGGGCCATGTTCACCCAGGAAGCGCCCAGCTTCGAAGGCCGCTACTACCAGATCCACGAAGCGCTCAATTTCCCCCGCCCCATTCAGCCCGGCGGCCCATCGATCATGATCGGCGGCGGCGGCGAGCGGCGGACCTTGAAGCTGGTGGCCCAGTACGCGGACATGTGCAACTTCTTCGGCGATCCGAAGACGGTCCGCCACAAGGTCGACGTCCTGGAGCAGCATTGCCAGGCGGTTGGCCGCGACCCCAATACCATCGTCAAGACGCGACTCGGGTCGCTGATCATTCGCGATACGCAGGCGGAAGCGGAGCGCGCGCTGCAGCGACGGCTCCAGGTCCCGGGCGCCAATCCCGAGTGGGTCAGAAACTACCTGGTGGGTTCGCCGGACCGGGTGGCCGAGGGGGCCCAGACGCTTCTCGATGCCGGACTCGACGGCCTGATTTTCAACATGCCCTACGTGGAGGACGAGCACGCGATCGAGCTCGCCGGCAAGACGCTGCGCCAACTCTCGCCGGCGACGGCGGTGCATTAGCCTCACCCCCACCCTGCCGTTCCGCTGAGGGGGAGGGCCATCGAGGCATGGTGTTAGCGTTATAGCCAGCATGGCGGTCAAAGTCGAAACGGAGAAGAAGCCGGGCTCCCAGGTAATCGTCAGCGTGGAGGTGCCGGCCGACCAGGTGGGGAGCTCCATCGAGCGCGCCTACCAGCGGCTCGCCTCCCGGGTCCAGATTCCGGGCTTCCGTCCGGGGAAGGCGCCCCGCCCCATGGTCGAGCGGGAAATCGGCTGGCCTGCTCTCCGGCGGGAGGCCATCGATCTGCTGCTGCCGGAGGCCTACAACGCGGCCCTGGACGAAGTGGGCCTGGACCCGATCGACCTACCGTCGGTTGAGGTCCAGCAGTTCGATCGCGGCCAGCCATTCAAGTTCACGGCCACCGTCAGCGTCCAGCCCGAGATCACGCTCGGGGATTACCGCGATATCCGCGTCGCCCGCCCCAAAACCGACATCGGCGAGGACGACGTCGACCAGGCCCTGGAGCGCCTCCGGCTGCGCTTTGCCGAGCTGCACGACATGGACCGGCCGGTGCAGCAGGGTGACTTCCTGGTGGTCGACACCCACATCATGAAGTCGGGCGCCATCCTGATCGGGGAAAGCCAGACCAACGCCCAGATGGAAGTCGACAAGGAACGGCTGGTGCCCGGGCTGGCCGAAGGCCTGATCGGCCAGCGGCTGAATGAGACCCGCGACATCCGGGTCAGCCTGCCGGAAGACTATCCGCGCAAATCGCTGGCCGGACAGGACGTCGTCTTCCGGGTCACCCTGAAGTCCAGCAAGGAGCGACGGCTGCCAGCCCTCGACGACGACTTCGCCAAACAGGTCGGCCGCGGCCAGACCCTGGCCGAGCTGCGCCAGGAGGTCCAGGATGACCTGCAGGAGGCCGCCGCCCACTCCGACCAGCAGCGGTTCGAGAACGACGTGTTGAAGGCGCTGGAGGAGCGGGTGCAGGTCGAGGTGCCCGAGGCCATGATCGATCGCGAGGTCAGTCGGCAGGTGCGCGACCTGGAGCTCCGGCTGCAGACGCAGGGCATCCGCCTCGACCGCTACCTGGAGTACACCAACACCAGCGTGGACGTGCTCCGGGCTGAGCGCCGGCCCCAGGCCGCCCAGAAGGTCCGTCTCGAGCTGGCCCTGGAAAAGGTGGCTGAACGGGAAGGGATCACTGTGTCCGATACGGAGGTCCAGGAGGCGGTCCAGAAGGCCGTCCAGGAGGATCCCCACCCCGAGCACCAGCGGGAGGACTTTCAGACCGCGGACCCGGTGAAGGCCTACTTTGGGCACCAGTTGCTGATGCAAAAGACCGTTGACTATCTCAGTTCCATTGCCGCGCAAGAATCTTCCGATACAATGGGATCACCCGCCGCACCCGTCTCCGACACCGCGGCGAGCCGGTCTAAGCGCGAGGGGAAGCGAAAGGTTGACCGACCTGGAACTCGGAAAACGTGAGTACCAGGGGGACTGGTTCGTAAGGTAAGCGGCATATAATGGCCAGCAAGCAGGAGACTTCGATGAACATCGATCGCCGTCCCCGGCGTCCGGAAGCTCTCATCCCGATGGTCATCGAGACCACCAACCGGGGTGAGCGCGCGTTCGACATTTACTCCCGCCTGCTGAAGGACCGGATCATCTTCATTGGCACGCCCATCGACGACCAGGTCGCCAATGTGGTCATGGCTCAACTCCTGTTCCTGGACAGCGAGGATCCGGACAAGGACATCAGTCTCTACATCAACAGCCCTGGTGGCATGGTCACCGCCGGGCTGGCCATCTACGACACCATGCAATACGTCAAGCCCCGCATCGTGACGGTGTGCATGGGCCTGGCCGCCAGCATGGCGACCGTCCTGCTCGCCGGTGGCAGCAAGGGGATGCGGTTCTCGCTCCCCAACACCCGGATCCTGATCCATCAGCCCTCGGGGGGCTTCCAGGGGCAGGCGACCGACATCCAGATCCAGGCCAAGGAGATCCTGCGTCTTCGGCAGACGCTCAACGACATCCTGGCCAAGCACACCGGGCAGCCGGTGGAGAAGATCGAACGCGACACTGAGCGCGACTTCTTCATGAGCGCGGCCGAGGCGAAGGACTACGGCATCGTGGACGACATCATCAGCAGCCAGGTCAAGGACGGCCCGGGCGTCAGCAGGGACGGCAAGCTGGAGATCGCGGCCGGCGCCGGCATCCGGCCCAACGTCCAGCCCGAGCCAGAGCGAGAAGGACCCAAGACCTCGCGATGAACGAACGCGAGGATCGGCGCCGGCACACCCGCTGTTCGTTCTGCGGAAAGGACCAATCGCAGGTCCGCAAGCTGGTGGCCGGCCCCGGGGTTTACATCTGCGATCAGTGCATCGACCTCTGCCAGGAAGTCCTGGAAGAGGACACCAAGACCTCCTCCCAGAAGCGAACCAAGGGCGGGCTGATCCCCAACCCCAAGACCATCTGCTCGGCCCTGGACCAGTACGTGGTCGGCCAGGATCACGCCAAGCGGGTGCTCTCGGTCGCCGTCTACAACCACTACAAGCGTATTGCCCACAGCAAGATGGCGGGCGACGTGGAGCTGCAGAAGTCGAACGTGCTGCTGGTGGGGCCCACCGGGTGTGGCAAGACCCTGCTGGCGCAGACGCTGGCCAAGATCATCGATGTGCCCTTCTCCATCGCCGACGCCACCTCGCTGACCGAGGCCGGTTACGTGGGCGAGGACGTGGAGAACATCCTCCTCCGGTTGATCCAGGCGGCCGACTTCGATATCGCCCGCGCGGAGCGGGGCATCATCTACATCGACGAGATCGATAAGATCGCGCGCAAGTCCGACAACCCCAGCATCACCCGTGACGTCTCGGGTGAGGGCGTGCAGCAGGCCCTGCTGAAGATCCTGGAGGGCACCGTAGCCAACGTGCCGCCCCAGGGTGGCCGCAAGCATCCGCACCAGGACTTTATCCAGATCAACACCACCAATATCCTGTTCATCGTCGGCGGCGCCTTCGACGGCCTGGAGCGGATCATCGAGCACCGGATCGGGCACAAGCAGATCGGGTTCAACTCGACCGTGATCGGCCAGCGCAACAAGGAAACGAGCAAGATCCTGAAGGAGCTGCAGCCGCAGGACCTTCTCAAGTACGGGCTCATCCCCGAGTTCGTGGGCCGGCTTCCCATCGGGGTCACCCTCGACTACCTGGACGAGTCCGACATCATCCGGATCCTGACCGAGCCCAAGAATGCGTTCGTGAAGCAGTACCAGAAGTTCTTTGCGCTGGACGACGTGCAGCTGGTGTTCGAGCCGGCCGCCCTGATCGCCATTGCCCGCAAGGCCCTGCAGCGCGGCACCGGCGCCCGCGGGCTTAAGAGCATCATCGAGGACATCCTCCTGAACTCCATGTTTGAGGTCCCGTCACGGCCGGAGGTCAAGCGATGTGTCATCACCGAAAAATCCGTCCTCCTCAACTCGGAGCCCGAGATGTTCGTCGAGGAAGACCTCGAAGAGATAGCCCCCGAGCAGACGGCCTAGCCCCACGCTGAGCTAGTAGCTGCCGGTCCAAATCCGGAGTGCCGGATTCGGGCTGAGCCCGAATCCACCGAGTCGAACTTGCATCTCGGGCGCGGATGCGGCCGATCCGGGCGTCGTCTCCTGCGCGCGTTCAGTCACGCATCGACGGATGCGCTCCTTCACGTGCTCGTCGCCTCCTTCGGCTCGGCGCGCCCCGCATCCCGATCTGCGTCGTCCGATCGGTGGATCCGGGCTCATTTAGACTGGTGCCCACCATGGAGATGGCCAGTCGGTACGATCCCAAGAGCGTCGAAAGCCGCTGGTACCAGACATGGGACGAGCGCGGCTACTTCAAGCCGCGGCCCAGCCGGACCGGCAAGACCTTCGCCGTCTCCATGCCGCCGCCCAACATCACGGGCGAGCTGCACATGGGGCATGCCATGTACACGCTGCAGGACCTGGTCATCCGCTGGCACCGCATGCTGGGTGACGAGTCGCTATGGGTGCCGGGCACCGATCATGCCGCCATCGCCACCCAGAACGTGATCGAAAAACAACTGGCCCGGGAGGGGACGTCCAAGGAACAGATCGGACGAGAGGCGTTTGACCGGCGCGTCCAGGAGTGGTACGCGAAGACCGGCGACACCATCCTGCGGCAAATGCGCCACCTGGGCTTCTCCGCCGACTGGAGCCGCATCCGGTTCACCATGGACCCGGACTACGTGGCGGCCATCCGGCGGGTCTTCGTCAACCTCTGGAAGGAGGGGCTCATCTACCGGGGGCCGCGGATCGTCAACTGGTGCCCCCGAGACTTGAGCTCGATTTCTGACCTGGAAGTCGAGTACGAGGAAGCCGATGATTTCCTCTACTTTCTGCGCTACCCGATCGAGGGCGGCGGGTCGATCTCCGTGGCGACCGCCCGGCCCGAAACGATGGTGGGGGACACCGGCGTCGCGGTCCATCCCGATGATCCGCGCTACCGCTCGCTGGTGGGCCGGACCGTGGTGCTCCCCATCGTGCACCGGCGGGTGCCCATCGTGGCCGATGCCGCGGTGGAGCGGGAGTTCGGGACCGGGGCGGTGAAGGTCACGCCCGGCCACGACGCCACCGACTTCGAGATCGGGGAACGGCAGCGCCTGGAGATCCGCAACATCCTGCATCCCGATGGCCGGATGAAGATCCCGGAAGTGCCGGCCCTCGATGGGTTGCCGCTGACCGAGGCGCGGGCGCGGATCGTGGAGATGCTGCGGGCCGAGGGGGCGCTGGAGAAGATCGATCCGTACCATCACTCGGTCGGGCATTGCGATCGCTGTGGGGCGGTCATCGAGCCGCTGGTGTCCGACCAGTGGTGGGTGAAGATGAAGCCGCTGGCCGGCCCGGCCATCGCGGTGGCGGACGGGGGCGAGATCGGCTTCCATCCCGAGCGCTGGAAAGAGCAGTACCTGCGCTGGATGCGCAACATCCGCGACTGGAACATTTCTCGCCAGATCTGGCTCGGTCACCGGATCCCGGTGTGGACTTGTGCCAACGGACATCAGCTCGCCTACCTCACCGATCCCACGGCGTGCAGCCAGTGCGGGCATCGCCAGCTCACCCAGGACCCCGACGTACTCGATACCTGGTTCTCCTCGGCCCTGTGGCCATTCGTGACCCTCGGCTGGCCGAAAGGCACCGACGACCTGCGCCGCTACTACCCGACCCAGGTGCTCGACACCGGTCGGGACATCCTCTACCTGTGGGTGGCGCGGATGATCTTCATGAGCCTGCACTTCACCAGCAAGATCCCCTTCTCGGAGGTCCTGATCCACGGCAACGTGCTCGACGGCGAGGGGCGGCGGATGAGCAAGTCCCTGGGCAACGGGGTCGACCCGCTGGTGATGATCGACCGCTACGGGGCCGATGCCACCCGTGCCTGGTGCGTCTACAACGGGACCACCGGCCAAGATATCCGGTTCTTCGAAGACAAGATCAAGGGGTACCAGTTCTTCGCCAACAAGCTCTGGAACGCCGCCCGACTCGTGCTCCTAAAGCTTCCCCCCGCGCCGCTACCCGCGCTGGAGGTCGCCCGGCTGGAGCCGGCGGACCGATGGATCCTGGGCCGGCTGTCCCAGCTCACCGCACAGGTGACGCGCGCCTTTCAGCAGTTCGAATTCGGCCCGGCCGTGCAGGGGATCTATGACTTCATCTGGCACGAGTTCGCAGACGATTACCTGGAGTTGATCAAGGCCCGGTCCGACGCCATGGTGCTGTCGGTCGCGGTGCGGGTGCTGGAGCAGACGCTCAGGCTGCTGCACCCCATCATGCCGTTCATTACCGAAGAGCTGTGGCAGCGGCTGCCGCACCAGGGGGAGACCATCATGTACGGGCCCTGGCCGGAACCCGAGCCCGCGCTCGAGGACGAGGGGGTGTTGGCGGAGATGGCGCACCTGCTCGACGTGGTGCAGAAAATCCGCAACCTGCGCCAGGAGTCGGCCGCCGGCGTGGGCCGCGCCCGGGCCAGCCTGACGTCAACGCATCCCCTGCTGGGCCAGCCGGTCGGCCAGCGCTACGTTGCGACTCTGGCGCAGCTCGACCTGGATGGCACCGGGACCCTCAAGGCGGATCGGCGGATCGTGGTGGGCGAGACCGAGGTGGTGATTGAACTGCCCCACGCGACCGGGCCGCAGGAACGCGCGCGGCTCAGCCGCGAGCTGGAGGTCAAGGAACGAGAGATCGACGCGCTCCGGCAGAAGCTACAAAACCCCGGCTTCACCAGCAAGGCGCCCAAGGACGTCATCGAGAAAGAGCGGGCCCGCCTGGCGCGAGCCGAAGCGGCCGCCGAGCGGCTCCGCCGACTCCTGGATGAGTTAAGGTAAATGGAAATCGTGCCTGCAAGGAGGCCTCGGTGCCCGACCTGAGATCCATTCGTCCGTTTCTGGTCATCGGCGGCATCTACGTCGTGGTGTTCTGGCTGGCGCTGTCGTACTGGGCCTTTCGCGACGCCCGCGAGCGCTCGCCCAACCTGGTGTTTCACATCTTCGCCACCGGCATCTCGCTGATGCTGCCCATCTTCGGATTGTTCATCTACATGATCGTTCGGCCGCCGCTGACCATGGCCGAGCGGCGCGCGCTGGAGCTGGAGACGCAGGCGCTGTCCGAGCCGGGCGGTCCGATCCGGGAGCTGCGCCCATGTCCGAGCTGTGGCGAACCAATCGATTCCCAGTACGTGCTGTGCCCGCACTGCAAGACGCAGTTCAGCAAGCTGTGCCCGCGCTGCAACAAACAGCTCAAGCTGGGCTGGAGTGTGTGCCCGTACTGCGCGGAAGAGGTGGGCCTCGACGCGGGACGGCGAAAGGAGACCGTGCAGGTCTCGACCTTCCGTAGCAGCGGCGGTTAGCCCGGCACCGATCCGCCACACAATGGGCTGAGCCATGCCCCTGGTTTACCAGGCGCTGCTCCCATTCGCCATCCTGCTGGGCGCTGCTGGCCTGGCCTCGCTGCCCGATCTGCGGCAGCGGGTGGGGGCGATCGCGCCGGCGGCGACCGGGCTCGCCGGGGTGGCCGCCCTGGTGGTGCTCCTGGAGCTGAAGCCCAGCGAGCGAGTGGACCTGGTGTACCTGCGGGCCTTCCCGGGCGCCGATCTCGCCGTCCGTCTTGACGGGCTGTCGCTGGCCTTCGGGGCCGTCCTGCTGGCCTCCGCCACCGGGCTGATGCTGGCCCGGCTCCGAGCCACGGGTGACCGCCGGAATCCCTGGCGCCGTTGGTTGCTGACCGCCGCCGCGGCCCTGGGGGTCGTGCTGGCCGGCAACTTGCTCCTGACCTACATCGCCCTCCAGGTGCTGACCCTCGCCTGGAGCGGGGCGCTCGACGAGACGGCACCTCGCACTCGAACGCTCCGCCTGGTCCAGCAGGCCGGCGACCTGGCGCTGCTGATCGCGGCCGGGTCGGCCATTCGGTCCGCTGGCACCAGCGCCTTCGCTGGGATGCCCGCAGACGCCATCGGGCCACTGGTCCTGCTCCTGCTCCTGGTGCCGGTGGCCACCCGGGTGGCGACCGTGGTCCTGGCACCGCCCCCGCCCAGGGGAACGGTCGCGTTCGTCCCGGCCGTGGCGTGGGTAGCACCCGGGGCTGCATTGTTCTTGCGTGTCCTCTCCCTGGCCGCCGGCCGCCCCTTCAACCGGCCCGTCCAGGTCGTCGTGTTCGGCGCCGCCCTGCTGGCGGCAGCAGGCCTGAGCCTGTGGGCGGTGTCAGCTCACAGTTGGCCGCGCTTTGCCGCCGCCATGGTGGGGGCACAGGCCGCGATGGTCGTGGCCATCGGGGTGCTTCAGAATCCGCTGGCCACGGTGGGGTGCGCCTGGCTGGCTCTGCAACTGGTGTTGGTGGCCGGTCTCGCCTCGATTCAGCCCTCGGAGGAGTCAGCCGCTCGCGGCATCGCCACCCTGAGCCTGGGCCTGATTCCACCGGCGACGGCCTTCACCGGCGTCTGGCTGGCCGTCGCCAGTTTCTCCGGAGGCCGGTTGCTGGCGGTCGGAATCCCCCTCGCGCTGGTCGCCGGGTTGGCCACCCTGGCAGTCGGGCGCCACCTATCGCTGCCGCGTCTGAGCTTCCGGTGGCCGGACGATCTGTGGGCGGCGATCATCCTCGTGCTGGCGCTGCTGCCGGCGCCCTTTGCCTGGGGGTTGGTCCTGCCGACTGCGCGTACGGTGCGCTCTATCCCGGCGAGCACTCTTGGGATCGACTGGCTCGGACTGGTCGCGGGCAGCCTGCGCTGGCCCACCCTGCTAGTGGGGCTCACAGCCCTGGCGGTGTGGGCCGGGCTGGCCAGACTGCGGCTACCCGCCTTCAGCGGTTTACGACTCAGCCTGGCGCTGCCCGCCCTGCCGCGGCTGACGAGGCCGGTGCCTTCCGCGGGCATTTCCTGGCTGACCGTGACCTGGGTGGCCTACGCGATCCTGCTGGTGATCATGGTGCAGCGATGAGCACGCTCATCGCCTGGGGGTTGCTGGCGCTGTTCGCGGCGGGCTTCGCCGCGTCGATTCTCAGGGATCGATGGGTCCGGCTGATCGGCATGCTGGCCATGTTGGGGGCGGCCACCGGGGCCTTGTGGACGGCCATCGGTCCAGTCGCCGGTCTCTGGGTGGTCGCCCCCGGGCTGGCCACGGCGGTGCCGGGCCCCGGCCCGGCCCGGCGGCGACTCGTCTTCGACCCACTCGTGCGGCGGGCGGCGGTCATCGGATTCCTGGCGGCGGCGGCCACCCTGGCCGCCCTCAAGTTCCCGATCGGCGATCTTCCCCGGCCACTGGCCGTCGTTCTCTGGAACCTGGGCGCGCTGGGAGTGAGCTGGATTGTGGTGGCCGAGGACGCCCGGGAATCTTTGTCGGGCACGGTGCTGGCCATCGCCGGGGGGGCTGCCCTCCTGTTCCTCGGGTCGGGTCCAGGGGGCCTGACCGTCCTGATGGTGGGGGCACTGGCGGCGGTCCCGGCGCTCACGGTCCTCCCGGTGCCAGGGAGGGTACGCGGGCAGGAGTCGGCGCTGTTGGCGGCCGCCGGGCTGACCGTGCTCCTGCTCCTTTGGGGTACTCCGTCTGCTGCCGGCGTCGGTGACCTCACCTTCAGCCTGCGCCCGCCGGCGCTGCTGGCCGTAGCCATCCTCTTTCTCAGTGCCTGGGCACTCCAGCCCGGCGCCCGGGGCTTGGCCGTCCTTCCGGCCGCGCTCATGGTGCTAACCACGTCCCCGGCCCTAAGATGGGCCGCCTTGGCCGCCACCGTGGCTCTCCTGCAGGAGCCCGAGGGGCGCGACCGGCAGCTGGCCTGGGCTGGCCTGACGCTGCTGGCCACCAGTGTCGTGCTGGGCGACGCCCTCGATTCGGCGCCGCGGCTGCG
>Ga0209802_1000328_pt1 | contig 36586 bp, 24 predicted proteins | sample GraSoiAngelo_129_FD_185886 | JGI IMG/M metagenome (GOLD analysis project Ga0209802, IMG submission 185886) | Grasslands soil microbial communities from the Angelo Coastal Reserve, California, USA - 14_0927_12_40cm (SPAdes) (version 2) | ecosystem: Environmental > Terrestrial > Soil > Grasslands ... | reverse complement strand
GCCAAAGAACCCCAATCTGGGAGGCACTTACAGCTCGTTTATGTACGACCATGTCGCGCAGAAAATGAGCGCAAAAGACATACCGGTGGCGCTCGAATGGTTCTCAAGGCAGGCACATCGGCAACACCTCATCGGGCCGATCGATCGATTGATGGATAGACTCATCGAACTCGCTTGGGACAACGTGTACGAGGCCAAGGTTGCTCAAGAATACGCTGCCGCGATTATCTCAAGGGTCAAACTATACGATGAACTTGTCAGCGGGGATGACCGAGTTGAATTCGCTAAAAAGGTCCAGAATGACCACGCGCGCCGCCGGGCTGTTTGGAAAGAGCTCTTGCCTCGACTCGAAGTGGACCAGGTCGTTGGACTGATTACTTCGAGAATTCCACTAATAACTGGCGCAGACTTGGATTGGTTCATCGAGCGCCTCGTTTCTGGCAATGCATCGGCGTCAGCGAGGGTGGAAGCGAGATTGGTGCGGTTCACATTCGACTCTAACAATGGAGCGCATTTCGAAAAGTTATACAACGCATGCCAAGCAAACGAAATACTGAACGCCGAATGCGGAAATTTCTTTGCTGCAGTCCCCCTGGACTCGGCTGAAGCGGACCAACTCCGCGACTTGCTGAGGCAAAAAAAGGAGTGGAAGACACCGAAGCTGCTTGACCCCACTCCGTCGGAACGTGTGCAGGCGGATCTTCAGAAAATTGAGGCCGGACAGATGGCGTACTGGCTCTGGTTAACACGTGACCTGACCCTAGAGCCTACCAGCACGAACTATCCGTACGATATACACCTGAACTTAGCTGAGGCACCTGGTTGGAAGGAGGCGGATGCAGTAACCAGGGAAGGAATACTTCGCGCCGGCATGCGATATATCCACGAAGGCGACCCCGAGAACGATAAGTGGTTCGGGACTCGGAGCACTCCCTACAGCGCGATCAGCGGATTCCGCGCTCTCGCACTATTGATGGTCGCAGGCAATGAAAACCTAGACCAGATCTCGACACCGGCGTGGCGAAAATGGATACCGATAATCCTGACCTTCCCCTTCGGGGGTACTAAAGAGCTAGACTTGCAGTCCGGTCTCCTGAAACTTGCCTATAAGCTTCTCCCCGAGGATGTAATCCAGCGAATTCGAGAACTCATCGAAGCCAAGAATAAGAGCGACGACCATTTGTTCCTAGCTCGCGAAGTCGAGATTTGTTGGGACGATCGGATGGGAAAGGCGCTCCTGGCGGAGGCAAAGAATCCCGAGCTGAAAACGCATATCCTGAACAGCATTTTGGACGTGATACTTCCTCGTCGAGTTGAAGGCGCTCGAGAGTTTGCTGAGTCACTCGTGGACCCGGTTCTGTTGGAGGCCGAACCAGAAAGGTCTAAGGCGATCACGGCTGCCCAAGCGTTGATGAAACACACAAACGATGCTGGATGGGGAAAGATCTGGCCAATTTTCGTCCAGAGCAAAGAGATTGGACGTGAGATTGTTGAGTCAGCTTCATATGGCGATGTAGGGCATGGGAGCTTTATCACGAAGCTCTGCGAGCCTGAATTGGGCGAGCTATACCTTTGGATGGTCGAGAATTATCCGTACCTCGAACGGAAGCCGGGATTTGGTTACATGGGGCCGGGTGACACAGCCGTCATGCTTCGTGACAGTATTATTGAACATCTGAAGAAGAGAGGAACATTTGCCGCGTGCGAGGCGATCCGCAGTGTAATGGAAAAGCTGCCCCAGTACACATGGATGAACTACCACCTCGAGGAAGCCGAGGCGCTTGCGCGTGCCGCAACTTGGCAGCCAGTTTCAATAGGCCAGTTTTTGTCGCTGGCCCAAAATCGCGAACAGAGGTTCGTGGAGACGGGTAGACAGCTGGTCGATCTGATAGTGGAGTCTCTTGACCGGCTGCACTCAAAACTCCACGGAGAGGTCCCCGCGACCAGGGATCTGTGGAATAACCGACAAGATAAGTGGTGGCCAAAGGATGAGCAAGATTTTGCCGACTACCTCACACGCCACCTGAATGAAGACCTAAAGTTACGTGGCATCGTTGTTAATCGAGAAGTTCAAATTCGCAGGGGAATAGGGGACGGCACAGGTCAGCGCACTGATATACACGTGGACGCCGTCATTCCCGGACAGCCGGGCAGCTATGAGCGAACATATGTCATTGTGGAAGTGAAAGGTAATTGGAATACAGAACTTCTTACCGCAATGGAAACCCAGCTGCACGATCGATATCTAAGAGAAAACAAATGCAGGGATGGCATCTATCTCGCGGGATGGTTTACTTGCACGAAGTGGGACGACACTGACAATCGCAAGAACCAATGCTCTCCAATGAATCTCGCCGAAGCTAAGGACTTTTTCTCGCAACAAGCAACAGCGCTGTCCGGGGGCGGATTCCAAATCGAAAGCTACGTGCTTGACGTGTCGCTCCCGTGAACGCCATATAGTCTCCCGGCACCCCAAAGAGCATGTCTTTGTCCCGACCGCACACTCGCCGTGTTTCTTGGCGCTTCCGCATCCAACCAGTTAGAATAAGATGTTTGAACGTGTAGCATTGCAGCGGTCTGCATAAGCACGCATACGGAAGTCCGTCAGGAAACGGCGAAACCCTCAATGGAAGCAGCCCAAATACTCGACCGCGTCGTCGCTCGATTTATCGGCACCAAGCACGAGCGCGATATCAAGAAATTGCAACCGGTGATCGCGGCCATCAACGCACGTGAAGCGGAAGTGCAATCACTCAGTGATGAAAACCTCAAAACGCATTTTGCCGAGCTGCGAAAGCAAGTTCAGGAAGAATTGAAAGACGCTGATCCCGCCGAAAAAGCCTACAAAGAGCAACTCCAGAACGTGCTGGGGCCGGCCATCGTGCCGGCGTTTGCCATCGTTCGTGAAGCGGGTCGCCGCTTCTTGAGCATGCGGCATTTCGACGTCCAGCTCATCGGCGGCATCGTGCTGCACGAAGGCAAAATTTCGGAAATGAAGACGGGCGAAGGAAAAACGCTCGTCGCCACGCTGCCTGCCGCGCTGAATTCACTCTCCGGCCGCGGCGTGCACATCGTTACCGTGAATGATTACCTGGCGCGACGCGACGCGGAGTGGATGAGCCCGCTGTATAAAGCTCTGGGCTTGACCGTCGGCGTGATCGTCCATGACCTGGATGACGACCAGCGCCGCGCCGCCTACGGCGCGGACATCACCTACGGCACCAACAACGAGTTCGGTTTCGACTACTTGCGCGACAACATGAAGTACGACCTGGCGCACTGCGTGCAGCGCGGACATCATTTCGCCATCGTCGATGAAGTGGACTCCATTTTGATCGATGAGGCCCGTACGCCGCTCATTATTTCCGGCCCCTCGGAAGAGTCCACCGATAAATACGCCAAAATCGACAAGATCATCCCCAAACTGATTCAGGACATCGACTACACGCTGGACGAAAAGCACCGTACGGCGACGCTCACCGAGGAAGGCGTCAGCAAGTGCGAGCGCCTGCTGAGTCTCGGCAATTTGTATGATCCTGCGCACATGGAGACCATTCACCACGTCTACCAGGCGCTGCGTGCGCACACGCTCTACAAGAGCGATGTCGATTACGTGGTGAAAGACGGCGAAGTCATCATCGTCGACGAATTCACCGGACGCCAGATGCCCGGCCGCCGCTGGTCCGACGGTTTGCACCAAGCCGTCGAAGCCAAGGAAGGCGTGAAAATCGAGCGCGAAAATCAAACCCTCGCTACCATCACCTTCCAGAATTACTTCCGCATGTACAAAAAACTCTCCGGCATGACCGGGACGGCGGAAACGGAAGCGGCGGAGTTCGGCAAGATCTACAACCTCGATGTGACCGTGATTCCGACGAACCGCGAGCTGATCCGGAGGGAGTATCCGGACGTTGTCTACCGCACCGAAAGAGAAAAATTCGAGGCCGTGGTGAATGGCATCTTGCAGGAAGACAATTCGCTGGCGAACGGCATCCGCGATTATCACGAACGCGGCCAACCCGTGCTGGTGGGCACCATTTCGATTGAAAAATCGGAAAAAATCTCAGAGTTGCTGAAGAAGGTCGGCGTCACTCACCAAGTGCTGAACGCCAAGCAGCACGAGCGCGAATCGCGCGTCGTGGCGCAGGCCGGACGCAAAGGCGCCGTTACCGTCGCGACGAACATGGCCGGCCGCGGCACGGATATTCTCCTCGGCGGCAATCCCGAGCAGATGACCCGCGATCATTTCCTGAAAAACAAGCTGGCCATGCCGTACGCGGCCGCCCCCGCGGTGATCGGCGCAGATTCCGCAGACGGCAACGGCGCGCAGCCCAGCGTCCCAATGGTCTTGTTCCAGCACGAAGGCAAAATCTTCCAGGTGCCCGCTGACCAATGGAAACCGGTCTACGACCAGTTCGCCGAGCAGTGCAAGGCGGAACACGATGAAGTGGTGGCTCTGGGCGGACTGCACATCCTTGGCACGGAACGCCACGAAGCGCGGCGCATTGACAACCAGTTGCGTGGTCGCGCGGGACGCCAGGGCGACCCGGGCTCCTCGCGCTTTTTCCTTTCGCTCGAAGACGACCTCATGCGCATCTTCGGCGGCGAACGCGTCAAGGCTCTGATGTTCCGCCTGGGGATGACCGAAGGCGTGCCCATCGAATCAAAATTAATCTCGCGGCGCATCGAGAACGCGCAGAAATCCGTGGAAGCGCAAAACTTCGACGCGCGCAAACACCTGCTCGAATACGACGACGTGATGAACAAGCAGCGCGAGACGATTTACGCGATTCGCCGTTCCGCTCTGGAGGGAAAAGACCAACGCGATTACGTGCTTGGCATTGCGGAAGACCTCGCGCGCGAGATGGTCGAGACCTATTGCCCACGCGAGCAGCACCCCGATCAATGGAACACCGCGCAGTTCCTTGCGGAAGCGAACGCGCAGTTCGGCGTGGACATGAAGGCGGCGGGCGCCGACCCCGCGACGCTCGGCCATGACCAACTCGTTGACGCCGCCGTCGAAGCTGTCACCAAGCGTTACGAGGAAAAGGAAAAACAATTTAGCGCCGATCTCATGCGTTGGCTCGAGCGCCGCATCATCCTCGACGTCGTCGATTCGCAATGGAAGGACCACCTGCTCTCCCTCGACCATTTGAAAGAGGGCATCGGGTTGCGCGGCTATGGGCAGAAAGATCCGCTGGTCGAATTCAAGAAAGAGGCCTTTGTACTTTTCGAAGACATGATGGCGCGCATCGACAACGAAACGATCCGCTATCTCTTCCACATTCAGATTCAGCAGGGCGAGCAGCCGCCGGAAGCGAGGCAGCCGCGTCCGGAGCCGCCGCGTCAACCGCCAAGCGCCGCTGCGGCCGTGGCCAGCGCTGCGGCGCGTGCTAGCGAGGCTCCGCCGCAGAATCTGCCGGGCTTTGCCCGTGAAATGGAACGCCGGCAACAGCGCCAACAGCGCGAACTGCAGTATCAGACCGGTCCCGCGCAAGCGGAAGCGCCGAAACCTGTGCGTGCCGGCGCGAAAGTCGGCCGCAATGATCCTTGCCCGTGCGGCTCTGGCAAGAAATACAAGAAATGCCACGGCGCGTAGCATTACTTGTTGGGAGATTTAAGAGGTCAGCGATTTCAGCAGAAGGTTGTCATCCTGTGGGGAACCGACGAGGTTCGCCGAAGGATCTCAGCTGATGATGCGTGCTTGCAATATCCGTTGAGATTCTTCGTCCATCCTTGTCGGATGGACTCAGAATGACAGTTCTGAGGGAATCTCTCCTCGATCTCTGCGCGGAGAAAGCGTAAACACAATGCCTCCAGCACCACAACAAATGCCGGAACGCCAGCCAATCCCTGGCGTGAAGAATCTGGTCGCCGTCGCGAGCGGCAAAGGCGGCGTGGGCAAAACCACCGTCGCCGTGAATCTCGCGCTAGCCCTTGCCAAGCTCGGCCATAAAGTCGGCTTGCTGGACGCCGACGTCTATGGCCCCAACGTGCCGATCATGCTCGGCACGGTCCAAGAACCGCAGGCCACCGCGGACAAGCACATCATTCCCGTGCAGGTGCAGGGCCTGAAAATGATTTCCATGGGCCTGCTGAATCCAGGTGATAAGCCGGTGATCTGGCGCGGGCCGATGCTGCACAGCGTGATCACACAATTTTTGCGCAGCGTGGAGTGGGGCGAACTGGATTACCTGATCATCGATCTTCCGCCCGGCACGGGCGACGTGCAGTTAACACTGATTCAGACCGTGGCAGTCACCGGCGCCGTCGTGGTCACCACGCCTTCGGTCGTGGCGCTCGCTGACGTGCGCAAAGCCATCGAAATGTTTCGCCAGGTCAATGTGGAAGTGCTCGGCGTGGTCGAGAACATGAGCACGTTTGCGTGCCCGCACTGCGGCAAAGCGATTGACATCTTCGGCCACGGTGAAGGCGCGAAGACCGCCGTTGCCTACGGCGTGCCGGTGCTCGGCGAAATTGAAATCGATCCCCGCATTCGCGTCGGTGGAGATACAGGCAAGCCCGTTGCCGCGCTCGGCGAGTCCACGCCCGCCGCGCAAAGCCTCTACAAAGTGGCCCGCGCCGTCGCCAACCGCCTCGAGGAAATTGCCGGCACCACCGGCGGCCCAGCGGTTCAGATCGATTGAGATTTCAGGCTTCTTTTGTTTTCGTGGAATTTTGCAGAGCTTCGATCTTGGCCAGCAGACAGTTCCGGCAGAGGCATCCCTCCGCATCGGGCGGCATCGGGACGACGGGAGGCAATTCCGCGCACCAGCAGCCGCCTTCCGGCTTGCAGGTCATCGCAGCACCGCATTGTGCGCAGCGGGTTTCCACAGGGCCATAATGGCGCAGTTGCGGTGGCGCGTCCAGCATTGCGCGGTGCTTGCAGATTGGGCTTCCTTGTCAGTCGTGCAACGCGGATGATATCTTGACGTGATTTGGTAAGAATAGGGACACGATTGGCTCGACAACCTGACATCCGGCCCTATCGCGGCAAGCATCCGCAAATTGCGGCTTCGGCGTATATCGATCCCGCCGCGGTCGTCATCGGCGACGTGGTCATCGGCGAGGATTGTGGCGTCTGGCCGTGCGCGGTGATTCGCGGCGACGTGCACTCCATTCGCATCGGCGCGCGCACCAACATTCAGGATGGTTCCGTGCTGCACGTCATGCGCGATGAATACGCGCTGATCCTGGGCGATGACGTGACCATCGGCCATTCCGTGACGCTGCACGGTTGCACCATCGAGTCGCGCTGCCTCGTCGGCATGGGCGCGGTCATTTTGAACGGCGTGGTCGTTGGCGCCGGCAGCATCGTGGCCGCGGGCACACTGATTACCGAGCGCACGGTGATTCCGCCGGGCAGCCTGGTAATGGGTTCGCCGGGTAAAGTAAAGCGCTCGCTGCGCGAGATTGACAAAGCCACCATCGATTCTTATGCCCAGCGCTACGTCAGCTACAAAAATATCTACCGCGAGGAAATGGCGAGTGGCGAGTGATTCTCGTTTTGTCATTCCGTGCGCTGGGCGGAGAGATTCCTCGCTGCGAAGGCCGACCGCTTCGCAGGAGCGAAGCGGAAAGAAGAAACGTCGGCCTTCTCCGCTCGGAATGACAGTTTGGGTGGTAGAGGAGCGTTCGTAGTGAGCGAAGGCGCAGCCAAAAAAGAGGAGAAGCCGCGCAAGTTTCAAGCGATCCGTGGCACGCGCGATCTTCTGCCCCCGGAGACGACCCTCTGGAACCGCGTCGAGCAAACCGCCCACGAAGTCTTTGCCACCTTCGGCTTCGGCGAAATTCGGGTGCCACTGTTTGAGCGAACGGACCTTTTCGCAAGATCTATCGGCGAAGATACCGACGTGGTATCCAAAGAGATGTATACATTCCTCGATCCGCCTGCATGGCTTGAAATCTTCGAAAAGCGTGGGAATGTCAAGGATGTGGATCGAACCGAGACAACTTTTACAATCAAGAATCATCTCCCCAATGAGGACTTTATCGCCGAAGTCCTGAGCCTAAGACCGGAGGTGACGGCGAGCGTTTGCCGGGCATACATCGAGCATGGGATGCAGCAACTTCCTCAGCCAGTGAAGTTGTACTGCATCGGTCCGATGTTCCGACGCGAACGGCCGCAGAAAGGGCGTTACCGCCAGTTCTATCAGATTGACGCAGAAGTGCTGGGCGGCCCCGATGCGCCCGGCATAGACGCGGAAGTCATCGAAATGGTGATGACGTTTTTTGAGCGCGTAGGCCTGGAAGGCGTTCAACTGGGTATCAACTCCATCGGCGACAAAAACTGCCGTCCTAAATACGTGGAGCTGCTTCGGGTGGAGCTCCTGAAAGTAAAGGACAAGCTCGGGCCCGACAGCCAGCGGCGCATTGAGACGAATCCGCTGCGCGTGCTTGATTCAAAACTCGAAAGCGAGCAGAAGATCATTGAAAAGCTGCCTCGCATCGCCGACCATCTCTGCAAGGACTGCGCGGAACATTATGCGGCGGTGAAACGTGAGCTCCATTTGCGGGGCGTGAAATACCAGGAAAACTGGAGGCTCGTGCGAGGGCTGGACTACTACATGCGCACCACGTTCGAGATCACCGCGAAGGGTCTGGGTTCGCAAAACGCCGTCTGCGGCGGCGGCCGCTACGATGGCCTGGTGGAATTGCTCGGCGGCCCGCCGACAAAAGGCATCGGCTTCGCCATCGGCGAAGACCGTCTCATTTTGTCGCTGCAGGAAAGCGGCAAAGGCGTAGCGGCGCAAGGCCGCGACGTGTACATCGCCTGGATGGGCGAAAAGGCCTACGCGGCGGCGATCCGTGCCGCGAAGACATTACGTGCCGCGGGCCTCAGTGTCGAACTGCCGCCGGTCGAGCAAAAATTCGGCAAGGCCCTCGGCCAGGCTGACAAATTGGGCGCTCGTTACGCCCTCATCCTCGGCGATAATGAAGTGTCGAGCGGCGAATGGACGCTGAAAACGCTCGCGACTGGCGAGCAGCAAAAACTGACGGAGCCGCGGCTTCTCGAATTTCTGAAGAAGTTGTAGTGGCGGGTCTTTCGCGGCGTTTGCGTCCCGGTTCTGACCGGGAAGACCCGCGCTTTTGTGGCACAGGCTTCAGCCCGTGCAGAACACCTGAACTTGGCAATGAGAAAAGAAAGAACACAGCCTAAAGTCTGTGCCACCTAAAGAGGGGAAGACGTGCTCGATTTTCTCGGTAATCTGAAGCGCACGCACTACTGCGGCGAATTGCGCGCCAAGGACGAGGGGCGCGACGCCATTGTTATGGGCTGGGTGCACCGCCGCCGCGACCTTGGCAATTTGCTCTTTCTCGACGTGCGCGATCGCACCGGCATCGTCCAGGTGGTCTTCAACAAAGAGACGCAGCCCGCGGCCCACGGCAAGGCCGAACAGGTGCGCAGCGAATTTGTCGTTGCCGTCGAAGGCAAAGTCGTCAAGCGCCAGAAAGCCAATCCCGAGCTGGCCAGCGGCGAAATCGAGCTGGTCGCTGCGAAGCTGCACATTCTCAACAACGCCAAGACGCCGCCCTTCCCGGTCGAAGAGGAAATCAACGCCGCCGAAGAGACGCGCCTGCGCTTCCGCTATCTCGACCTGCGCCGCCCGAAGCCGCACCGCAACCTCGCGCTGCGCCACAAAATTATTCTCGAAATTCGCAAGGTCATGGACGAGATGGGCTTCATCGAAGTGGAAACGCCCATGCTCACGCGCTCGACGCCCGAAGGCGCGCGCGATTATCTCGTGCCCAGCCGCATCCATCACGGCCACTTTTATGCGCTGCCGCAGTCGCCGCAGATTTTCAAGCAAATCCTGATGATTGCCGGGCTGGACAAATACTTCCAGATCGTGAAGTGCTTCCGCGATGAAGATTTGCGCGCCGATCGCCAGCCGGAGTTCACGCAGCTCGACCTGGAGATGTCATTTCCGCGCCAGGAAGACATCTTTCACGTCATCGAGCAGGTGATGGTGCGGGCCTGCGCCGTCGCGGACATCAAGGCCCAAGCGCCCTTCCCGCACATGCTGTACAAAGACGTCGTCCGCAAGTACGGCAGCGACAAGCCCGACATGCGTTTCGGCATGGAGCTTCGCGACGTAACGAATTGCTTCCCCGAAGAGGCCAAGCAAAAGCTGCAAATCGATGGCAGTGTGTTTGCCCTGGCGGCTTCGGGCGCGGCGGGCTATTCACGCAAGCAACTCGACGACTTGACCGAAAAAGCGAAGGCGCTGAAGGCACGCGGCGCCTACTTCGTGAAGGTGACGCCGGAAGGTTTTTCATCCACCGTCGAAAAAATGATCGGCGCGGAAAACGTGAAGAAACTCGCCGAAGCGTGCGGCGCAAAGCCCGGCGATCTCATTGTCGCTGTTTCTGCGAAGGAACAAATCAAAGGCACGGAAGCCGCCGCGCTGATCGCCGGGCAATTGCGCTTGCAACTGGGCGAAGCGCTCGGCCTCATCGACAAATCGCAATGGAAATTCCTGTGGATCACGGGTTTCCCACTTTTCGAATGGAGCGAAACGGACAAAACCTGGGTCAGCGCGCAGCATCCGTTCACCGGCATCGTGGACGAAGACCTGGAAAAACTCGAATCCGCGCCGTGGGACGTGCGTTCCAAAGGCTACGACCTCGTGCTGAACGGCTACGAACTCGGCTCCGGCAGCATCCGTATTCACCGCCAGGATATTCAGGAACGTTTGTTCAAAGCCCTCGGCCTGACCGAAGAACAGCTTCGCCGCCGCTTCGGCTTTTTTCTCGATGCGCTGACCTACGGCACGCCGCCGCACGGCGGCATCGCGCTGGGCATCGATCGCGTGGTCATGCTCCTCGCTGGCGAAAAGTCCATTCGCGAAGTTATCGCCTTCGCCAAGACCACCGCCGCGCAGGATCTAATGGCTGACTCGCCCAGCGAAGTCGATGCCGCTCAGCTCGACGATCTCGGCCTTGCCATCAAGCAAAAGAAAAAAGCCGCCGAATGATATTCTTGGGGATGAGATCGGAGTTTGGAGTCGGTGTTGCAGCCAGCAAAGGCTTTCTTCAGGGGCTGAAGCCCGCTGAAAACGAACCGTTTGCGTGGGAGCTAAAGCTCCCACCTCCTAAAGAAGCGGAGTTGCGGCCCGGCGCAGGCTGTTTAGCCCCGACATCAAGATATGCGTTGCAAAGGCTTTAACCACTCAGATGGTCCTTTTCTTAGGAGGCCGGGGCTTCAGCCCCGGCGCAAGAGAAGGCCAGCAAGGGGGCTTTAGCCCCTGAGGAAAGCTTGTGAATGTCGACACCTACACATAGAACTGCCGCAGGCACCTCCTACTTTGTCACCACAAAATGCTGGCAAGGGCGCCGCATTTTTCAGGTTCCGGAAATCGCCGACATTCTTCTGCGAACTATTTTCGATTACCGCGAGCGCAAAGCCTATCTGCTTCACGAATTTGTCCTCATGCCCGATCACCTCCATCTCCTACTGACGCCAGGTCCAACAACGACGCTTGAGAAGGCGATCCAATTAATCAAAGGCGGTAGCTCGCATCAAATTCATAAAGAGCGCAATCAAAGGATGGAAATCTGGCAAGAAGGCTTTTACGATTGGACCATTCGGGATGCGCATGATTGGGAGGCCAAGGTCGATTACATCCGAATGAATCCAGTTCGCGCCAAGCTCGTTCAAGTACCTGAAGACTGGCCGTACTCTTCCGCCAGCAGAAAATCTGATCTCGACCCGATTCCACCGAAGTACTTGCAGACTTCAGGGGCTAAAGCCCACCTCTCTTCGCCCACAACGCCGGGGCTGAAGCCCCGGCCTCCTAAAGAAGAAACAGCGCCCGGACCTAAAGGTCCGACCCCCAACACCTTGTCGAAGGCCGCATCATGAGCCGGATACGCATATTGCCGGAGGCGGTGGCGAATAAGATCGCGGCGGGCGAAGTTGTCGAGCGGCCCGCGTCGGTGGTGAAAGAGCTGCTCGAAAACGCCCTCGATGCTGGCGCAAAAACCATTCGCATCGAGGTGGAAGCCGGTGGCAAGCGCATGATCCGCGTGACCGACGACGGTCACGGAATGACGCACGACGATGCGCTGCTGGCGTTCGAGCGCCACGCCACGAGCAAGCTGCGCACCGCCGACGATCTGCTCTCCATCGCCACGCTCGGCTTTCGTGGCGAAGCTCTGCCGTCGGTTGCGGCCGTTTCGCGGCTGCTGCTCGAAACACGCGACGAATCCGAGGCCGAAGGCACACGCGTCGAATTCGCCGGCGGAAAACTAGTCGGCGTAAAGCCCGCTGGTTTGCCCGCGGGAACGACCGTCAGCGTCGCCGACATTTTTTATTGCGTTCCCGCGCGCAGAAAATTCCTGAAATCGGACACCACGGAACTCGGCCACATCGCTTCACTCGTCACGCACTACGCCCTGGCGAATCCCGCAAAGCAATTTATTCTGACAACTCCGACGCAGGAGATCATCAACTGCGCACCGACGGAAAAGCTGACCGACCGCGTCTATCAACTTTTTGGCAAGCAAGCGCTCGATGAGCTGGTAGAAATTCCTTCGGTATCCGCGCCCTTTCGAGCTGCCATCACAGAGCCGGAACTCGAACCGGAGGAGGTAAAAGCCTCGCTCGCGGTAACCGGCTTTACGTCGCGTCCGGAAGTGCAGCGGCTCAATCGCAATGGCATCTACATTTTCGTGAACCGCCGCCTGGTGCGCGACCGGTTGATTCTGCATGCGATTCACGAGGCCTACCGCAATATTTTACCGCCGACTGTTTTTTCCGCGACGTTGCTTTTTCTCGAAATGCCGTACGACGAAGTCGACGTCAACGTGCATCCCGCGAAAATCGAAGTGCGCTTTCGCCGTTCGAATTTTGTGCACGACTTCACGCGCGACACCATTCGCCGGGCGCTCATGAGCGTGCGCCCGATTGCCAGTTTCGCCGCTGCTGCCGCGATCTCTATTCCGCAAACATCCGGTTACGGAAATGGAGCGTTTTCCGGAGGAGTCACGCCCGCTCCGGCCGAATCTGGAGTTCCCCGCGCAGTCATTCCTCCCATGGAAGAAATTGGTCTGGGCTCGGGCGTCGGTTCCGATGGCGGTTTCGATCTTGCAAGCGCGCCAATGCAACCTACCGAGCAGCGAATCCCGTTCACTTCGGGAGTTGCGTTCGACTCCGCCATCGCCCACGCTCCAATCTCAAGCGCTGGGAATTGGGCGGCGAATCTGGCCGCGCCGAGCGCGGATGCTCCCGCGACGCTGCCCCGCCCGGAACAAATCGCGGACCTCAAGCCTTTGGGCCAGGTCAGCGCCAGCTTCATTGTTGCCGTAAACGGCGAAGGCTTGTGGCTCGTGGACCAGCACGTGGCGCACGAACGCGTGCTGTTCGAACAGCACCTCGAAGCGAGGCGCGCCGGAAAGATTGAAGCGCAGCGCATGCTTATGCCGCTGGTGATCGAGCTTTCACCGCGCCAAATCGTTACGTTTGAAAAAATCGCCGAGGAACTCGGTGCAAACGGATTTGAAGTCGAACCTATGGGCCCGAAGAGCGTGGCGATCCAAGCGGTTCCGGCAGGCGTGGTCGCGCCCGACGCGGAAAAGTTGCTCCGCGAAATTCTCGACGGCATCGAACGCGAGAACGCGGCGATTTCCATCGAAACGCTGCAGGCAAAAATAGCCGCATCGACGGCGTGCCATGCGGCCATCAAGGTGAACATGCCGCTCGAGCAATCCAAAATGGAGTGGCTGTTGGACGCGCTCGCAAAAACCGATTGTCCGATGAGCTGTCCGCACGGCCGGCCGGTGGTGCTGCGGTATTCGATCAAGGAAATTGAGAAAGCGTTTCACCGGATTTGAATAAAGCGGCGAGTGACGGCGCGCGAGAGGGGAAATGGGCGATACACAAAAGACGGCGGTGATTTGTGGTTTGGCGAACAAGCGCAGCATCGCGTGGGCGATTGCGCAGAAGCTGCACGCAGCGGGCTGGCGGCTGGCCATCACGTATCAGAATGAGCGGCTCGAGCAGGAAGCCAAGGACTTGATTGCCGATCTGCCGGGTGCGGCGGGGTTCATGTGCGATGTTTCCTTCGACGATCAAATTGCGAAGCTCTTCGAACAACTGAAAACTCAATATGGCGTCTTGCACGGCGTGGTGCACAGCGTTGCGTTTGCTCCCGCCGAGGAATTGAAAGGCGAATTCGTGAACACCACTCGTGAGGGATTTCGCATCGCGCACGACGTGAGCGTATATTCGCTGATTGCCGTGGTGCGCGCCGCCGCCCCGCTGATGACGGAGGGTGGCGGAATTGTCACGCTGACCTACTACGGCGCGGAGAAAGTTGTTCCGAGATACAACGTGATGGGCGTGGCGAAAGCCGCATTGGAAGCGAGTGTGCGCTATCTCGCGTACGATCTTGGGCCGAGGGGCATCCGCGTGAACGCCATCTCCGCCGGGCCGATCAAGACGCTGGCCGCGCGCGGAATTTCCGGCCTGAGCGACATGCTGAAATCACACGCCGAGCGCGCGCCGCTGAAGCGCAACGTGGACCCGGCCGAAGTCGGCAGCACTGCTGCGTTTCTGCTTTCGGAGGCGGGCTCCGGCATCACCGGCGAAACCATTTACGTCGATTGCGGCTATAACATCATGGGATTCTAGGTAGCACAGGCATTCCTGCCGGTGCTGCTTTTGGACCGTTCAAGAGAAATGCCCACAGCCAAGAGTGGCTGTGCTACCCAAATGCCACAACTCACGATTGCTATCGATGGCCCGGCAGGATCGGGAAAGAGCAGCGTGGCGCGGCGCGTGGCGGAGCTGCTGGGATATTCGTATCTCGACAGCGGCGCGATGTATCGTGCGCTGGCACTGAAGGCGCTCGAACGAAAAGTGCCGCTGGACAACGAGGCGCGTCTCGAAGGGCTCGCAAAAGAGACGCACATCGAGCTGAAACCGCCCACGCCGGAGCTCGAGGCGTCGGGCGCAAAAAACCGCGTGTTTCTGGATGGACGAGAAGTTACGCGAGAAATTCGATCACCGGAAGTCACGCAGGCAGCCTCGAAGCTTGCCACGATTGCGGCTGTGCGCCGGGTGCTGGTTGCCGAGCAGCAGCGTGCCGGAGCCGGCGGAGGCATCGTGATGGAAGGGCGCGATATTGGCACGGTCGTGTTTCCAAACGCCGAGCTGAAGATTTTTCTGGACGCTTCACCGGAAGTTCGCGCCGAGCACCGCTGGAAGGAACATCAGGAAAAAGGCGACCGGATGACGGTCGCGGAAGTGTTTGACGAAGTGATCGAGCGCGATAAACGGGACCGCGAACGCAAAGTCTCGCCGCTCATGCGTGCAGCGGACGCCGTGCTTGTCGATAACACCGCGATGGGAATTGAAGAGACAGCACGACTCATCGTCATGCTCGCGCGCGAACGCGAAAAGGAATTGAGCGCTGCAACGGCGAAAAAAGTTTGAGCCGGATGCTTTGTTGCGAATGGAATGAATGCCGCTGCTGCGTGTAGACCCTAAATCGCCGCTCTGCCATGATCAGGTACTTGAAAATAAACAAGTTATGTGAAAAATGGGCCAAAAATGCAGTTTTTCAAAAATTGTGCTTGACAGAATTTTGCGTCTCGTTTACTTTTGGTGTACCTCAGCGTATACCTGCCCCAGTTTGGTGCAGGACCTCACTGAGCGTGAAGAGGCAGATGTGAGACACGAAGACAAAAGCCAAATCGGTTCGATGCCAGGGCGACAGGGTCTCGCGGTCTGCTTATTCGCGCGACTCTAAATTAACCGTCTAAGTCGTTTCGATCCGAAATAATCCACCGCGGTGGAAGTGTTTCTGACCGCGAATGAAACACTCTTTTCCTAGAGTTTTCGTTGTGGGAGAAGTGTTCCCGGAAGGAGGTGTGGTTATCCGATACGAGGTTCCTCTGCCACGCGAATCCGAAGGATGCGGAGCAGGAACCGTTTACAAAGATCTCGCTGAGGACACGCTCGAGCCCCCAAGTGCTTGGGGGCTGTCTCGCCCGTAGGGAACGGCGAGCGCGGGAACTTCCAAACGGCTCCTGCCGCATTCGTCGGACAAACTAACCATCAACGCAACGGCTATACCCGCTGTTAGCTTTTTTCCTTGTGGAAACCAGCATGAGGGAAATGTGTTGATGATTTATGCTGGCGCGGACATCGAGCTGAGGAATTCCATGTTGGACTTGGTCTTCGTCAACCGGCTGAGCAAGAGCTCCATGGCTTCGACCGTTGAAAGCGGGCTCAGGACCTTGCGCAGCACCCACACACGGCTGAGCTCATCTGCCGGAAGCAGCAACTCGTCCTTGCGCGTGCCGGAACGCTGGATATCAATCGCCGGGAACACGCGCTTATCCGCCAGGCGCCGGTCAAGGTAGATTTCCATGTTGCCCGTGCCCTTGAATTCCTCGAAGATGACGTCGTCCATGCGGCTGCCAGTATCGATCAAAGCGGTAGCGACGATGGTGAGCGAGCCGCCTTCTTCGACGTTGCGCGCCGCCGCGAAGAAACGCCGCGGGCGCTGGAGAGCATTGGCGTCGATGCCGCCGGAAAGCACCTTGCCGGAAGGCGGCGTTACTGCGTTGTAAGCGCGCGCGAGACGCGTGATGGAATCCAGCAGCACCACGACGTCGCGCTTGTGTTCCACCAGGCGCTTGGCTTTTTCCAAGACCATTTCCGCAACCTGGATGTGCCGCTGCGGCGGCTCATCAAACGTCGAACTGATGACTTCGCCTTTTACGGTGCGTTGCATGTCAGTGACTTCTTCCGGCCGTTCATCGATCAACAGCACGATGAGCGCGACGTCCGGATGATTGGCGGCGACGGCATTGGCGATGGCCTGCAGCATCATGGTTTTTCCGGTGCGCGGCGGCGCGTTGATCAGTCCGCGCTGGCCCTTGCCGACCGGGCAGAGAAGGTCCAGCACGCGCCCGGTCATGTTATCTTTCGTGGTTTCCATTTTGAGGCGGCCCTGGGGATAAAGCGGGGTGAGGTTATCGAAGAAAATCTTGTTCCGCGCGACCTCGGGGTCTTCGAAATTGACCGCTTCCACTTTAATCAGCGCGAAGTAGCGTTCGCCATCTTTCGGCGGGCGCACCTGGCCGGAAACGGTGTCGCCGGTGCGGAGATCGAACTTGCGGATTTGTGACGGCGAGACGTAAATATCGTCCGGGCCGGGCAGGTAGTTGTATTCCGGCGCGCGGAGAAATCCGAATCCGTCGGGGAGGCATTCCAAAACGCCTTCGGAAAAGATCAACCCGTTCTTTTCCGTCTGCGCGCGCAGGATCTGAAAAATCAATTCCTGCTTGCGCATCCCGCTCGCGCCCGGAATATTCAATTCCTTGGCGATCTTGGCGAGGTCGGTGATGTTCTTTTCCTTCAACTCGGCAAGGCTGATGCTCATCTGATTGCTTCCTTCAACGTGCGTTTCTTTTGGCATATTTCCTTAACTTTGATTATGAAATTGAACCGGCGAATCCGGATTGTTCCTGAGGTGGCGCACCAAACTGGCGGTTCAGTGCTCTAAGGTCACGCAAACCGAAGACGCGAAAACCATCCTAGATAGGTAAACCCGACTTTCCGCAACCGGAGCAGCGCCGGTCCCCTGCGAATTTCAGACTCCGCCAAGTGTGCCTATAAATGCGGTCAGACTCGCGGGGCGGGGCCTTTCCGGAGAATCGCTGCTCAGTTCGTCAAACTCTTGTCTTTCTCGGCGCCGGGCACGAAAGTTTCTGCGACGGGCGCAACCGCGGCATGTTCAAGCGGCACAATGGGGTGCTCCAGCGCAATCTGCAGCACTTCATCCATGGTCTCGACAAAATGGATCGTGAGACTGGAGAGGATCTCCTGCGGGATATCCGCCAGGTCCTTTTCATTGTCCTTCGGAAGCACTACCGTACGCAAGCCCATTCTGTGAGCGGCCAGAAGTTTTTCCTTGACCCCGCCGATGGGCAGCACCTTGCCACGCAGGGTGATCTCGCCGGTCATGGTCACGTCGCAGCGCACCGGGTTTTTGGTCAGCGCGCTCACGATGGAAGTGCAAATGGTGATACCCGCGGACGGGCCATCCTTGGGAATCGCCCCTTCCGGTACGTGCACATGAATATCCAAGCTGCGGTAAAAATCTCTCTGCAGGCCCAGCAGATTCGAACGTGAACGCACGTAGCTCATCGCAGCTTGTGCGGACTCTTGCATGACGTCACCGAGCTTTCCGGTCAGCGTCAGCCGGCCCTTGCCTTCCATCAAAGTCGCTTCCGTGGCGAGCACCGAGCCGCCCACTTCCGTCCAGGCCAAGCCCGTGGTCAAGCCGACTTCGTTGTGCTTCTCCAGCCAGAATTCGCGGTACTTCAACACGCCCAGGAAGTCGGCGATGTTGGTGGCGGTAATTTCCACTGACGAACTCGCGCCGTCGGTGACCACTTTGCGCGCCATCTTGCGCGCGATGTTTTGGATTTCGCGCTCCAGGTTGCGCACCCCGGCTTCATGCGTATAGTGCCGGATAATGTGCAGCAGACCTTCGTCGGTGAAAGTGAGATTCTTCTCCGTAAGCCCCGTAGCATCCCACGCCTTCCTCACCAGGAAACGTTTGGCGATTTCCATCTTTTCCTGCTCGGTGTAGCCCGGCAGCCGCAGGATTTCCATGCGGTCCTGCAACGGCTGGGGAATGGTGTGCAGCACGTTGGCGGTGCACACAAACATCACTCTGGAAAGATCGTACTCAACGTCCAGATAGTGGTCGGTAAACGCGTGGTTGATTTCCGGGTCCAGCACTTCCATCAACGCCGCAGAGGGATCGCCCCGGAAATCCGTGGACATCTTGTCCACTTCATCCAGAACAAAGATGGGGTTCACCGTTCCCGCTTTCTTCATCATCTGAATGATTTGGCCGGGCAATGCGCCAATATACGTCCGCCGATGGCCACGAATTTCCGCCTCATCGCGCACGCCGCCCAGCGAAACCCGCACAAACTTGCGTCCGGTGGCATGGCCGATGGACATGGCTAGGGAAGTCTTGCCCACGCCGGGAGGGCCGACAAAGCAGAGGATGGAGCCCTTGGGATTCTTGACCAGTTGGCGCACGGCCAGGAACTCGAGGATGCGATCTTTTACTTTCTCGAGGCCATAGTGCTCTTCATTAAGCACTTTCTCCGCTGCTTTGATATCGCGAATTTCCTTGGATCTTTTCTTCCAGGGCACCGCCAGCAGCCAGTCCAGATAATTGCGGCTGACCGTCGACTCTGCCGACATCGGCGGCATCAACTCCAACCGCTTCAGCTCCTGGATGGCCTTTTCGTGGACTTCCTTGGACATTCCGGCGGTATCAATCTTCTTCTTTAGTTCATCAATCTCGTTTTTCTCGCCGCGCCCGAGTTCCTTTTGAATGGCCTTCAGCTTTTCGTTGAGGTAGTACTCTTTCTGGGCACGCTCCATCTGGCGCTTTACGCGCGTATTGATGTTGCGGTCAACGTTCAGCTTCTCCAGCTCGATTTCCAGGATGTCTCCGATGCGGTGCAGCCGTTCGAGCGGATCGACGGTTTCCAGCAAATCCTGTTTTTCATCGACGGGAAGCTGCAGGTTCGCAGCAATGGTATCCGAGAGCCGCGCCGGATCATCCACGCGGGCGGCCGCGATCATCGTTTCGTAATTGAGACTCTGCGACAGTTTGATGAACTGCTCATACAGACCGGTCACTTTCTCAACGATCTGCTTGACCTGCGCGGAATCCTCGACCCGCGCGGCGAGGAGGCGAATCGTGGCGCGGAAAAAGCCCTCTTCCGTGGCGATCGAGATCGCCCTTGCGCGTTCCACTCCTTCCACCAGAACCTTGATGTTGCCGTCGGGCAGCTTCACGCTCTGCACGATATTGGCAAGGGTCCCGACCGCGTAAATCTCTTCCGGCTTCGGGTCATCGACCGAAGCGTCATGCTGGGTGGAAAGGAAAATCTTCTTCTCGCCGGCCAGGGCTTCTTCGAGCGCCCGCACGCTGGCTTCGCGGCCGACGATGAAAGGCGTCATCTGCTGGGGAAAGATCACCATATCGCGCACCGGCATCATCGGCACGCGCTTCATTTCCTGTTTTTCGCGAGTGAACATTCGGGCCCCTGAACTGCTGCTTCCGCGGCCGGAAGGCCGCCATCACCGATCTTATATGCTCGAGCCGCCTTAGCCGGCCTTTTCGAGCAAGCTCCAGTTGATTTCGCGAGTGCGGACCATGTCGGCGGTCACCATGAACTCGCGCACCTTCCGCTGCATGGGAAGGTGGTACATCAGTTCCAGCATGAGGTCTTCGAGGATCATACGCAAGCCGCGCGCGCCCACCTTGCGCTGAAGTGCTAACTCCGCGACGGTGTCCAACGCGTCTTCCGTGAAACGCAGACGCACATTTTCGAATTCGAACAGCCGCTGATATTGCTTGAGCAAGGCGTTTTTCGGCTCGGTCAGGATTTTGACGAGTGCGCCCTTGTCGAGATCATTCATCACGCCCGCCACCGGCAAGCGGCCCACAAATTCCGGAATCAGCCCGTAACGGATCAAATCGCCCGGCTGCACCTGCTCGAGCAACTCCGTATTGCGCCGCTGCGGTGTGGCGGGCGCCACGTCGGTGTGGAAACCAAGCGAATGACGGCCGGCGCGCTTTTCGATGATTTTCTCCAGGCCGACAAACGCACCACCGCAAATGAAAAGGATGTTTGTCGTATCCACAGGCGTAAATTCCTGATGGGGGTGCTTGCGGCCGCCCTGGGGAGGCACATTGGCCACCGTGCCTTCCAGAATCTTCAGCAACGCTTGCTGCACGCCTTCGCCGGAAACATCGCGGGTGATGGATGGGTTCTCGTCCTTCTTGGCGATCTTATCGATCTCGTCGATATAGATGATGCCTTGCTGCGCCTTCTGAACGTCGCCATCGGCAGCTTGCAACAGTTTCAGGATAATGTTCTCGACGTCTTCGCCGACGTAACCCGCTTCTGTCAGCGTGGTAGCATCCACAATCGCAAAGGGCACTTCCAGCATGCGCGAGAGTGTCTGTGCGAGCAGCGTTTTGCCCGTGCCGGTGGGGCCGATCAGCAGAATATTGGACTTGCTCAATTCAATCTCGCCCGGCTGCTTGTTCAGGAATATGCGCTTGTAGTGGTTGTAAACCGCCACCGCCAGTTTTTTCTTGGTGCGGTCCTGTCCGATGACGTATCCGTCGAGGAATCGCTTGATCTCCGGAGGCCGTGGAAGCTGGCGAGCAGGCGCGGACGCCTGTTCGCGCTTCTCGTCTTCCAGAATCGTCTGGCAAACGCCCACGCACTCATTGCAGATGTAGGCGCGCGGATAGTCCGAAGGCGAACTGATCAGCTTTTCGACCTGTTCCTGTGTCTTGTGGCAGAAGGAACAGCGCAAGGGCTCGTCAGGGTTGAATTTTTTCACGGGCGTGAAGGCCTCGTCTCCGCTGGGCTTTGACGGAGTCTCTATCCACTATTCTAGGCCGATTTTTCTCCTGAACAAAAGGGAAAGTCGCTGGGCTGCCCTCTATTCGGAAACTGCCTTCCCCGCCTGCTTCGGGCGGCAAAGCACTTCGCGCAGCGAAAAGCTAATGATGCTTGTAGATGATCTCGTCAATCATCCCGTATTCCTTGGCTTGTTCGGCATTCATGATGTAATCGCGCTCGACGTCCTTTTCGATGCGGTCAGCCTTCTGCCCGGTATGTTTCGCGAGCAGTTGATTGATGGTCGTGCGCATCCGCAGGATTTCTTTCGCGTGAATATCAATGTCCGTGGCCTGCCCGCCGAGCCCAGACATCCACGGCTGATGAATCAGGATGCGCGCATTGGGAAGCGCGAAGCGCTTTTTCGGAGCGCCTCCAGCCAGCAGCACGGCGGCAATCGAAGCTGCCTGCCCCACGCACGTGGTCACTACATCCGGCTTGACGAACTGCATGGTGTCGTAAATCGCGAATCCCGCAGTGATCGACCCGCCCGGCGAATTGATGTAGAGCTGAATGTCTTTCTCCGGATCTTCCGCCTGCAAAAAAAGCATCTGCGCGGTGGCGAGGTTCGCGACGTGGTCGTCGATCGGCGTGCCAATAAAAATGATGTGTTCCTTGAGGAGCCGGGAATAAATATCGTAGGCGCGCTCTCCGCGGCTGGTCTGTTCGACCACCATGGGTACGAGAGTTGTTGCGCGATTGTCGTGTTCGTCGAAGTTTTTCATGGAAGCAAAAATCGCTGGCGCTGGGCCGGAGTGTTTCACTTTGCATCCGTCGCCGCGCTTGCTGCCGCGACGGTCTTGATCTTGGCGTTCTGCGCGAGCCAGTCGAGTGTTTTATCGCTGCGCAGCTTGGCTTTCATCCTATCGAGCGCCCCTTGCTTTGTCAAACGAGCGCGAAGCGCTTCCGCCGATTCGCCAGTCTGACCGGCCATGTGTTCGAGTTCGTGCGTGACCTCTTCCTCGGTCACGTCAATGTTTTCCGCAGAGGCGAGACGGTCGATAACCAACTCCGTTTTCACGTCATCCTTGGCACGGTCTTCTTGACGCCGCCGTAGCGCTACCCAGTCCACGTTCACTGCTCGCGGATCAACGCCTTGCGCCGCCAGCGACCGCACCACTCGCTCCAGTCGCACATCCATTTGATGCTCCACCAGCGATTCCGGCACAGGGAAGTCGTGCAGCTTCACGATCTCCGCCAAAACTTTTTCATGAAGCAATTCCTTGTGCCTGTGGTCGCGCTGATGCCCCAGCCCTTCGCGAACCTTTTTCTTCAATTCGTCAAGTGTCGCCGCATCGCTCACGTCTTTTGCGAAATCATCATTCAGCTCGGGCAGTTTTTTCGTTTTGATTCCCAGCACCTCGACCGCGTAGTGATATTTCTTGCCCGCGAGTTTGGGGTCCGGATAATCCGCCGGATATTCCACGTCAAAATTCTTGTGGTCGCCAGCATTCGCGCCCTTCAAGTGGGTGTTGAACGGCTCCATCGTTTCTTCCGCTCCGATGTGGCACAGCACGCTGTCCGCCTGCAGCGGATCGCCGCCGCCTTCCGGCGTGCCCAGCAGCTTCACTTGAGCAAAGTCACCGTCCTGAATCGCCCGCCCTTCTACGGGCGCAAACGTTGCGGCACGCTCACGCATCTCTTCCAGGGTTTTCGCTACGTCGTCTTCCGTGATATCCATCGTGGGCATCTCGAATTCCAGCCCTTTGTAATTGCCCAACTCAAATTCCGGCAGCACCTCAAACACGGCGCGAAACTTCAGCGGCTGGCCTTCGTTGAAATCCAACTTGTCCACTTTTGGCTGCGAAACCGGCGTGAGCTTTTGCTCCGCCACCGCTTTCTCCACGCGTTCGGGCACCAGCGATTGCAGCACTTCGCCCTTGATGTCCTCCGCGAATCTCCGCCGAATCAGCGAAACTGGCGCTTTGCCCCGCCGGAATCCCGGAACGGTCGCGATGCGCGCGAATTCCTTCGCGACACTTTCGATCTTCTTCGACACTTCCTCCGCGGGGATTTCCAACTCCAGCTCGCGGCGGCAGGTTGCTTCAGCCATGCAACGGTCCTTTCCCGGGGCGATTGGTTTGGCAAAGAATCTTTTGCTGGTCTCGACGGCACGCGCCTCGTTGGCGTTCACGAAGAGTTCGATTCGCCGTGATCATCCAACGCGGACTGACTTTCGGAAGACGCCAGACAGGTGAGCTTTCACCTTGAAATCTCAGTATAGGCGACGCTTCCCGCAGCGTCAATTCCTGGCGATTGGGGAAAAAGAGAAAACCGAATGCACAATGTAATCGCTCACCGGTCATAAGAAACCGCCGAGCGACCGCATCTCGCTCCTAATCCGGCTGCGAATAACCTGTCGTCTGGCGCAGTGGCCGCGCCATTCGGACGGAATCCTCACGCCTTTGGTCCTTAAAATCAAAAACAAGAATCGTGATAAGATATGCCCGCTTTTTTCCATTCGATTTGAGACTCCCATGAATTCACTACTTCGTGATCCAGGCAAGAGTTGGTCCGTTTTGCCCCGTCGCCCCAACCATTATTCCCTATTTTATTTTACAATTTATCTATTCCTTGCTGTCGCGATCTTGGTGATTCCCTCCTCGGTGTCCGCCAATGAAGGGAAGCGCAGCGTGCCTTTGCGCGTTCCTCCCAAACGTTCCTCGCAAATCCACGACGGATTCGGAATTAACTCCGACCTGCCTCGTGATCCGTACTTGCCCTGGAATCGCCGCTGGTGGACGCGCATGTTCGATGCAGGCTTCAAGTGGATTCGCATCGGACAATACGAGAACAGCTCCGACTGGACCAGTTGGGACTGGGTCGAGCAGAAACGCGGTGTGTACTCTCTCCCGCCGCAGGTGGATGATTACGTGGACTCTCTCGTCGATAATAGCCTGCTGATTCAGGTCCAGCTCTTATACGGAAATCCGATGTACACTTCGCCCGCAGGCAAGCTCCCGGACGTGAGCGTTCCGGAGCCGGGTTCGTTTCACAACCCGGACCGCAGTCTTTACTCCATCTTCTGGCCTCCGAAAACTCCCGAACAAATCGCCGCTTTCAACGGCTACGTGAAATGGATGGTGCAGCATTTTCAAGGCCGCATTTCCTATTGGGCTCTTTGGAATGAGCAGGACATTGACTATTGGAATCCTGTTGCCAATCCCGAAGAGTATGGCCGGCTTCTGAAATCCTTCGTCCAAGTGGTCCACGAAACCAATCCCCAAGCCAAAGTAATCTACGGGGGACAGGCGGACCCAACTCGGGAGTACACCCAGCGTGCCCTGGATACATGTCGTTGTGCTTCGGGAATCGATGTCTACGCCTATCACACCTATCCCGGCTACGGTCAGAATCTCAATCCGGAAACCATGGACTCCGGGGCTTATCTGTCCGAATCCCCCAAAGCTCTGCGCGGGCTGGTAAAGAACTTCCCTGGCATACGCCCAGACATTTCTTTTTTTGACGATGAATTTAATTCCATTCCCTCCTGGAAGGGTTCCGATGAATCCGTGCAGGCCAAGTATGTGACTCGGGGAATCGTTTACAATTTGGCGGTGGGCGTCAAAACGTTCACCTGGATTCTTGCCGCCGCGCCCGACGGCAATGAGTACGATGACTTCGGCATGATCCATGGACTAACGCATCATGAATCCGATTTCGCGCCTCGCCCTGTTTTTGGCGCTCTGCAGAATGTCAACGCCCTTTTTTCCGACACAAAATTCGATCCCTCGGTCCAAATCACCGCCGCAGAACTCCCCGAATACTTCCACTCTCAATATCCCTTTCTCGCCTACGGTTTCCGCTCCCTCACGGGAAAAGCCATCGTGGCTTATTGGTTGGCCGGGCACAGTTATCCGGGCAATGTTTTTCCGACCCTCTATTTCGAACTCTCGCTCAAGAACGCCGGCATCGAGCACCCGGTTCTGATCGACGTGGTCTCCGGCGAAATCAAGCCGCTCGCCTGGAAAAAAGGCACGGCCGATACTCTCGAAGCGCTGCCCTTGCGCGACAGCATCCTGGCCGTTGCCGACGATAGCTATTTTGACTGGCCCGTTCTGCCGGAAACTCCCAGTTCCCTCAACATTCTTCCAACTGACAGTTCCCTCAGACTCACATGGGCCGTTCATGAAGGAAATCCGACAGGAATCATCGTGGAACGCGAGATTGTCGAACACCTTGGCAACCGCGGGAATTGGGAGAGAATCGCCAAGCTGCCGGCGGCTGCGACCGAATACACGGATTCCAGCGCTCCCAGGGGGAAGCACGTGGGATACCGCGTGCGCGCCTTCAACGATGCCGGGGAATCGGGTTCTTCGAACATTGTCAGAATTAGTCGGTGAGAAGGGCATCGCGTACATGGCAAAACTCGCGATCACCGGAGGCAAACCACTTCGCCGCAAGCCTTTCCCTGCGTGGCCGGTCTACTCCCGTCGCGAGTCGCAGGCGCTCCAGCAGGTTCTACGCTCCCGCAACTGGGGCGGCTACCCGTTTCCCAATGCTCATGCGAGCGCGTTTGCCGCCAAGTTTGCGAAAGCTCAGGGAGCAAAGTATGGCATTGCCTTAGCGAATGGCACTGTAGCCATCGAAGTCGCGCTGAAGGCCATCGGCATCCAACCTGGCGACGAGGTCATCGTCCCCGCCTATACGTGGGAGGGGACGGTAGGCCCGGTTTTGTTGCTGAACGCCGTCCCCGTTTTCGTCGATGTCGATCCAGAGACCTACTGTCTCGACGCTCGCCTCATCGAGCAGGCCCTAACCTCCAAAACGCGGGTGATTTTACCCGTACACCTCGCCATGAACTTCGCTGACCTCGACGAAATTCTGCGCATCGCTCGCCCTCGCAACATCGCCGTGATCGAAGACTGCGCCCATGCCCACGGCGGCCGTTGGCGCCACAAGGGCGCTGGCGCTTCCGGTGACCTCGGCTGCTTCAGCTTTCAATCCAGCAAGCTCATGACCTCCGGCGAAGGCGGCGTCGTCATTACCAGCAATCTCGAGTATCACGAGCGCGCCCAGTCCTACGTGAACTGCGGGCGCGCCAGCGCCACCGACCAATTCCGACAGCGCCTGATCGGCTTCAACCATCGCATCACTGAATTCCAGGCGGCGATCCTCGAAGCCCAGCTCCGGCGCCTGCCGAAGCAGGCCAGGGTTCGCCAGAAAAACATGCAGCACTTCGAGAAGCGTCTCCACGGCACGCCAGGCTTGGGCTTCTTGAAACGCGACAAACGCGTCAAACGCATTGCTGCCTACCAGTTTGTCTTTAAGTATCTGCCGGAGCACTTTGCCGGAATTTCCCGTGCCGCGTTCCTCGGCGCTCTGGAAATGGAAGGCATCCCTTGTGACGGTCTTTTCTACGAACCGGTCTACCGCAGCGCTCTGTTTCCCGTCGATCCTGCCGAATATCCAGCCCTGAGTTGGAGCCGCCCCGAGCCCCTGGACCTGAAGACTCGCTATCACTGTATCGTCTCCGAACGCGCCGCGTACGAAGAAGCTGTTTGGCTTCCGCACCACATTTTCCTCGGCAGCCGCAAGGACGCCGACGACATCGCCGATGCCGTTCTCAAAATTTGTGAAAACATCGGCGAACTCCGTGGTCTCCAGCATCCGGCCATCGCCCGCAAAGAGATGAGCCGTGCCGAACGTCCGCGCATCGAGAAACGCCAATGGTAACTTTGTGTCGCCCTGGTTCTGGTTGATTCAACGACAGCGTAGCCTACGTTGGCGAGCCGACTTTGTGGGCCTTACTCGGACAAAGCCCGAGCCCTTGCTCGCAATTACGGCTGGCCTATTTGTTGGCGTGAATGCGCTCGGCGGGAACTTCCACCTCGCTGACCCCACGGAAGGAAAACAGCAGCTTGACGAGGTACTTCGGCGGTTCTTCCGACGTTTGTTTCACGATGTGGCCGACAGCGTCGGTGACTGCGGCCTGAAACATCACGCCCTCGGCCTGCAATCCGGCCAGGTTCACGCGCACGAGTTGCCCGGGTTCCAACACGTTACCGCTATTTTCCGGCTTTCGCCTTCCGCGGGAATCTCTTGTGCTCTACTCGCTTCAGTTGCGCGACGTCGTCTTTCGTCCAAAACCGTATGCCGACTGGTAAAGTGATCTCCGGCGCCTTGACCCTTCCTGCTTTAATCCACGCCTGCACCGTTTGGCGTGATACCCCCGCCTGCTCTGCCGCCTCACGCGTCGTGTAGAGTTTAGGACTCATGGGCGATGTCATACCACTACTTGACACCCCTGTCAAGGTGAAATCAGCCCCCTGGCTGGCCCTGCGGCCCGTTCATAAATCTTTTTTTCTTTGCGGCTTCGGTGTGCGGACCTTCCGTCGCTCTTACGAAACGGGGGCGTTTCAGAGCACACTTCCGCCGCAAATCAATCCAAAGAGCGTGCCGCCATGTTAGATTCTTAGCAAAACAACGGAGTGAGAATCGAGAGATCGCACGACGACGGCACCAAAGGATGCGGACATCAGAAGCAAAGCGGTGGTCGCATTCCTGGACGGCCGCCGCCTGAAGGGCTACATTTACAATTTTTCCTCGCAGAAGGACCGCTTCCGTCTTTTTTTCGAAAAGGATACGCTCCAGCGCGAAGGAACCGACGTGCAAATCAAAGACTTGAAAGCGATCTTTTTCGCCAAAGATTTCGTGGGCAACTCTGAGTATCAAGAATCCCAGATGGTTCCGCTAGGGAATCAAGGCCGAAAAGCCGAAGTTACTTTCCGCGACGGGGAAAAAATCGTCGGCACAACCGATGCCTACAATCCGCAGAAAATCGGATTCTTCATGGTCCCTGCGGATCCCCGATCCAACAATCAGCGAGTTTTTGTCGTCACCAAAAACGCACGCCAAATTCGCTGGATTTGATCAAAGGGAGCCCTTCGGCCTGCGCAATCGAGTAACCGTGGCTTGCTTTACCCCCTCCGGGCTCGATGTGAGCCGGGCTAGAGCGTCATGTTCATCGACACTCGTGGATCGACCCGATCAACTCAGTCCATGTGGAGCGTGCCCTCGTTTTCGCCGACGCGCTGAGGCGCTGGGAGCTACCCATTAAGAGCAGCCCACCAATAACAGGAATGCTTACTCGCCGCCAAGCGCTCAGGGCGCTGGCGGTTGCAGGAACCGGCACGCTCGCGCTGGGGCTTTACGCTTGGCGCATCGAGCCTCACTGGCTCGATCTTACCTACCCCGTATTGCCCATCTCGGGCCTTCCGCGCGAACTGGAGGGGCGTACCCTCGCACAGGTCAGCGATCTACATGTCGGTCCCAAAGTCGACGATGAGTACATTATCCAATCGTTCCGCAGAGTGTACGAGCTCGCCCCCGACTTCGTAGTCGTCACTGGCGATTGGATCACCTACCGGAGCCCGCGCCAGTTCGAGCAGTTGCGACGCGTCCTGGGGCACATGCCCCATGGCCTTCTTGGAACGGTCGGTATTTTGGGCAACCATGATTATGGTTTGAGATGGCGGATGCTCGACGTCGCGGATCAGGTGACAGCAATCGCGCGTGCCGCAGGTGTCGCAGTGCTCCGAAACGAGTCATCGGTCATTGCGGGACTCCAGTTCCTTGGGCTCGATGACCTGTGGAGCCCACGCTTCGATCCGGTGGAACTGCTCGCACAGAGAGGCGAGGATGCCTCTACGATTGTCCTCTGCCACAATCCCGACGCCGCAGATCACGCGGTTTGGGGCCGCTACCAGGGCTGGATCCTGGCCGGGCACACGCATGGGGGCCAGTGCAAGCCACCGTTCCTGCCCCCGCCGCTGCTGCCCGTCAGGAACAAGCGCTATACCGCGGGCGAGTTTGGATTGTTGGGGAACCGCCGAATGTACATTAGTCGCGGCGTAGGCCATCTGCTGCAGGTTCGTTTCAACGCACGTCCAGAAATTCCGGTATTCCAGCTCCGGCGTTCCCGCTAACGGAAGTTCGCGACTTGCTTCCGCAAAGCGGTGTTATATGAAGGGTCGTTCATGGACAACGGCGAACATTTCACGCGCTGGCGAGCTCTTTGAGCAGAACCCTTCCTTTGCGGAACCACGGCCGTTCGCGTCTCTGCATGTAGCGTGGCAGCGTGTGCTTCTTGGCCAGCAGCTTCTGCGCCCATTCGCGCGCTTCTTCGCGCCGGTTTGCCGCCTTCAGATAACTTGCGTAGTTGTAGAGCGTCTCGGGAGTCGTGGAGATCTGTGTGACTTCGGCAAATAGTGGCTCGGCGCGTTCCAGTTGTCCCGTGCGGGCATAAGCATCCGCGAGCAACCCTGCTGCGCGGTAATAATCACATTTCCGGTCTCCCGCGACCACTCGCTCCAGGTCAGCAATTGCTGCGGCCAAATCATTCAGCCCCAGAGAACACTGCGCACGGGAATAAAAGGTGTAGATCGAATCGCTACGCGCCGAGATTGCGTGGGTAAATGCTTCGCGCCCTTTCGCATACTGCCCCTGATCTTTGTAAAGCTCGCCCAGTTCTTCGTAATTCGCGGGCGAAGGATTATCGAGGATATCGGTTTCGACCTTTTGGATGCGCGACCTGCGCCCGAATCCTTGAAACACGCCGCGCAGCAGGCCGAGGTCCGGCAGCACTTCCGCGACGATGTACACGCTCGCGCCCAGGAAGCCACCGAAAAATATGATGAAGAACCAATAGGTCTCCGGGCGACGCCGCACGAAGTGCACGATCGCCAGGATTTGCACGATGTAGCCCCAGGGATAAAAGAGATAGCTCAGACCAAACACGGACGGTCGCCCCGTCAAGAGAATCGCTTCGATGCGCAGCGCGGTCAAACGGAACATCGCCCTGCGAGGTGGACAAGTAACGGGCTTATATCGCAGAGCCACCGGAGCTGCGACCGCTCACCGGGATGTATGCCTCATTTCACGTACAGTGCCAGCCAATCCAGAAACGTCTTATACCAGAACTGTACGTTTTGCGGTTTCAGCACCCAGTGTCCCTCGTCGGGGAAAACGATGAGCTTCGACGGAACGCCCTGGCGCTGCAACGCGCTGAAAAACTCCAGCGATTGCGTATAAGGAACCCGGTAGTCGCGCTCGCCGCAGATCACGAGGGTCGGCGTCTTGAATTTTCCGAGTTCGCCCGCGTAGGTTGAAGGCGACCACTTCTTATAGCTTTCGGGATTGGTCCATGGTGTGCCTTGCATGTCGTGTTCTTCAAACCACAATTCCTCCGTCGCGTACATGGACACTTTGTCGTACACGCTCGCGTGGCTAATGATCGCCTTGAACCTCCCCGAATGCGTCGCGATCCAGTCCGCCATGTATCCGCCGTACGAGCCGCCGGCCGCGGCTATTCTCGCGCCGTCCACAAACGGGTATTTCTTGAGCGTGTAGTCCACGCCATCCATCACGTCGACGTATGCTTTGCCGCCCCAATCATTTGTGATTTCATCCGTGAATTTCTGGCCGTATCCGGTCGATCCGCGCCGGTTGATCATCAGCGTGACATAACCCGCTCCGGAAAAAACTTGCGGGTTCCACCGGTAGCCCCACGCATTCGACCACATCGTCTGCGGCCCGCCGTGGAGCAGCACCAGGAGAGGATATTTTCTTGTGGCGTCAAATTTCGGCGGGCGAATCAGCATTGCCTGCACTTTCGTTCCCTCGGCGCCGTCAAACCAAAAGGTTTCCGGCGCATTCATCTCCAGCGCGGTGAGAATCGAATCATTGTGATGTGTCAATTGGCGTACATTTGAGCCGTCCCCGGCTGCCACGAAGATTTCCACGGGCATGGTCAGGCTCGTTCGTTCGAAGGCGAGCATTTTTCCGTCGCGGCTGAAAGAAATCGCGGCGTTGAAGGTCTCCGCGATAAATTTTTTGGGTTCGGCTCCCACACGGGCTGACATCGCATAAACCGGTTTTTGCGTTTGGTCTTCCGCCGTGAAATAAATCGTCTTGCCGTCGGCAGACCAAGCTAGTTCGTCCGCACTGCGATCAAAATTTTCGGAGAGGTTTTCGATCTTACCGCTCTGCCGGTCATAGAGCATCACGCGCCAGCGGTCCGATTCGTATTCCGGCGTGAGCTGCGCGTGATACCCAATATATTTTCCATCCGGCGAATACACCGGATTCCCGTCGAATCCCGGCTGCGTGGTGATGCGTTTTTCTTCGCCTCCGGCCACCGGCACGATAAACAAATCGCCATTTGTGGTGATCGCTTCCATCTTGTCGGTGACTGCCGTGAAACAAATCTCTTTGCTGTCAGGCGAAAAATTGATGTCTCCCGAGCCTCCCCGCTCATCCGGAGGAACATCGTAGTCGGCCCCCAAAGTGAGATCGTGCGGCGCCGCCCTTCCATCGGCGGAAACAACAAACAAATGGCTCCGCTTGCCTTCATTCCAGTGTGTCCAGTGGCGATAAAGCAGGTGCTCAGCGACGTGTACCTTGACCTTGCTCTTTTCTTTTTCCGCGTCGCGCTTGCTATTGCAATCATCGTCCTTGCAATCCGGATAGACAAAAGAAGTAAACGCAATCGTTTTCCCGTCCGGCGACCATTTCAGCAGATCCGCGCCGGTCGACACTTTCGTCAGTGGGTGCGCTTCGCCGCCTCCCATCCAAAGCAAATACACCTGCGATTCGCCGCTGCGCGAAGAAAGAAACGCCAGCGTTTCCCCGTCCGGCGACCAAACGGCCGAGGAATCATGCCCGCTCTGCGTCAGTTGCATGGGGGCTCCGCCCGTGGTCGAGACGATCCAAATGTTACTCACGCCGCGGTTTGCATCCATGTCCGGCGTGGACATCGTGTACGCCACCCACTTCCCATCCGGCGAGATTTGCGGCTCTGCAATGCGATGCATTTTGATCATGTCATCGAACGTGATGGCATGTTTTGTCGCTTCTTGGGCCGCAACAGCGAATGCAAATCCGAATACCAAGGCGCTAAAGAATCCAATGCGCCGAACGATACCTTTCATTTCTCTCTCCCGTGCGAAACTGCGAGCTTCAAGGCTCTTGGCGGAACCCCGGATGATGTCACGATTCGGCATCGAATCCAATAGCGCGATTGCGCGCCCACAGCCAATTCCCAAAGGCCAAAACGGCGGTGGTGCAAATCACGATGAATTCTCCCCTATGCATCCGCGTCACGAGCACTGCGGTGAAAAGAAGCGCAAGTACGGCAAAGGTGATTCCGCCGGGGAGGCGAAAACGCTCGGCATGGGGCTGCTTTTTGCGCAACACGGGCAGTGCCGCAGCAACCGAGCCGTAAACGAAAAGGCGTGCGACGCTGGACAACATTGCGTTCCAGCGAAAATCTCCGGCAATCGAAAATACAAGCAGGAGTACGGCAAAGATGACGATGGAGACATGGGGTGTTCGAAAGTGCGAATGAACCCTGCCGAAGAAGGCGGGAAAATCGCCGCGTTCGCCCATGGCAAACGTAATTCGCGGCGTGTGCAGCATGTTGGCGCTGAGATATCCGTAGGCGGAGACCAAGGTGCCTGCCGCGACGATCTGCACGCCGAAATGCGGAAGGAATCGCCGCGCGGAGTCCACTACGGGAGCCGCGGATGCACCGGCATTCGAAATGGTGTGGATCACCAGGTATTGCACCGCAATATACAGCAAGGTCGTTGCCGCGATCGCGGTAAACAGCGCGAAGGGAATGTCTTTGCGGGCATCGCGAGTTTCTCCAGAAGCGATGAGCGCCGCTTCAAATCCGCCGTACGAATACATCATCAGGAGCACGGCCTCAAACCAGTCAGCCGAATTGGCTTGCGTGGGCGCGGGATTCACACGCAGTCCTGGATGCAAGGCGAGGGCCGCAAACCCCGCCACGACGAAAAATACAAGCAAGCTTACTTTGGTGACGGTAAAAAAATTGCTGAGCTGATTTCCTCCGGTGACTCCGCGATAGTTCACGGCGGCAAGCAATCCGATGAGGATTGAAAGAACGGCAGCGCGCACAAAGGGTCTTGTCACTGCGGGAATGAATCCGCTCAGGTAGGTGATGAAGAGGTTCGCCACGGCCGAAACAGCGGCAATGCGGGTCAGCCAAGTTAACCACCCATTCTGAATCGCGAGAAAACGGCCAAAGGCGACTCTCGCGTAGAGGTACGGTCCGCCGGTATCCTGGAATTGCGAAGCGACTTCCGCCATGCACGCTGCGATGACGGCAATCACCACGAATGCTACGAGAAACCCGATGGGGCTGAGCCTGCCCAGGCGCGCGGCGATCAGCGCAGGCAATCCGAAGATGCTTGCGCCAACCATGGTGTTGACCATCAGCGCGGCGAGGCTCCAGCACCCAATCGTTCGAACAAGTCCGCTTTTTGATTCCGTCAAGTGCGCTTCCGCCCGTCTTCGTTTGCGGGGATTCTTGAGCTACTGCTCAATAACTGCGGCAGCCTAGCATAAGTCCCCGCACCAGACACGTTGGGCACGTGCAGTTCCTGCTGCAATAGTCCTGCGCAAGCAGAGACCGCGGACGCGACTCTGCTACAATCGTTCCGCGGACATCACATGCCGACGAGTAGCGGACTTTTTTCCAGAAATTTCAAGAAGACGTTTCCCATTGCCGCCCGCGGCGAAGGCTGCTGGATCATCGATCAGAGCGGCCGCCGTTTTCTCGACGCCGCCGGGCAAGCTGCTGTGGTGAGCATCGGCCACGGCGTTGCCGAAATCGGCCGCGCCATGGCAGAACAATCCGGGCACATCGCTTTCGCACACACCTCGCAATTTCACACCGCGCCGGCAGAAAAACTCGCCGAGCGTTTGCTGGCGCTTGCTCCTGCGAATTTCCGCAAAGGCGGGCGAGTCTATTTCACTTCCGGCGGTTCGGAAGCCACGGAAACGGCGATCAAGCTGGTTCGTCAGTTTCACCTTGAAACCGGCCAGCCCAATCGCTACCGCGTCCTTTCGCGGCGTCAGAGCTATCACGGTAGCACGCTTGGTGCGATGTCCGTGAGCGGGAACGTGGCGCGCCGCGCGCCGTACGCTCCGCTGATTCCGGAATGGGGACACATTGCGCCCTGTTTTTGTTATCACTGCCCATTCGAAAAAACGTTTCCGCAATGCCAGCTCGCCTGTGCGGAGGACCTTGAAGCTTTTCTGCTGCAACATGAGCGCGAGCAAGCGGCGGCTTTCATTTTCGAACCGGTTGTTGGTGCTACTCTCGGTGCCGCAGTACCACCCGAAGGTTATGTCGAGCGCATCGCAGAAATCTGCCGCAAGCACAACATTCTCCTGATTGCGGACGAAGTCATGACCGGCATGGGACGAACCGGAAAACCTTTCGCAATGCAGCACTGGGGCATCGAGCCGGACATGATTCTGGTGGGGAAGGGGGTGGCCAGCGGGTACGCACCGCTCGGGGCGGTTCTCGTTTCCGCGCGGGTTGTGGAAGCATTCGAACGCGGTTCGGGCGCCTTCATGCACGGCTTTACCTATCAGGCGCATCCGGTCTGCACGGCGGCGGGCAACGCAGTCCTCGACTATCTCGAGGCGCACAAACTCTTCGAGCGCGTGAGCCCGGCGGGAAAAAATCTGCGCGACGTGCTTGCTCCGCTGCAATCGCATCCGCATGTGGGCGACATTCGGGGGCTTGGTCTCCTGATAGGCGTCGAATTTGTCAAAGACAAGTCCACGCGCGAGCCTTTCCCCAGGACTGAAAACATCGCGGAGCGCATTCGCCAAGCCGCCGTCGCGGAAGGCGTGCTTACCTACCCGACGCAAGGCTGCGTCGATGGCCAGCGAGGAGATCACATCCTGCTCGCGCCCCCGTTCCCGATTTCGCAGGAAGAGTGCGCACTGGTCGCGCGCGTTCTCGAATCGGCACTGGCAAAAGTGTTTTCCGCTTGATTTGGCATGGGGTGAGTGTTCCTTTTTTGGAATCTGTTTTCTCGCTTTTGTGGAGAACTAACTACTCATGCGCTATTTTTATCGTGCGGTTCTGTTCACTTTTCTCGTTCTCCTGATTCTTTCTTTCGCTCTTCTTGCGCAGCGCCCGGAAGCGGTGCCCCCATCTTCGTCCATTCTTGGATTCTCCTCGCAGCGCGCAGCCACCGAACATCTGCTCGAAACGGATTTTCAGGCGATTCCTTCGCCGGAAAAGGCGAAGGAATGGCATCGCGTATTCACAGCTGAGCCTCATCCGGCGGCATCCGAGCGCAACAATCAGCTTGCGGATTTCATCGCCGACGCCTGGCGCAAGCAGGGCTGGGAAGAGGTCACGCTGCGCCGTTACGATGTTTGGCATTCGCGCCCGCGCAGCATCACTCTCGAAATGACCGCCCCCGTGCATTACACGGCTTCTGTGCGCGAGGACTTGTACGACGCGGATCCGGACACGAAAAATCCCACGGTCTCCGGTGCCTACTTTGGCTACTCGGCTTCCGGCGACGTCACGGCCGAAGTGGTCTACGCGCATAGCGCGAATCCCGAAGATTACAGTCTGCTCCGCAAGAACGGAATCAGCGTCAAGGGCAAAATCGTTCTCGTGCGCTATTCGAATCCGTACAGCTATCGCGGGTTCAAGGCACTCACCGCGGAACGCGAAGGTGCCGCAGCCCTGCTGATTTACTCCGATCCCGCGGAGGATGGCTACACGCACGGGAAAGTGTTTCCTGATGGGCCGTGGGGACCGGAGAGCCACATTCAGCGCGGCGCCATTACTTACGACTACATCGTGCCCGGCGATCCGACGACGCCTGGCTGGGCTTCTGTTCCCGGTGCGAAGCACATTGCTCCCGAGGAAGCACAGTCGCTGCCGAAAATTCCCGCGCTCCCGCTTTCTTGGCGCGACGCCAAACCGCTGCTGGAAAACATGACCGGTCCCGAGGCGCCGAAAGACTGGCAAGGCGCGCTGCCGATCACTTATCGCCTCACTGGTGCGGTGACGGCGCATGTGAGAGTGGACATGGATACGAGTCTGCAGCCTTACACGGTGGTGGAAGCGCGGATTCTCGGGAGCGAACTACCGGATGAATGGGTGTTGCTCGGCAATCATCGCGACGCGTGGGTCTTTGGCGGAGTCGATCTCTCAAGCGGCACAGCTTCGATGATGGAGCTGACGCGCGCGCTTGGCGAGTTGAAGCAGCGCGGGATTCGGCCGCGCCGCACACTCGTGGTTTGTAGTTGGGACGGAGAAGAATACGCGCTGACCGGA
>Ga0209802_1000326_pt1 | contig 36794 bp, 35 predicted proteins | sample GraSoiAngelo_129_FD_185886 | JGI IMG/M metagenome (GOLD analysis project Ga0209802, IMG submission 185886) | Grasslands soil microbial communities from the Angelo Coastal Reserve, California, USA - 14_0927_12_40cm (SPAdes) (version 2) | ecosystem: Environmental > Terrestrial > Soil > Grasslands ... | reverse complement strand
AGGATGTGCAGGAAGAGCACGAGCGGGTAGAGAACGGTCGTATTCATCGGCAACCTCCTGAGTCAAGCTGGTAGCTCCCTCTGTTGTACCACAGATGCTTTGATTAATGTAAATATCTGATTACTCCTATAATATGGTGGCTAGAAGGAAACCGTGAGATTCAGGTACGATGGTGGCATGCCGCGCGTCCCGCAGACGAAGGCCACCCTGGCGGCGGAGGCCTGGCGGTCGATCTTCGATTTCATCGTGGCCACCGCCCCGCAGCGCAACCGCTACATCGGGGAGTCTGGCCTCACCCCGAACGATGCCCGGGCGCTGAGCAGTCTGAGCGCCAGGTCCGGACGGACCATGGGGGCGCTCGCCGAAGAGTGGAAATGCGATGCGTCCACCGCGACCTGGATCGTGGATCGCCTGGAGGCCAAAGGTCTCGTCGAACGCCGGCCCCACGCCACCGATCGCCGGGTCAAGCTGGTGGTACTGACGCCGCGGGGATCCAGGACGAAGGCCAAGCAGATGGAGCGCATGTATATTCCGCCCCGCGAACTCCTGGACCTCGACCTCGATGACCTGGTGACACTCCGCAGCGCGGTCGCCAAACTGGCCGCGCGACGCACCGAGGGCGCTGACCCGAGTGCTTAGCCGGGATTCGGACTGAGCTGAGGTAGTTCGCGGCGGCTGCTAGCTTGGCGAGCCGGGATCGTCGAAGGTGACTTCGACCAGCGGGCTGTAGGTGACCATGGTCTCGACGTCGTTGCGCCTCCAGGCGCGGGCAACCTCAGTGAGCACTGTTCGGCGCTCGGCCTCGTCGGTGATGATCCGCGCGGTGGCCGGCAGGTCGGCGCGGGTCGTGCCCTTCAGGTGGAACGTGAAGTGCGGGTCGGCCTCCAGGTTGGCCAGCCAGCTCCGGCGGCGGCGGCTAGGCATCCCGCTCAGGTAGATCCGGCCGCCGATGTTGTGGAAGACGATCTCGATCCGGCGGGGCTCGCCCGACCGCCGGCCCGTGGTGGTGATGTCGACGGTGCGGCCCCGGGTGAGCGCCTGGCGAATCTTCTCGTCCATCATCCTGGCCGCTTAGGCCGTCGCCTCCCCCGCTTGAGCCTCGGAGGGGACCTCGCCGAAGGCGGGCTGGCGGGCCGACCGGATGGGCACCTCGCGCATGAACAGACTCGCCACCAGGGCGACCGCGACGATAACCGCCGCGTAGAGAAAGAGGTCGTGCAGGGTGTCGGCCAGGCCAACGCGGACGGCGATCAGGAACTGGTCGAAGAGCTGCTGGGCCTGGGGTGGCAGACCCGCTCGGATGGCGGCCAGGCGCGCCGGGTCGAAGAGGGACTGCGGACTACCGCCGCTCCCGGTGCCCAGGCCGAATTGGGTGGGGAGATGGAGGGCCGCCACCTGGGTGGCGATGGCTCCGGGCAGCCGCCGGGCCAGAATCGAGCCCAGGACCGCCGTGCCCACCGTGCCTCCCAGGTTGCGCCAGAACGTGATCTGGCTGGTGCCCACGCCCAGCATCTCTCGCGGGATGGCGCTCTGAACCGCGACAAACGTCAGCGGGAAGGTGAGGCCGAGGCCCGCCCCCACGATGACGATGTCGCGCGCCACCTCCAGGGCACTGGTGTGGACGGTGACCTGGGCCAACAGCACCAGACCCACGATCATCAGCGCCGCGCCCACGGTGCCAATGAACCGGTAGTAGCGGATGCGAGGCATCAGCTGCCCGGCGATGGTGCTGAAGACGATCAGCCCCAGCATCATGGGCGTCAGCAGCTGACCCGAGTTGGTCGCCGTCCGGCCCAGGACACCCTGGTAGACCAGCGGTACGAAAATGATGGAGCCGAACATGCCGAAGGCCGAGAAGAAGGAAATCACCACCGAGACGGCGAAGACATTGTTTCGGAAGAGACCGAGCGGCAGGATCGGGTTTTCCACGCGGGTCTCGACCACCAGGAACGCCGCCAGGAAGAGGGCTGCCAGCGACAGGAGGCCGACCACCAGCGGGTCGGTCCAGGCGTGGTCGCGGGTGATGGAGAGGGCGATGAGCAGCGGCACCAGGCCGGCGCTCAGGGTCGCCGCCCCCAGAAAGTCAATGTCCCGCCAGGTCGCCTTGGACCGCACGTACGGGAGGGCGATCAAGACGGCGGCGATGGCTGCGATCCCAAACGGGACGTTGACGTAGAAGACCCACCGCCAGCCGAGGTTGTCGGTGATGTAGCCGCCGGCCGTGGGCCCCACGATCGACGACAGGCCAAAGATGCCGCCGAACAGGCCCTGGGTCCGGGCTCGCTGCTCGGGCGGGAAGATGTCGCCGATGACGGTGAACACGGTGGCGAAGAGCACGCCGCCGAAGAGGCCCTGGATGCCCCGGAAGAGGACCAGCATCACCATGTTCTGGGAAATGCCACAGAGGGCCGATGCGCCCACGAAGCCGGCCATCCCGGCGATCAGGAAAGGCTTGCGCCCGAACATGTCGCCCAGCTTGCCGGCCACCGGGACCACCGTGGTCGAGGTGAGCAGGTAGGCGGTGGTCACCCAGGCGTAGTAGTCCAGGCCTTTGAGCTCCCCTACGATGCGCGGCATGGCGGTGCCGACGATGGTCTGATCCAGGCTGGCCAGCAGCAGCGCCAGCATGATCCCGATGGTGGCCAGTACCCGGGTCCGCCCCTGCAGCTCGTAGACCTTGATCATTCCCAATGATGGATTGTGGCGGAGCCGGCAGGTTCTTCACAAATACGAACTTCGGGTTGGCCTGGGACCAACGGAACCGGGCGGCCGCGTGTCAAAGTATGGGAGACGGCCGCCCGATTGCCTCGACAGGGGTGGAGGATCCCATGGCTCAAGAAATTGCAACTCGCGATGGCGAAGGCGCGCCGGAATCGGCCTCGGGCTCGCTCGGCGCGGATGACCTGCAGCGCATCGATGCCTACTGGCGGGCCGCCAATTACCTGTCCGTCGGCCAGATCTACCTGCTCGACAACCCGCTCCTGGCCGAGCCGCTCAGCCTGCAGCATGTGAAGCCGCGGCTGCTCGGGCACTGGGGGACCGATCCCGGCCTCAACTTCATCTACGTGCACATGAACCGGGTGATCAAGGCGCGCAACCTGGACGCCATCTACATTTGTGGTCCGGGCCACGGGGGCCCAGCCATGGTGGCCAACGCCTACCTGGAGGGGACCTACACCGAGGTCTACCCGGCCATCACCCAGGACACAGACGGCCTGCGCAAGCTCTTCCGCCAGTTCTCCTTCCCCGGCGGGATCCCGAGCCATGCGGCGCCCGAAACACCGGGGTCGATCCACGAGGGAGGCGAGCTCGGCTACTCGCTGGCCCATGCCTACGGGGCGGCCTTTGACAATCCCGGGCTGCTGGTCGTGTGCGTGGTGGGTGACGGCGAGGCCGAGACCGGACCCCTGGCGGCCAGCTGGCACTCCAACAAGTTTCTCAACCCGGCCTCCGACGGCACGGTGCTGCCTATCCTGCACCTCAACGGCTACAAGATCGCCAACCCCACGGTGCTGGCGCGGATCCCCGAAGCGGAGCTGCGCCTCCTGCTGGAAGGCTACGGCTATGCCCCCTACTTCATCGAGGGGCAGGAACCCCTGGAGATGCATCAGCAGATGGCCGACAAGCTGGACGAGGTGATGGATGCCATCGGGCGCATCCAGTCGGACGCGCGCCGGAGCGGCAACCGCCAGCGGCCGCGCTGGCCGATGATCGTCTTGAAGACGCCCAAAGGCTGGACCGGTCCGAAAGAGGTCGACGGGCTGCCGGTGGAGGGGACGTGGCGAGCCCACCAGGTGCCGGTGACCGATCTCAAGAATCCCGAGCATCTGCGGATCCTGGAGGGCTGGCTGCGCAGCTACCGCCCGGAAGAGCTGTTCGACCAGCAGGGCCGGCTGCGGCCGGAGCTGGCCGCGTTGCCGCCCACCGGGAACCGCCGAATGAGCGCCAACCCCCATGCCAACGGCGGACTGCTGCGGCGCGACCTTCGGCTTCCCGACTTCCGCGGCTACGGGGTCGAGGTTCCCAAGCCGGGAACCACCTTCGACGAGGCCACCCGGGTGCTCGGCGGGTTCTTGCGTGATGTCGTGCTGGGGAACGGGGACCGGTTTCGGATCATGGGCGCCGACGAGACCGCTTCCAACCGGCTGGACGCCGTCTTTGAGGCCACCGACCGGCGGTGGGTCGCCGAGACCATCCCCATCGACGATCATCTCTCGCCAGACGGCCGGGTGATGGAGGTGCTGAGCGAACACCTGTGCCAGGGTTGGCTGGAAGGCTATCTGCTCACCGGCCGGCACGGCCTCTTCAACTCCTACGAGGCGTTCATCCACATCGTCGACTCCATGTTCAACCAGCACGCCAAGTGGTTGCAGGTCAGCCGCGGCATCCCCTGGCGGCGGCCGATCGCGTCGCTCAACTACCTGCTCAGCTCCCACGTCTGGCGCCAGGACCACAATGGCTTCACCCACCAGGACCCGGGATTCATCGACCTGGTCATGAACAAGAAGCCCGAGGTCATCCGCGTCTACTTGCCCCCGGACACCAACTGCCTGCTCTCGGTGGCCGACCACTGCCTGCGCAGCCACAACTACGTCAACGTGATCGTGGCGGGCAAGCAGCCGTCCCTCAACTACCTCGCGATGGAGGACGCCGTGCTGCATTGCACCCGGGGGATCGGCATCTGGGACTGGGCCAGCAACGACGACCGCGGGGAACCCGACGTGGTGATGGCCTGCTCTGGCGACATCCCGACCCTGGAAACGGTGGCGGCCGTCGACCTGCTCCGCCAGCACCTGCCGCAGCTCAAGGTGCGAGTCATCAACGTGGTGGACCTGATGAAGCTGCAGCCGACTTCGGAGCATCCCCACGGGCTGCCGGACCCCGAGTTCGACGCCCTGTTCACGACCACCCGGCCGATCATCTTCGCCTATCACGGTTATCCCTGGCTGATCCACCGGCTCACGTATCGCCGGCACGGCCACGACAACCTGCACGTGCGCGGCTACAAGGAAGAGGGCACCACCACCACGCCCTTCGACATGGTGATGCTCAACGACCTGGACCGCTTCCACCTGGTGATGGACGTCATCGATCGCGTCCCTGAGCTGGGTCAGCAAGCGGGACGGCTGCGACAGTCCATGGCGGACGAGCGCTTGCGGCATCGACTGTACACGCGCCAGCACGGCGAGGACGCGGCGGACGTCCGGGACTGGGTTTGGCCGTATTGATCCAGGTCTAGCTCAGTCTTCATGCGCGTCCTGGTGCTCAACGCCGGCTCGAGCTCGCTGAAAGCGAGCGTGCTGGAGACGATCGGCCTGCAGACCCTGGCCCGTACCGAGGTCTCCCTGGGCACGGACGCGACCCGGTCCGAGGCTCGGCGTCGCAGCGTCAACGATGTGCTCCAGGCGCTTCGCCAATCCATCGACCTGGAGTCGGTCGGCGCTGTCGGCCACCGGGTGGTGCACGGGGGCACCCGCTTTCGGACGCCGGTGCGCATCGACGCCGAGGTGCTGGCCGGAGTCGAGGCCCTGACCGAGTTCGCGCCCCTGCACAACCGGGTGGCCGCCGACACCATCCGCGCGGCCCAGTCGGCATTCCCATCGCTTCCCCAGGTGGCGGCCTTCGACACCGCTTTCCACGCTAGCCTGCCGCCGGCAGGCTTCGTCTATCCGGTGCCGTATCGCTGGTACGAGGAGTGGGGAATCCGGCGTTTCGGGTTCCATGGCCTGTCCGTCACCTGGGCGCTGGAGCGAGCTGGCGTGCTGCTGCGCAAGCCGTCTCCCGAGCTGGGTTTGGTGGTGGCTCACCTGGGCAGCGGGTGCTCGGTCACCGCCGTTTGGCGTGGCCGGTCGGTCGATACCTCCATGGGGCTGACCCCTCTCGAAGGTTTGATGATGGGTACCCGGGCGGGCTCGGTCGATCCGGGGATTCTGATCTACGTGTTGCGCACTGGACGGGTGAAGCGAGAGGAGCTGGAGGCCCAGCTGGACCACCAGTCGGGACTGGTTGGAGTCTCCGGGCGTAGCGCCGGGATGCGCGAACTGGAGCAAGCGGCGGCAGCCGGCGATGACCGCGCCAAACTCGCCATCGAGATCTTCGTCCGTCGGGCGGCCGCCGGGATCGGCGCCGCGGCCACGGCCCTGCCTCGACTGGATGCCATCGTCTTCACGGGCGGAATCGGCGAGCACTCGGGGCCCACCCGAGGCGCTATTGTCTCCGGGCTGGCGGCGCTCGGCGTGGGAGCGATCGGGGCCGCGGCAGCGACCGAGGACGCAGTCCTGAGCACGGCCGGCACCGGTCCGGCGGTGCTGCGCATCGAGGCGCGCGAGGACGCGGTCATCGCCCGTCAGGCGGAGGCGGCACTGTAGCCTGAGGGGAACAGGAGGCGAAACAGCAATGGCACAGAACACTCGCGGGACGCAGACAGCGGTGGCCGGATGGCAGCGCGGCGCCCCCGGTGCCAGCCAGTTCGGCGTGGTGGGGCTGGCCACGATGGGCATGAACCTGGCCCGCAACATCGCCAGCAAGGGCATTCCCGTCTCCGTCTACAACCGCACGACCGCGCGGACAGACGAAGTCATCGCCAACCATGGGAATGAGGGCCCGATCAGCGGCGCCCACACAGTCGAGGAGCTGGTCAGCCAGATCGCCCGCCCGCGGTCCATCCTGATCATGGTCAAGGCCGGACCGCCGGTAGACGAAACCATCGCCCACCTGGTCCGGCACCTGGACAAGGGCGACATCCTCATCGACGGCGGCAACTCGTACTTCATGGATACCATGCGACGCGGCCGGGAGTTGGAGGCCAAAGGTATGCGCTTCATCGGCGCCGGCATTTCGGGTGGAGAGGAGGGCGCCCTGCTCGGGCCGAGCATCATGCCGGGCGGTTCGCCCGACGCATACCAACTGGTGGAGCCAGTCCTCACCCGCATCAGCGCGCACGTGGATGGCGAGCCCTGCTGCACCTACATTGGTCCCGGCGGTGCCGGACACTACGTGAAGATGGTCCACAACGGCATCGAATATGCCGACATCCAGCTGATCGCCGAAGCCTACGACCTCCTGCGGACCGCGCTGTCGCTGGATGCCGGTGAGCTGGCCAAGATCTTCGCCCGTTGGAACGAGGGCGACCTCGAATCCTACCTGATTCAGATCACGGCTGAAGTGCTGGCCAAGCACGATGCGACCACCGGAAAGCCGCTGGTGGATGTGATCCTCGATGAGGCCGCGCAGAAGGGGACCGGCAAATGGGCCTCCCAGTCGGCGCTCGACCTGGGCATTCCGGTGACCGCCATCACTGAAGCCGTGTTTTCCCGCTTCCTCTCCGCGTTGAAAGCCGATCGGCAGACCGCCTCCAAGGTGCTGTCCGGGCCGAGCCAATCGGCCGAGAGCGACGAGCGGGCAGGCACGCTGGTCGACGACGTGCAGTCCGCGCTGTATGCGTCCAAGATGGTCGCCTACGCGCAGGGATTCGAGCAAATGCAGGCCGCATCCCGCGAGTTCGGGTGGGATCTCAAGCTGGGCGCCATCGCCCGCATCTGGCGGGGCGGCTGCATCATCCGGGCTCGTTTCCTGAACCGGATCACCGAGGCGTACGCTGCCGAGCCGGATTTGAAAAACCTGTTGCTGGCTCCCTACTTCCGCGACGCCATGGCATCGGCCCAGGAATCCTGGCGCCGGGTGATCGGGATGGCGGTCGACCGCGGCATACCGGCGCCGGCCTTCTCGTCGGCGCTGGCCTACTACGACGGATATCGGCGGGAGCGGCTCCCGGCGAACTTGATCCAGGGACTGCGCGACTACTTTGGTGCCCACACCTACCACCGCATCGATCGGCAGGGCGCTTTCCACACGCGCTGGGCGCAGGACGGACAGGAGGTCGAGATCTCTTAGACCGTATCGAGCCCTGTCAACGCCACTCGGCCCGAAGCTGCTTGAGATAACCACGACCACTGGCGCCGGTCAGGCTGCCCGCCCACGGAAGGGCATCTCCGCGACGACACCTAGGCTTTACGCGTGGCATCCTGCCTAAAGAATAGGAGGGCTGAAAGCCTATGGCTGGGCAAGGAGCTCGATCCCCGCGGGCGGCTCGGTTAACCGACGGTGGCACTCCGCGACGCTCAGCGGCGTGAAATAGGTGCGCTTCTCCCGCCACCAGGGGTTCCCATAGAACCGCTAGGAGACGTCCGACACTAGCGAAGGAGAATCCGGACGCAGGCCGCGAAGACGATCCAGACCGGCAGCATGGTGATCAGGAACGGGCGCAGGGTGTCAGATGCGGAGTGCGACGTCCGGTCAAAGGCCAGGAAGACGAGCACCGATCCAAAGATGAGTAGGGCGAGGCCGGCTACTAGCAGCAACCGCTTCACCGGGTCAGCGTATCGCGTCGACGGCGATACATGCCCCGAGACTGCTACAGGGCTGTTAATTTCCGACTGCCGGCGGTCCAAACTCGAAGCTTAACCGCCCCTGCTCACTCATACCTTGTGCTGACCGTGTCAATACCACCTGGAACGCATGCCTCGGTCGCAACCAGTCCGTTTCACGTTCGGGGTCACCAAAGGGCCGCGGACTGGCCAACGCTGATCGGCCTGACAACCGCCTTCGGTGGGGCCGTCATCCTGGCCGGATGGGCCTTCAATCTGCCGGTGGTTCGCAGCGGCATCCCGGGACACGCGGCGACCAGGCCAACCGCCGCCGTCGCCTTCATCCTGGCAGGGGTGTCGCGGTCCGTTCGCTGGGGATGTACTGGCTCCTCCTCAACAAGCATCCGTCCAACCACGCGGCCTGAGCTAGCATGATCGGCGATGCCTGAGCCTCCCGGGCGCCTGCGCAGCGCGCTCTTCACGCCGGGGACCGAGGCCGCCCGGCTGCGCAAGGCGGTGCAGGCTGGCGCGGACATCTGCATCTTCGACCTCGAGGATTCAGTAACCCAGGGCAGGATCGACGACGCCCGGGAGACGATTGCCCAGGTGGTACCCGAGCTGGCCGAGGCGGCACGGATCTGGGTACGGGTGCACGCCGCGTCCAGCTCGCAGATGGCGGCGGACCTGGCCGCGGTGCCGCTCCACCTGGTGGAGGGGATCGTCCTGCCCAAGGTCGGCGGCAAGGACAGCGTCGACCTCTGCCGGGCAGGCATCGATGCGGTGAATGGGCCGGGCGACCTCCCCCTGATCGCCATCGTGGAAAGCGCTGAAGGTGTGCTGCACGCCGAGGAGATCGCCCGGGCGCGCGCGGTCTTCTGCCTGGCGCTGGGCCGGTTCGACCTGGCGGCGGACCTTGGCGTCGATCCCGATGCCCGCACCCCGGCGCTGTCGGCTGCCCGGGCGATGGTCGTGCTCGCCTCGGTAGCAGCCCGCCGGCGCCCACCCCTCGACTCGCCTTGGCTCAAGATTTCCGACCTCGATGGTCTGCGGGTGGCGGCTGAGCAAGGACGCCGCGATGGTTTTGGCGGGATGCTCCTCATCCACCCTTCGCACGTGCAGGCCGTCAACCAGATCTTTTCGCCCACCGCCGAAGAGATCGCCTGGGCACGGCGGATCGTGGCCGTCGCCGCTCAGGCCGCCGCCGGCGGGCGCGGGGCAGTCGCCAGCGACGGCGAGATGGTGGACAAGGCGATCGTGCGTCGGGCGCGCGCCATCCTGGGCAACGTCGAGCCCTGATGGATTTCGACCTCACAGCCGACCAGCAGCGCTATCGAGAGGCCGTGTCCGCCGTATGCGCGAAGTTCCCCGAGCCCTACTGGCAGCGCCTCGACCGGGAACGGCGCTATCCGGAAGAGTTCGTGCGGGCGCTGACGGATGGGGGATGGTTGTCCGTCCTCATCCCGGTGGAATACGGTGGGGCGGGCCTGGGCCTGGTCGACGCCTGCCTCGTGCTGGAGGAGATCAACGCCTCCGGCGGCAACGCCGCCGCCTGTCACGCCCAGATGTACACCATGGGCGCGCTGCTCCGCCACGGAACCGATGCGCAGAAGCGGCGGTACCTACCGGATATCGCCGCCGGTCGCCTGCGGTTGCAGTCGATGGCCGTCACCGAGCCGGAAGCCGGCAGCGACACGGCGCGGATCACCAGCTTCGCGGCCAGCGAGGGCGATGGCTATCGGCTCAACGGCCAGAAAGTATTCACCTCCCGCGTCCAGCACTCGGACCTGCTGCTGCTGCTAGCCCGTACCAGGCGGGCGGAGGAAGTCACCCGGCGGACCGAGGGATTGAGCCTGTTCCTGATCGACCTTCGGGAGGCGGGCGACGCCATCGAGGTCCGGCCCCTGGAGACCATGGTCAACCACGAGACGAACGCCCTGTTCATCCGTGACCTGCGCCTTGATGCCAGCTCGTTGATCGGCCGGGAAGGCGATGGTTTCGCCCACCTGCTGGACGGACTCAACGCCGAGCGGATTCTGATCGCCTCGGAGAGCATTGGCGATGCCCGCTGGTTCGTGGACAGGGCGGTGAAGTATGCGCAAGAGCGGGTCGTCTTCGGCCGCCCCATCGGCGCCAACCAGGGCGTCCAGTTCCCCATCGCCCGGGCGCACATGCACGCTGAGGCTGCCTCGCTGGTGCGTTGGCGGGCCGCCAGCCTGTTCGACGCGGGGCGGCCCGCCGGGGCGGAGGCCAACACAGCCAAGCTGCTGGCCTCCGAGGCTGCCTGGGAAGCGGCCGAGGTGGCCATGACCGTCCACGGTGGCAGCGGGATGGCGGTGGAGATGGGGATCGAACGGAAATTCCGGGAGGCGCGGCTCTACCTGGTGGCGCCGGTCACCAACAACCTGGTCACCGCCTACGTGGCCGAGCACGTGCTCGGGCTGCCGCGGTCATATTAGGAGGAGGAATCCCATGGAGGAAAGCTGGCCGGGGCGCTTCTTTGAAGACTTCACGGTGGGCGAGGTCTACCGTCACCAGCTGGGTCGCACGCTGACCGAGGTGGACAACACCTGGTTTACCCTGCTGACCTGCAACACCAACCAGATCCACTTCAATGCCGACTACGCGGCGCGGTCGGAGTTCGGCCGGCCGCTGATGAACAGCTGCCTGACCCTCTCCCTGGTGACCGGGCTGAGCGTGCCCGACATCAGCCAGAACGTGGTGGCTAACCTCGGCTGGGACAAAGTCACGCTGCCGGCACCGGTTTTTGCCGGCGACACCCTCTACGCGGAATCCGAGGTGCTCGAGACCCGGGCCTCGCGGTCGAGGCCGGGGCAGGGCATCGTGCGCGTGCGGACCCGCGGCTACAAGCAAGACGGCACGGTGGTGATCGAGTTCGAGCGGACCGTCCTGGTGCACTCGCGCCAGACCTCACCCAAGCAGCAGCGCCCCGGGCCGCGAGCGGCTGGCAAACAGGACCGGTAACGCGCTAGATTGATGGACATGAAAGGGAAGCTGCGGGTCACTCTAGTCGCCTCGGCAATGCTGGCCACCGCGTGTGGGGGTGCGGCCACCACACCCTCGCCCTCGATTGGCTCGACTCTCGTCATCGGCAGCGCCATTTCGCTGACCGGCTCCCAGGCGAAAGAGGGGAACCTGGCCAAGCAGGGGTACGACCTCTGGTACGACTGGATCCAGGCCCAGGGCGGGATCACCGTCAACGGCGTCAAACACCCGGTCAGCCTGATCTACGAGGACGACCAGAGCAAGCCCGACCTCTCCGCCACGCTCCTGGAAAAGCTGATCACCGCCGAGCATGCGCAATTCATCCTGGGCCCATACGGAAGCGCCGCCACCGCCACGGACGCCGTGATCGCCGAGAAAGACGGCATCCCCATGGTGGAGGCGAACGGCGCCGCCCAGGCCATCTTTAGCAAGGGCTACAAATACACGTTCGGCGTGCTGTCGCCCGCCAACAAGTACCTGACCGGCGTCATCGACATGGCCGCCACCCTCTCGCCGAAGCCCACCACGGTCGCTATGCTCTCGGCCAACGACAACTTCTCGGTTGAGGTGGCTAAGGCGGTCGTGGACTATGCCCCCTCCAAAGGGATGCAGGTCGTCTTCAACAAGACCTACCCGGCGGCGGCTCCCGACGTGAGCGGGCTGTTGAGCCAGGTCAAGCCGCTCAACCCCGACATCATCCTCAACTCCGGCCACCTGGCGGAGGCCATCGCCATCAACAAGGCGGCCAAGGACCTGAACATCAACGCCAAGATCTTCGCCTACTCGGTGGGCCCCTCCACGCCCGACTTCGTCGACGCCCTGGGCAAGGACGCCAACTTCGTCTACGACGGGTCGCAGTGGACGCCCCAGGTCAAGTACAGCCCGCAGTTCTATCTCTCGGTCAACCAGTACGTGCTGGCCTACAAGACCAAATACAACGCCACCGCCGCGCCCGACTACCACGTGGCGGAGTCGACGGCTGCCTGCCTGGCGCTGCAGAAGGCCATGGAGAATGCCAAGTCCCTGGACCCGGCCAAGGTGCGCGATGCGCTGGCCAGCCTGGACGTCATGACCTTCTTCGGCGAGATCAAGTTCGACAGCCGCGGCATCAACGTCTTCAAGCCGATGGTGGTGGAGCAGATCCAGGGCGGCGTCCACTACACCGTCTTTCCGCCCGACGTCGCCAACGGGCAACCTCAGTACCCGACGCCGGCCTGGTCGCAGCGCTGATCTAGCGCCCTCGTGAGCCAGCTCCTCCAGCAGCTAGTCCTGGGGCTGCTGCTCGGTGGGGTCTACGTGTCCGTGGCCCTCGGCTTCAGCCTGGTGTGGGGCATCCTCAATATCGTCAACCTGGCCCACGGTGCCTTCGTGATCATCGGCGCCTACATCACCTGGGTCCTCTTCAGCCGTCTGGGGGTCGATCCCTTCCTCAGCCTGCCGGTGGACGCGCTAGTGCTGTTTGCGCTGGGCTACGGCCTGCAGCGTGGCCTCATCAATCGCGTGATCCGGGCGCCCTTGCTGTTCACCTTCCTGCTCACCTTCGGCATCAACCTGGTGATCGTCAGCCTGCTCCTGCTCATCTTCTCGCCGGATTTCCGATCGGTCACCCCCAGGTACTCGGGCAGTGGGCTCAGCCTCGGCTCGGTCACCATCCCGTACATCGGCCTGGCCCGGCTGGGGATTGCCATGCTGCTCGCGCTGGTGCTCTGGTTCGTCCTCAACCGGACCCGGATCGGCGCCGGCATCCAGGCCGTGGGGGCCGACCGGGACGCCGCCCAGCTGGTCGGGATCGACCTGCGGCATGTCTATGCCCTGACCTTTGCCATCGGGGCGGCCTTCGCCGGCGTCGCCGGCGGGTTGATCGGTCTCCAGCAATCGATTACCCCGACTGCCGGCGACCCGTTTACACTGCAGTCGTTCGCGGTGGTGATCCTGGGCGGGCTGGGCCGGGTCAGTGCCACGATCGCCGGCGGCCTACTCTTCGGGCTCATCCAGGTATTGGGGCTGAACGCTCCCGGGCTGGGCGCCGGCTACTCGAATGCCATTGCCTTCGCCGTTCTGGTTGTCGTGCTGGCTTTTCGCCCCCAGGGGCTGCTCGGCCGGCTGGCGTGACCCAACGCTTTCGCCCGCCGGCCACCGCGCTGCGGCGGCTGTTCGTGGGAGGCGCGGCCATCGCCCTGGTCTATGTGGTGCTGGCCCCGCTCAGCTCGACCGACGCCGGGCAACAGCTGGGCCTTCCGTTCCTGACCGACCGGTTGTGGTTTCGGGTGGCCACCACGGTAGCCATGTTTGTCGTCCTGGCCTCCGCCTGGAACATCATCGGCGGGCTCACCGGATACGCCAGCTTCGGCAACGTCGCCTTCTTCGGACTGGGGGCCTACACCACCGGGGTCCTGGTCAGCCTCCGCCAGTGGCCCTTCGGCCTGGCGCTGCTCCTGGCCCCCGTGGTGCCGGCGCTGTTCGCCCTGGTAATCGGGATACCGCTGCTGCGGTTGCACGGCCACTATTTCGCGGTGGCCAGTCTGGGCGTTGGGGTGGCGGTGGGAGAGGTGGTGAACAACCTGCAGCCACTGGGCGCTTCCACCGGATTGTTCCTCCCCATCGTGCGCTCAAACCTGCTGTTCTTCTATCTGATGCTGGCGGCCGCCGCCCTGGCGGTACTGGTGACCTGGGTCATCCTGCATACCCGATTCGGCTATGGCCTGCTCGCCATTCGGGAGAACGAGGAGGCGGCTGCCGTGATCGGCGTCAACACCACCTTCTATAAGGTGGCGGCGCTGATGATCGCGGCCGCCCTCACCGGCCTGGCCGGCGGCATCTTCGCCCAGTGGAACACCTTCATCAACCAGGAGAACGTCTTTCCCATTGAGTACAACGTCGAGATGATCCTGATGGCGGTCCTGGGCGGTGCCGGGACTTTGTTGGGACCCGTTGCCGGCGCCGTCACCCTGGAGCTGGTCATCCTCCGGCTGGCGGGGGGCGGCGCCGCCGCCGCCTATTCGCAGATCGGGCTGGGCGTGCTGCTGGCGGTGACGGTCATCTTCCTCCCACGCGGCGTGATCGATTTCTTCGGAGGTCAGAGCCGGCTTTCCCTGTGGGCGCTGCGCCGCAGCCTGCGCGAGACGAGCGTATGAGCCAGCTCGCGGTCCGCGGCGTGAGCAAGCGGTTCGGGGGCGTGGCGGCGCTAACCGAGGTCACCTTCAGCGTCGAGCCCGGCGAAATCTTCGGCATCATCGGGCCCAACGGCGCCGGCAAGACCACCCTGCTCAACTGCATCAGCGGGCTGTACGACACCGATGCCGGCGAGATCCGCTGGGAGGACCGTTCCATCACCGGGCTGCCTGCCCACCGGATCGCCCGATTGGGGATCGGCCGTACCTTCCAGATTGTGCGGCCGTTCGGCTCCATGACCGTCCGGGAGAATGCGGCCACCGGCGCCCTCTTCGGACAGCCATCCGGCCGGCTCCAGCCGCGCCAGGCACTGGCCTATGCCGACACCGTGCTCGACCTGGTCGGACTGGCCGCCAAGCGCGACTATCCGGTGCGGCGGCTCACGGTGCCCGACCGCAAGCGGCTGGAGGTGGCCCGGGCGCTGGCCATGCGACCGCGATTGCTGCTGCTCGACGAGGTGATGGCCGGCCTGAACCCCGTCGAGATCGAGCAGGCCCTGGACATGGTCCGCCAGGTCAACCGGCAGGGCGTCACCATGGTCCTGATCGAGCACGTGATGCGCGTGATCGTGGGCGTGTGCACGCGAGCCCTGGTGCTGAACTTCGGCCGGCCGCTCATCGAAGGCAAGCCGGAGGCGGTGCTGCGCGATCCCCGGGTGATCGAGGCCTATCTCGGTGAGCGCTACGCACGCCAAGGCGGCCCAGACGCATCCCCGACCCAGGCGGATGGTGAGGGTGGGGGTGGGGCAGGCCAATGACTGACAATGGCCGCTTGCTGGAGGTGCGCGGGCTGAGCGCCGGCTACGGCGCGGGCCCGGTCCTGTTCGGAATCGACCTGGACGTGGCCGCCGGGGAGCTGGTGGCGATGGTGGGCGCCAACGGGGCGGGCAAGTCCACCCTGCTGGGCACCCTGAGCGGGCTGGTCCCGCCCACGGCGGGCTCGGTGCAGCTGGCCGGCCGCCAGCTGGCGGGCGCCCGGCCGGAGGCCACGGTGGCGGCCGGCATCGCGCACGTGCCCCAGGGCCGGCGCTTGTTCGGCACGCTTAGCGTGGAACGCAACTTGTTGCTGGGCGCCTACCGGCGGCGGGACGGGCAGGTCCGCCAGGACCTCCGCCAGGTCCTCACCTATTTCCCGGCGCTGGCCGACAAGCTGGACCGCAACGCCGGGGTGCTATCCGGAGGCGAGCAGCAGATGGTGGCCATCGGGCGCGGGCTGATGGCGCGCCCCCGGCTGCTCATGATCGATGAACCCTCGCTGGGATTGGCGCCCAACGTGGTGGACCGCGTGATGGAGGTGATCAAAACGATCAACCGGGACGGCACGGCCGTCCTCCTGGTGGAGCAAGACGTGGTGCTGGCTCTCGACATTGCGGATCGCGGCTACGTCCTGGAGAATGGGCGGATCGTGCTCACCGCGCCGGCCGCCGAGCTGCGCCGAGATCCCGCCATTCGCAAGGCCTACCTGGGAATCTGACGCGTGGGCATCGCGATTTGGTTTCCCCTCCCCCACGGGGAGGGGCAGGGGAGGGGCCAGTGACCGATCCCATCCGGCTGCAGCGCCTGGAGGGCGGCATCCTGCTCGCGCTGTCGCTCCTCCTCTACTGGCGACACGGCGCCTCCTGGCTCCTGTTTCTGGTGTTGATCCTGGCGCCCGACCTGTTCATGCTCGGCTACCTGCGGGGGCCGCGCGCCGGCGCCGCCGTCTACAACCTGGGCCACACCTGGCTGCTGCCAGGCCTGGTAGGCGCAGCCGGCGTGCTGGGCGGCAGCACCCTGGTGCTGAGCGTGGCGCTCATCTGGTTCGGGCACATCGGCGTCGACCGCCTGCTCGGATACGGCCTCAAATATCCGACGGCCTTCCAGGACACGCATCTCGGCCGGATCGGACGGCGCTGAGACTGGATCGTAAGCTATCTGAGGGAGGGTGGCATGGCCAAGGCATACTTCACGCCGGCGTTCTTCAAGTTCTTCGCCGACCTGAAGAAGCACAACAACAAGCCCTGGTTCGACGCCAACAAAGCGCGCTACGAGACGGTGGTCCGCGCCCCGCTGCTTGCGTTCATCGCCGACTTCGGGCCTACCTTGCGCCGGATCACCCCCCACCTGGTCGCCGATCCGCGGCCGGTCGGCGGGTCGATGTTCCGCATCTATCGCGACATCCGGTTTTCCAAAGACAAAAGCCCGTACAAGACCCACGCGTCGGTGCACTTCGGCCACCGCGACCACGGCCGCCCCGCACCGGGCTATTACCTTTCCCTGGCGCCGGGTGAGGTGTATGCGGGCATCGGGCTGTGGCACCCCGAGCCCAAGACGCTGGCCCAGGTCCGGGACGCCATCGTGGCCCACCCGGACCGCTGGTGGCGGGTGATTTCGGCGAAGAGCTTCACGGCTCGGTGCCAGCTGGAGGGCCGCTCGCTCAAGAAGCCACCGCGGGGGTACGATCCCGACCATCCCCTGGTCGAGCACCTGAAGCTCACCGATTTCGTCGCCATGTCACGCTTCACCCAAACCCAGGCGTGCTCGGCGACCTTCATGCCGGCATTCGCCGAGACGTGCCGGGCGGCCGCGCCATTCGGCGAATTTCTCACCCAGGCGGTCGGCCTCCCCTGGTGACGCCGGCGACGCGGAACGGCGAAGTATCCGAACAGGATCGGCCGCGGCGACACGTTATCGCGAAGCCAGCGCCGGGGTGCGGCTGCTGATGGCGCCCGTCTCAACCAGCTCGTGCAGGAGGGTGAGCGAGGGGGCAAAGTAGTAGGCCCCGCTGACCGGCCGAGTGAAGTCGGTCATGTGGTCGTGCAGGCCATCCGGCGCGGTCCCGAACATGCGGCTCAGCATGATGTCGTAGCGCTGGAGGTCGGCGCTGAAGGCCACGAAGTAAAGGCCGTGCTCATGCACGTTGCCATACGGAACACTGCGCCGGTAGATGGGCAGCTCCTCCCCCCGGGGATCGTGGATCTCGACCCGCGCGATGTGCGCGGTGGGCGGCTTGTGGGCTTCATCGAGCTCCACACTGTCCGCCTTGGTGCGGCCGAAAACGCGTTCCTGCTCGGGCACCGGCAACGCCTCGAACGCCTCGAGGTCATGGACCCAGCGCATGGCGATCACGTGGCTGCCGTCCTCCCCTGGCTGGCCGCGCGGCACCAGCGCGACGACCGGCGCGTCGAGCAATTGCGGGTTGGCGGTGCCATCGATGAACCCGGTCAGGTCCCGGCTGTCCCGATGGACAAAGCACGGTTGCTCGGCCGCCAGAGTGGCCGCCTCCTCCAGGGTCTTCGCCGCCGCCCGCGCATGCTCGAAGACGACATCGGGCGTGCTGCCGTTGATCCAGAGCCAGACGTCGTGTTGGGTGGCGGGGGCGGTTCGGCCGTCGCCGGCCACGACCGGGGTAAAGGGCGTCAGCGACTTCGGGGCGTGGGCTGGCGCCAGGCGGCGCCACAGCGCCGGCCCGAAGGCCACCACCAGGTTAACGCCTCCGGCGGACACCGCCGGCTGCCGCAGCTCGCGGAGCGCCTCCAGGCCGGCCCCGCGGTGCAAGTCGAACTCGAGGAAGTAATGGGCGACGGTGCCCTGGGCGAAGATGCCGAACTGCGGTTCGCTCATGCCGCCACCCGAGAATGGGCGTGGCTCGCCCGCCGCAGGCTGACTCCAACCGCCACGATCACCAGCACCGGTACCATCCACCAGGCCACGAACCCGCGGGCATTGAGGACCGCTGTCAGCACCAGGCCGACCGCCACCGTGGCGGCCAGCGTCCAATCGTCGCCGATGATGAATCCGTACCAGAACCGCCCGAACGCGTAAAGCCACGACCAGATCCGCTCCATGATCATGCCCTCGCCTGGAAGCCGAGCAGCCGACGCCGTTCCAGGGTGATATAGAGCAAGGCGGTACCCAGGTACCAGACCAGCAAACCGGGAATGGCCCCGTCGCCGGCCGGCCAGTTCACGCCCAGACCCTCCAGCGCCCAGAAAGACCCGAACGTGGTCAGCATGACGCCGACGATCAATTGCAGGACGCTGCGCGGAATTCGGGTCACTGGGCCGCGCAAGGCCAGCCCGATGCCGCCGATGAGCACCAGGGCGCTGATGCCGCCCACGGCGGCCAGGCCCAGCTCCTTGGCGGCGACCCCAAAGGACACCACGATGATGGCGATCTCCAGCCCTTCCAGCAGCACGCCCTTGAAGGCCAGGGCAAAGGCCGTCCAATCCATGCCCGCTCCGGCCCACTCGGCCTCTTCTGTCACCGGGATGCCGGCGACGCCCGCAAACCCGCGGGCGGCCACGCGCATGACGCCCTTTCGGTACCACTGGATGCCGAAGGCGAGCAACAGCGTGCCGATCACGAGACGCAGGATCCCGATGGGGATGGCGACCAGCGCGGCCCCCAGCCCGACGACCAGCACCGCCAGGACGGCGAAGCCGCCGGCGGACCCCACGATGGTCGACCGCCAGCCGCGGGTGGCCCCGACCCCGACCACGATGATGACCATCTCGATCACCTCCACGGTGGAGGCCAGGAAGGTAGTGAGGAAGACGGCCGCTCGCACCGTATCACCCTAGCCGATCGACGGCGAGCTTACCGCGCGGGAGCGGGAGCTTGTTCCAGTGCGGCGGCCACCACCGGTCCGGAGACGACCGCCACTTCCCGCTCGGCCCCCACCGGCGCCGGCAGGCGGAGGACGAAGGTGCTGCCCGCCCCGATCTCGCTGCGCTCCAGGACCAGGGAGCCGCCGTGGCGCTCGGCCAGCTCGCGGCTGATGTAGAGTCCCAGCCCGGTCCCGGGCTGGGGTCCCACGATCGGGTCGTCAATCCGGAAGAAGCGTTCGAAGATGCGCTCGCGAAGGTCGCTCGGGATGCCGATGCCGTGGTCCTCGACCGTGAGCCGCGGGTCCTGGCCGTCCGAAACCGCGATCCGCACCCAGGGGGCACCGATGGTGTAGGTGAGCGCGTTGTTGATCAAGTTGTCGACGATGCGGCCGAGCTGTTCGCGATCGGCCTCCACCACTACCGCGGTGGGCGGCTCCTCGAACACGATCTCCCCTTGCAGCAGCGTGGCCCGCGCCTCGGCTCGGGCGATGGCCTGGCGGGTGATGTCCCGGAGATCGAGGCTGCTCACCTCGGTGGGTACCGTGCCCCCCTCGATGCGGGCCGCCATCAGCAGGTCGTTGACCAGGCTGTTCAGCTCGCGCGCCTTATCAACCAGCACGCGCAGCGCGGCCTGCCAGCGGTCCGGCGGCAGGCTGCCGTCGTGCAGCATGGACAGGTATCCGATGACGACCGACAGCGGCGTGCGCAGCTCGTGGGCAGCCATGCTCAGGAAGGCGCTCTTGCTCCGGCTGGCCTCCTGGGCCTCGGCGAATAGCCGCTGTGACTGCTTCAGCAGTTCCTCGGTGCGCATGTTCACTTCGATGGTGTTGAGCACGATCCCGACACTCTCCATCAGCCGGTCCAGGAAGTCGAGGGAGGAGGCGCTGAAGGGCTGGACGGCGGCCAGCTCCAGGACTGCCTTCAGCCGGCCCTCGAAGATGGCCGGCATCACCACCACATTCACCGCGGAGGCCTCGCCCAGGCTGGAGCGCACCCGGACGTACGTGTCGGGCACCGCGGTCAGGATGATCCGCTTGCCGTCCAGGGCGGCCTGCCCGACCAATCCCTCCCCCACCCGGAACTCTTTGGGCGCCTCGCCGGACGGATAGGCGTAGGTCGCCGCCAGCCTCAGCACCGGGTCGGCGCCCTCGGCCGACTCCAGGAGGTAGAAGGCGCCGTGCTGCGCGCCCACCAACGGCGGCACTTCCGACAGGATGAGCCTGGCCACCGTCGACAGATCGCGGTGCCCCTGCAGCATCTGCGCATGCTTGGCCAGGTTGGTCTTGAGCCAGTCCTGCTCGGTGTTCTTCTGGGTGGTCTCCTTTAACTTCCGGATCATTTCGTTGACCTTGTCTTTCAGCAGGGCCACTTCGCCTCGCGCATCCACCCCAATGGAGCGGGTCAGGTCGCCTTCGGTGACGGCGGTGGCCACTTCCGCGATCGCCCGCAGCTGGTTGGTCAGGGCGGCGGCCAGCTCATTGACGTTATCCGTCAAGTGCTTCCAGGTCCCCGCCGCGCCCGGCACGCTGGCCTGGCCACCGAGGCGGCCCTCGACGCCGACTTCCCGGGCCATGGTGGTGACCTGCTCGGCGAAGGTGGCCAGGGTGCTGGTCATCTCGTTGATGGTTTCCGCCAGGGAGGCAATCTCCCCCTTGGCCTCGAAGACGACTTTGGACCGCAGGTCACCGTTGGCGACCGCCGTCACCACCCGGGCGATGCCGCGCACCTGGTCGGTCAGGTTGCCGGCCATCATATTTACGTTGTCGGTGAGGTCCTTCCAGATGCCGGCCCCACCCTTGACGTCGGCCTGCCCGCCCAGCTTGCCTTCGGTACCGACCTCGCGGGCCACCCGGGTGACCTCGCGGGCGAAGGCGTTGAGCTGGTCGACCATGACGTTGATGGTGTTCTTGAGCTCGAGGATCTCGCCCCGGACATCGACCGTGATCTTTCGGGAGAGGTCGCCGCGGGCCACGGCCGTGATGACTTCGGCGATGTTGCGGACCTGGGTGGTCAGGCTGGCGGCCAGCTGGTTGACGTTGTCGGTCATGTCCTTCCAGGTGCCGGAGGCTCCCGGGACATAGGCTTGACCGCCCAGCCGCCCATCGGTGCCGACCTCGCGGGCCACGCGCGTGACCTCGCCGGCGAAGGCGTTCAGCTGGTCGACCATGGTGTTGATCGTGTTCTTGAGCTCCAGGATCTCGCCCCGGACGTCAACGGTGATCTTCTTGGACAGGTCGCCCTTGGCCACCGCGGTGGTGACTTCGGCGATGTTGCGCACCTGGGCGGTGAGGTTGCCGGCCATGTCGTTCACGCTGTCGGTGAGGTCCTTCCACGTCCCACCCACCCCAGCCACCCGGGCCTGCCCGCCCAGCTTGCCTTCGGTGCCGACCTCGCGGGCCACCCGGGTGACCTCGCCGGCGAAGGCGTTCAGCTGGTCGACCATGGTGTTGATCGTGTTCTTGAGCTCCAGGATCTCGCCCCGCACGTCGACCGTGATCTTCTTGGACAGGTCGCCGCTGGCTACCGCGGTCGTGACTTCGGCGATGTTGCGCACCTGGCCGGTGAGGTTGCCGGCCATCAGGTTAACGTTGTCGGTGAGATCTTTCCAGGTGCCCGCCACGCCGACCACGTGGGCCTGGCCGCCCAGCTTGCCCTCGGTCCCCACCTCGCGCGCCACCCGGGTCACCTCGGCGGCGAAGGCGTTCAGCTGGTCGACCATGGTGTTGATGGTGTCCTTCAGCTCCAGGATCTCGCCGCGTACGTCGACCGTGATCTTCCGAGACAGGTCGCCGCGGGCGACGGCGGTGGTGACCTCCGCGATGTTGCGCACCTGGGTGGTCAGATTGGCGGCCAGCTGGTTGACGTTGTCCGTAAGGTCCTTCCAGACACCGGCCACGCCCCGCACCTGGGCTTGCCCGCCCAGCTTGCCCTCGGTCCCCACCTCCCGGGCCACCCGGGTGACCTCTCCGGCGAAGCCGTTGAGCTGGTCGACCATGACGTTGATCGTGTTCTTGAGTTCCAGGATCTCGCCGCGGACATCCACCGTGATCTTCTTGGACAGGTCGCCTTTGGCCACGGCCGTCGTGACGTCGGCGATGTTGCGCACCTGCGCCGTGAGATTGCGCGCCATGGAGTTCACGTTGTCGGTGAGATCCTTCCAGGTCCCGGACACGCCGGGGACGTTGGCCTGGCCTCCCAGCCGCCCTTCCGTCCCCACCTCGCGGGCCACCCTGGTGACCTCGGAGGCGAACCCATTGAGCTGATCGACCATGGTGTTAATGGTGTTCTTGAGCTGGAGGATCTCGCCCTGGACGTCCACGGTGATCTTCTTAGACAGGTCGCCGGTGGCCACCGCGGTGGTGACGTCGGCGATGTTGCGCACCTGGGTGGTCAGGTTGGCGGCCAGCCGGTTGACGTTGTCCGTAAGATCCCGCCAGACGCCGCCCACCCCCTTCACCTGCGCCTGGCCGCCCAGCCGGCCCTCGATACCGACCTCGTGCGCCACCCGGGTGACCTCGGAGGCAAAGGCGTTGAGCTGATCGACCATGGTGTTGATGGTGTTCTTGAGCTCCAGGATCTCGCCCCGCACGTCGACCGTGATCTTCTTGGACAGGTCGCCCTTGGCCACCGCGGTCGTGACGTCGGCGATGTTGCGTACCTGGGTGGTCAGGTTGTCGGCCATGTAGTTGACGTTTTCGGTGAGCTCTTTCCAGACCCCGGCCGCCCTCGGGACGCGGGCCTGCCCGCCCAGCTTGCCTTCGGTGCCGACCTCGGCGGCCACCCGGGTCACCTCGGAGGTGAACGACCGTAGCTGCTTGACCATGGAGTTGATGATCTTGGCGGTGCGCAGGAACTGGCCCTCCAGCGCCTTCCCGTCCGGTTGGAGATCCATGGTTTGGGACAGGTCGCCCTCCGCCACGGCGGCGATGACGTTGGCCATCCGGGCCAGCTTTCGCGAGTTGCCCTCCTCCCGCTCGATGATGGCGTTGAGCTCGGTCGCGATCCGGCTGGCGAGGCCGTCCCCATTGGTCGGTAGCCGGAGGGTGGTCGGGCCCTTCTTCAGCTCCCGCAGGGCCGCCAGGAGCTGCCGGGCCTCAACCTTGGAGAGCCCCTCGACGGCCATGCTGCCGTTTGCCTTCGCCTTTTGGGGGGATGGCGCCACGCCTTCAGCCCGCCTGCGGCGGCGCCTGGAGGGGGCACCGGGCATGGGTGATTTAGCAGCCCCTGCCATTACCTTTTCTATAGGAGAAATTGGTCAGAAAGTCAAACAATTGGCCACTCTCAGTTATCGCCCCATTGTATTAGGTGATGCGCCCAGCGCTAGGGCCGGTTGGCCCCAACGCCTGGACGGTCCGGTCGAGCCGATTGGCCGTCCTCGATTACCCTTTTGAGATGCTACGGATCTGCCCCACCGACGTCGTTTCGGCCCCGGTGGAGCGGGTCTGGACCCTCCTTTCCTCAGACTACACCAGCTGGGTTGACGCACGGCTGGTCAGCCGCGAACCGGACGGCCCAACGGCGCCTGGGCAGCGCATCCACCTCACCACCTCCGAGCTGGGACTGACTTTCCACGTGCACTTCACGGTGGAGCGGGTCGACCCCGCTCGCCATACGTTCGGGGTGCTGGTCCAGCTGCCCTTCGGCCTGACGATGCGGGACACGATCGTGTGCACCCCGCTGGGCCCCGACCGCACCCGGGTGCAGTTCGGGTGAGACCTCACCTTCCCTCCCGGGTGGAGGGGCCGAATCCTGGAGGCGCTGATCTCGCACCCGGCAGAGCGCAGCGTGGCGGATTCGCTGCAGCGACTGAAGGTGGCGTCGGAAAACCGAGCTGCGGCATGACGAGCCCTTGACGGCCGAACCCGCACCGGGGATCTTGCCTCTTCGCCAACCGGTCGATTGGCGGCGCAACCTGGCCGCCCTCTGGCTGGCCGAGTTCACCGCCATTTTCGGCTTCTCATTTGCCTTTCCGTTTCTGCCCCTGTTCCTGCATCGCGACCTGGGCATCCCCAACGGGCCGAAGCTGGCCTTATGGACCGGCGTGGCGGCCAGCGTCACCGGATTTGCCCTCGCGATTACCAGTCCGATCTGGGGGATGCTGGCCGACCGGTACGGACGCAAGCCGATGCTGGTGCGGGCCATGATCGGCGGCGGCGTCTCGGTCGGACTGATCGGGTTGGTCCGCACGGTGCAGGAGCTGACCCTGTTGCGCGTCGTGCAAGGCGCCACCTCGGGGACGGTGGCCGCCGCCACCGCGCTGGTGGCCGGCGAGACTCCACTGGCGGAGATGGGCTGGGCGCTCGGCATCTTGAGCTCGTCGATCGCCCTGGGCAGCGCCATCGGACCGGCCGCCGGGGGCGTGGCCGCCAACCTGATTGGTCTGCGCGCCACCTTTATCGGCGGCGGGGTCTTCTTGCTGGTGGCGGCGGTGCCGGTCATGCTCGTGGTCCGCGAGAGCGCGCCGCCGGCGGGTCACCGCCTACGACCTCGGCCCCTGGCTGGGCTGCGCGCCGCGGGGCCCGGCACGCTAGAAGCGGTCAGCATCCTGATCGTGGCCCAGGTCCTGCTCCAGGCGAGCTACACGGCGGCCCAGCAGCTGGTGGTCCTGCGGCTGTTGCAGTTTGATCCGGGCGCGGCCTCCACCGTGACCGGAGCGGCCTTCGCCGCCGGCGGCATCGCCACCGCGATTGCCGGCGTCACCTACGCCCGCCTCCTTCACCGAACCGGCTATCGGTTGCTGGCCGGCCTGGCTGCCTTCCTGATGGCGGCCGCGATCGCCGGCGCGGCGGTGGCGCCCAATCTGGCGCTCGAGGTCGCCGCCTTCGTGCTGGCCAGCCTGCTCTTTGGCGCCCTGATCCCGGCCTTCGGGGCCATGATCGGGCTGCAGACCCCGAGCCAGGTCCAGGCAAGCGTCTTCGGGTTCAGCTCCAGCGCCGTCGCCCTCGGCTTTGGCATCGGTCCACTCACCGGTGGCCTGATCGCCTCCAGGGCCGGAGTCGGAGCGGGGCTGATGGCGGCGGCTGCCGTGGCGCTCGTTCTCGCTGGGCTGATCGCCCTAGCCGTACGCGAACCCAAGGTCCCCGCCGACCGCCGATAATTGCCAAATGTGTTACGCGGATGGCGCACGTCCGCCCTTGCCGCCCATCATGGGTGGAGCCGGTGACCAGGGCGACCTGGTCCTGACCGCCGCCGACGGCAACCGGTTTCTTGCCTACGCGGCTCGCGCCGCGAAGCCGACTGGCGCGGGCATGGTCATCTTGCCGGACGTCCGCGGCCTGCACCCCTTCTATAAGGAGTTGGCCCAACGGTTTGCCGAAGCCAGCGTGGACGCCGTGGCCATCGATTACTTCGGGCGAACCGCTGGGCTGGGTGATCGAAGCGGGGCATTCGACTACCAGCCCCACCTGGGCCAGACCACGGCCTCCGGTATCGATGCGGATGTGGCAGCCGGGGTCGCGTACCTGCGAACCGCGAAGGGCGGTGCGGTCCGCTCGGTGTTCACCGTCGGCTTCTGTTTCGGCGGCGCCAACTCCTGGCAGCAGAGCGCCAGTCAGCCGGAGCTGGCGGGCGCCATCGGTTTCTATGGGCGGCCGTCGCGGGTCCGGGACCTTATCCCCCAGATGAAAGCGCCGCTCCTCCTCCTGGTCGCGGGCGCAGATGCCGCGACGCCGCAGGCAGAGTTTCACGCCTTCGACCAGGAACTGACCCAGGCCGGGGTGCCCCACCGGATGGTGGTCTTCGACGGAGCCCCGCACTCGTTCTTCGACCGGACGTTCGCCCAGCACCAGGAGGCATCGGCCACGGCCTGGCGCGAGATGCTCGATTTCATTCGCAGCCATGAAAGCGTTCCCGCCGGCTGACCTGGCCCGGTTGCGGCGGGAGGGCGAGGTTCGGATCGAACCGGCAGCCCAGGATCGCGAGCGGCCGGCGAAACCCATCATCTGGGTGGTCACCGATGACAGCGGCGTCTTCGTCCGTTCGTACCTCGGCGCCCGGGGCAAGTGGTACCAGCGGCTGCGCAAGGACCCGCGGGCCACGCTGCACGTCGGCCGGCAACGAATCCCCGTCCGGGCTAGGGCGGTTTCGGGCGGTGCCCTCAACAAGCGCGTTGACGACGCCTATCTCCACAAGTATGGGAAGCGCTCACCCGATAGCACCGCGGCCATGCTCAAGCCCAACGTGCGCCGGACCACCTTGCGGCTCGTGCCTGCCTAGGCGGCAGCGACCGTCGCCGCCCTGCTCATCCAGCGCGTGCCCGGGGCGGCCGCTGCTTAACCAGTCAGGCCGACCGAGCATGAGCCGCGACTAACTTCACGGGCGGCACCAGTCCCCACCGGCCGTGCTGTCCGGGCCGCAGACCCCAGCCCCCCTCGTGGACCATCCGGTGGTGGCGTCGGCAGAGCAGCACGAGATTCGGCAGGATGGTCGGCCCGCCCTGGGTCCAGTGCTCGAGATGATGGCAGTCGGTCCATTGCGGCGGGCGATCGCAGCGGCCGGCCACACAGGTCCGATCCCTGGCCTCCACCGCCCGCCGGGTGGCCGGGGGGATGCTCCGCGAGGCGTGGCTGATTTCGGCTTCCAGCTCGCCCCGACCCGTGATGCGGGTGAGCGCGGCATCGCAGGCCAGTCGCCGGACAGTCTCCCCAGGCACCAACCCGCCAACTTCCAGTTCGCCAGCCGGGGCACCGGGCGCTCCCAGCAGGGTGTCCAGGCTGGCCCGGATGACCAGATGGGGCCGCGGCCCGGCGCCGGTGGCTGACCCGCCGGCCTTTCTGCGGCAGAGCTCGACCAGGGCATCAGCGCGCCGCTGGCCAGAGGTGCGGCCGTCGTCTTTGCCGGGCAGCATGCCGGCATTCAAGGCAGTGCGCAGGATGGCGCCGCCTTCCGCATCAAGCAACCCGTCCAGCCGAACCACCCCGTCCATCGGCTCACCGACGTGCAGGTAGCGCCGCTCGTAAGCGCGGTTGGCTTGCGTGAGCGCGGCGGCAGCATCCACTCGATGCTCGAAGTTCTTGGCTACCCCGGTGAACTGGCCGGGGTCCATCGCCTCCGCAGCTTTAAGCAGACTGGCTTCGGCCTGCTGGACCGCCTCGACTCCAACGTGCTGAGCGGTGTGGGCCAGGACCGCCACGTGCTGATAGCCCAGCTCACCGCGGGCGAAGGCCGCCTCGGTCTTGGGCAGCTGCTCGAGCTGACGGGCGATCTCCACCCGTTCCGCGGCCGCCCCGCCCGAGAGCTTGCAGTTGGAGCGCAGCCAGGCCACGATGCCCAGCGCGCCATCGGCGACATACTCGCCGGACTTCTCGAACCGCCGAACCCCCTCCGCGAAGACGGCTTCAAAGGGATCGATGCCAGATTCCCGGAGCTGGCTCAGGCCGTTGCCGATTTCGCCAGGTTCCGCCCGGCGGAACCAGTCCGCCCAGAGCCGGACGACCGCCCGCGTCTCTTTGATTGGAGGGCCTGACGTGGCCATGCGCCCATCCTGCACCACGGCTTTGACAGCTGTCTGTCACAAAACCTCTGGTCTGTTTAACTTGGCCTAGGAGGCCGGTCCTCAGCGACGACGCGTTTGGCAAGGCCTGGCGCGAGATGCTCGATTTCCTTTCGTAGCCATGAAAGTCTTTGCGCGGGCTGACCTGGCCCGGTTGCGCCACGAGCCCGAGGTTGGGATCGAACCGGCAGCCCAGGACCGCGAGCCGACGGCAAAGCCCATCATCTGGGTGGTCACCGATCACGGCGGCGTCTTCGTCCGTTCCTACCTTGGCGCGCGCGGCCGTTGGTACCAGAGGATGCGAAAGGATACGCGGGCCACGCTGCCCGTCGGCCGGCAACCAATCTTCGTCCGGGCCCGGGCGGGTTCGGGCACGGCCCTCAACCAGCGGGTCGACGACGCCTATTTCCACAAGTATGGTGGCCCGACGAGACCCCGGCGATGCTCAAGCCCAACGTGCGCTGGACCACGTTGCGGCTGGTACCTGCCTAGGCATACTGAAGAGCGTCACCGTGCCGGAACGCTGCCGTCAGGCTGCGCCGCCCACCGTTAGGCCTACGGCAACCTCACGCTCGTTCTCTTATATAGGAGGATAACGTGGCCAAGGACGTCTCGCTCCCGAGTACCGCGGATGTCGTCGCCATGACCGGCGGCCATCCCGGCAATCCCTGGCGCGAGCAGCGCCTCCTCTTCCTCTACCGGGTCATACCCCCCCAGCTCGCTCCGGCTACCGTGGCGCCGGGCCTTCAGCCCCTGGTCGCGGCTGCCTGACCTAAACGGCGAGCTCCCCGAGCCGCTCGCACCATCCCTGCCAGAAGGCCAGCCGCCGTGGCCACCGCGCGGCGCGGTCCCGGCTCCGGACCGTCAGGTGACCGCAGATGCAGACAGGGCGCAGGGGCTGTTGGCGCGAATCGGTTGGAAATGGACGCGGAAATGGGCAGGCATCCAACGAAAGCGCAGCTGCAATCGCCCGATACCCCTGTCGCTACAGGGGTAGGACCGTTTTCGCAAAAACTTCAGCAACAATGTATTCAGGCCAGGATGAACGTCTTGACAAAAATACAGGAACGTGTGACAATCTGCGTCGCAGGACGTGTGACAATCCGCGGCAGAGGTTCGGAGTCCTGGAATTGGGGGTGATCGGACACACTCGAACCGCGATCGCGCAGCGCAACTCCTGATCCAGTCTCCTCCACGTGCCCGATTTGGTCACGCCAGCGCTGCCGGTTCCCTTTCCTTTGGACCTGTGGGAGGAGATTATGGGCGGCGTCCGGATTCCCCACGACCTGACCGGTGAAGACCGTTTCATCCTGGGCCTGAGTGTCAGCCGGGTGGCCATCCTGCTCTTTGGGTCCCTGTCCGGCTACACCATGCTGCGGCTGCAATGGCCCCTGGCCCTTCGGCTGATCCCGGCGTTGGCAACGTGGGCCGCCACTGCCGCCTTCGTGTGGCTCCGGCCGGGCGGCCAGTCGCTGGCGCATTGGGCGGGAGCAGCCAGCGAGTACTGGCTCGGAAATCTCGGCCGCCAGCGGCCGGCGGCGGCGCCTGCCGTTCGAGGTGATCAAACGCGCGTCGGACTCAAGTTGGCCGTCCTTTCCGCCGTGTCCGCTGATCTCCCTCCCGACGGACCATCGAGCGCCGACGACGACGTGCTCGAGTTGCCACCGGCTCGAAACGCTTCCGAGTCGCCAGCCGTCACCCTGCGCGAGCCGGTACCTCCCACTCCTGTCTACCTGGGTGGGCCGCAGGTGGTCTGCTTCTTCGCCATCAAGGGAGGAAGCGGGCGCACCACGTTGGCGACCGAGTCAGCCTGCCTGCTGGCGGCCCGCGGGTGGTATCGCGATTCCCCTCACGCTCAGGGCAAGCGCCTCAAGGTGGCGCTGCTGGATTTCGACCTCGGGTCCGCCAACGTGTCCGTTCGGCTCGGTCTGGCGCAACCCACTATGCTGGACTACCTTACCGCCCTGGGCGTCGAACCTCCACGGGTCGTCGATTATTTGCTCCGGCACGACCCCTCGGGTCTATCGGTTCTGCTTGGACCGCCCAAATGTCTGAGCGGGACCGGTCCGCTGGCCTTCGGCGTTTCGCAAGCGGCCGAGATACTGGCCTCGCTTAAAGCCGAGGGCTACCAATACATCTTCGTCGACGTCGGGCCGGCGCTGACGGATCTGGTGACGTTCGTCCTGCAAACGGCAGACCACATCTATTACATCGTGACGCCAACCGCAGGATCCATTCAGGACTTGTACCGCGGGGTCGAGGCGCTCCGGCGAGTTGGGCTTGGGCCAAAGCTTCGTTACGTGGTCAACAAGGTGCGCCGACCCATGGATTTCTCGGAGCCGATGGGAGATCTGGGCGGATGCATCGAGGCTGAAATTCCCTACGACCAGGCCTTTGAGACGGCCGAAAATCGCCACGAGCCGTGCGGCTTGTCCACCTCGGGGGAGACCCAGCGGGCGCTGCTGGAGCTGGCCGCCACCATCTATCCGGCTCTCAGCCTACCTGCGGATGGCGCCGGTCGACTCCGGCGATTCGCCTGGTTTGGACGCTCGCCTCGTGTCAGCTGACGGCCGGCTGCCCCAGAACGGCGCCGTCGCGGAACTAAAGGAAGCCGTGCGGGCGCGCCTGACGATGACTCTTGATGCGGAAGTCATCAACCCTTTCTCGACCCGGTCCGACCGCACGCATATGATCAAGGCCTGCATTGCTGAGGCGCTGGCTTCGATGGGCCCTGCCGGACGCGACCCCGGGGTGGTGGACGCACTGTTTGACGACCTGGTCGGTCTCGGCCCCCTGCAACCGTTGATGGCCGACCCGCTGATCACGGACATCCTGGTCAACCGCTTTGACGAAATCTACGTTGAGCGCGAGGGCCGCCTGCAATTCGTGCCGAACCGCTTTCGTGACCAGGCTCACCTCGAGCAGGTCATCCAGAAGATCGTGGCCCTCGTTGGTCGTGAAATCAACCTGGACAAGCCGCTGGTCGACGCCCGCATGGTGGACGGCAGCCGAGCGAACGCCGTGTTCGCGCCCGTTGGCGGCCCCACCCTCTGCATCCGGAAGTTCGGCAAGGTCCGGCTCGGTCTGCTTCCCGATGAAGATCGGCCGGGGGCCAGCTGGGCCAGCACGGGAGGCATGTCGATCCAGATGGGGGCCTTCCTCGAAGCGATGGCTGTGGCTCGGGCCAATATCCTGATCGCCGGGGCGACCGGCTCGGGGAAGAGCACCCTGCTGCGCTCGCTGGTTAGCGCCTTTCCGCCATCCGAGCGCGTGATCACCATCGAGGACACCGCCGAACTGGAGTTAGACAATCCGCACTGGGTAAAGCTTGAATGCGTGCACTCCAAAGAGCTCGCCGGCAAGAGCACCCAGGAACGTCGACTCGACGTCGCCGACCTGGTGCAGAACGCTCTGCGGATGCGTCCGGACCGGCTCATCATCGGCGAGATTCGCCATAGCAAGGAAGCCTATTACGTGCTCGAGGCGCTCAACACAGGCCATGACGGGTCAGCCACAACGATCCACGCCAGCAGCTGCGCAGATGCGCTGGCCCGGTTGGAGTTGCTTGTCAGCCGCGACTTCAGCCAGCTCAGCCCCGTGGAAATTCGGAGCTACGTCGCCCGTGTCTTCGACCTGATCGTGTTCGTGGCTCGCCTGCGTGACGGTCGACGCTGCATCCTGGAGATCACCGAACTCCAGGGCGTTGACGCCGACGGTCACTATCGGCTCGCATCGGTCTTCAAGACGCACCCGGTCATCCAGAGCGGGCGGACGGACCTTGACTTCGGCCCGGTTTCGGATTACCGTCCCGGTGCGCGGCTACAACGAAAGCTGGAGTTGCAGGGCATGCGGTGGATGTCCTAGCCGCGACCTGTGGCGCCTTGGCGATCCTGGCCCTCGGACTCGGGCTGCAGAAGCGGCCGCCCGGGACGCGTTCCCTCCGGGGCTGGCTCCGGCGCCAGCGGGACCGGCGTGAAGCCGAGCTTCGCGCCGCCCGCATCCACGCCAACCCGGATACGTACCTGGCGCTGACGCTGGTCGCGCCAGTTGTCCTGTTCGCCGTCGGCTTGGTCCAGTCCATCGTCTTTGCCGTCATCGGCGCGGTGGCCGGACTGCTGCTTCCCCGGTTCTATGTCCGTTTCCTGATCCGGAGCCATGCTCACCGCAGTGAGGCCGAGGCCCCGAAGTTGCTCCAGGTTCTGCTCGCCAATCTGACCGCCGGGAGCACGTACCTGGATGCTCTTCGCCAGGCGCGGATCTCTGCCCAGGACGACTGGATCCAGGAAGACCTCGACTACGTGATCCAGCGCTTCCTGCTCGACGTCCCTCTCGAGACAAGCATTCGCGAGATCCGCGCCCGGGTGCACAGCCGCAATCTGAGTCTGATCTGGGACAACCTGGCGATCTGCTGTGCCAATCGAGTCCCAACCCAGACGGCTCGGGCGCTGTTCACCGAGCTGGCCTCGACGATCCAGTTCAACGTCCAGCTGGCAAACGAGGTCCGAGCCCGCGCCTCCGGCCAGCGGATCCAGATCTGGCTCCTGGCCCTGATCGTCCCCGGCATGTACCTCTATCTCCGGCTGCTGAACCCGGAGTTTCTGAGCCCGCTCAACGACACCAGCCTGGGGCGGTACGTGCTGGTGCCGGTCGCGGCGCTGCTTGAGGTGCTCGGCCTCTACCTCAGTTACCGGCTCAGCCGCTTCGAGGCCTGACGTGCTGGGCGCCCTGGCCGCCAGCCTGGCCACGTTCTCCCTTCTGTATGGCGTCTTCGGAATCCGGCGCCGGCTGGGGATCTCTGACCGCGAGCTGGTTCGAGTCAGCACCATGTCCCCACTCGAGTACCGTTCGTACCAGGAGCATCGCCGATCGGTCTACGAGCGCTGGCTGCGTCCGCTCGTGATGCTGTGGGGTCATCGCCTGCGGCTCCGTCCGATGCGAGTTGATCGCCTGTTCCTGATCCAGGCCGGGGTCGACCCTGAGCGATTCGACGGCCTCGAGCTGCGCGCCTTGAAAGTCGGGAGTTCGCTGCTTGCCGGCGCCGCGTTGTTCGTTGTGGGACTCGGGGCGCCCTCTTCGCTGGTCCTTCTCCCATTGGCCGCCTGGTCCGGGTATGTCGCGCCAACCTGGTTCCTGGCAGCGCGACGCCGGGCAAGACAGGACCAGATTCGCCGGGAGTTACCGGATCTGGTTGGCGTGTTGCGCTCGTTTATCACGGCCGGCGTGCCGATGGAGAGAGCGCTTCACCTCATTTCCAGCCAGTCGGCCGAATCCCACCTCGAACCAAACCTGCTGGCCGGTGAGATCAAAGTCGCCCTGGGCCGATACGGACTGGGCGCGACCATCGAGCAGGCGCTCGACGAGCTCACTCAACGAGTGGGAGTCGATGAGGCGACCCTGTTCATCGGCGCGCTGATGCAGGGGAAGCGGCTCGGCACCGGCATGGAGCAACTTCTGCGGGACCAGGAACTGCTGGTCCGCATGGGGCAACGGAATCGCGCGACCGCCGAGGCATCGCGCGTCAACACGAAACTGATGGGAGTCCTGGCCGCGGTCTACTTGCCAGAGTTCGTGGTACTGATCATGATCCCGCTCTTCTGGGGGATCATTCGGCGCGCGTTTGGTTAATTGGGTGAGGAGGACACGATGCAAAGCAGAGTCCGATCCTTGGGACAGTCAACATTGGAGTGGGTCATCGGCGCAGCCATTATCCTGGGAACCCTCGTGATAGGTGTGATGGCATGGAACTCGGGCCTTGTCAACAAAATGAACAACATGGTCCAGCAGCTGTCGCAAACGCATTGAAAGCGCGCCGTCGGTCAGTGCAAGAGGGGCAGGAAACGCTTCAGGCGATCCTGGCCGTTTCCTTCATCCTGCTGCCGGTCCTGTTCGGGATCCTTGAATTTGGCGACGTCGTCCACGTGTGGATCGGACAGAGTGCCGCGGCGGCGATGGGAGCCCGGATGGCTGGCGAGCGCGGCGAGGACGATGCCGTAGTCCGACAACGGATCGAGACGGAGCTCGCCGATGCGGGGTTGGATCCAGCGCACGTCCAGATCGAGATCACTCCGGCCTACGTGCACTGGAGCCAGCCCATCACCGTCCAGGTCACCAGCACTCGACGTATAGCGATTCCTTTTCCGCCCGTGCACTGGGACATCCCGATCACGTCAACCTACGTCGGCAGAGGCGAGGTGAACCACTGATGCGGGCACGACGGGGCCAGAGCATGCTCTATGCCGTCCTGCTACTGCCAACGCTAATGCTGATCTTCGCGTTGGCGATCGACATCGGCTTGCTGCAGATGCAACAGCTCCGTCTACGGTGGGCCGTTGATATGGCGACTGTGGATGCTGCGACGGTGGTCGATGCAACTGCTTACGGCCAAACGGGGAGGCTTCAGATCGATCCAGCGCTGGCGCCTGGAACGGCCCGCCAGTACCTCTATCTCAACCTCGCCCGGCTTGGGACGTCGGTGGGCGGAGACAACGGCGCGTTCACGATCGCCCGAGACGCCGACATTTCCGTGATCAACCAGGTTCCAGCCCGAGACCCTTATTCGGGCGCCGTGCTCGACCGGCCGGCCATCTGCGCCCGAATCCGGGTGCCCTACCGGATGAGTCTCTTCCCATTGCTCGGCGGCTTTGGAACCAATCAGCTCACGATCACGTCCAACGCAGAGGTCAAGAGTTGAAAAGACTCTTTATCCTCGCAGTCCTGGCGCTGGCCGCGTGCAACCCACTAGCTTCGAGTACGCCCACGCCTAGCGCCAGTGAACAAGAGGTCGTGCTAATGAAGGCGGTCAAACACTACTTTCAGGTCTTCGATCAGGTGCGATCGACGGGCAACGCATCGCTCATCGATTCCGTAACGGATCCTGATGGCGTTGACCGGAGCAACACGCAGGCTTTCGTTCTGGATCAGCAGGCTAAGCATCATCTGTCAATCACCACGCATGAGATATTCACAAACTGGAAATTCGATATACAGGGGACTCAGGCTACCGTTCACTACAACTACCAGGCAAGTGGGTACAACATCGATCCTCAGACAAGGCAGCCTCTAGAGAGCGAGGTTACTTTGAAACCTGAGCTGCAACTAATGCAACTCCGAAAGCACGGAGCAGATTGGCTGGTCTTCGAACGAGATGTACTACCTCAGAATGCTTAGGAAGATCGCTGCAATAGCTGTACCGCTCATTTTGCTGGCGTCATCGTTACAAGGTCGAGCGTACGACGGATCTGCGGTAACCGTGACCACCAAGTCTGTGAACGGCAGCGACGGGCATGCCTTCGTCTACGCAGATGTCACGGATTCCACCGCTACGTTTCCAGCCCCCGCCGGATCCCACTACCAATCTCCTTACTACTCCGTCTGGACGCCTCTCTACCAGTACTGGCTACCCGCTGGTGATCCCTGTCAGTGGCTCTGGCTCATCTACGTCTACGACCGGGCCACCAACAAGCTGATCAATGGTGACCCCTCGGTTGGCGTCATCTACTTCCGCACCAAGAACACCCTCTGTGCGTCTGGATCGCGCACGCCGGTCGGGATGCCCGTCTTCAATGACGCTCAAGCGCAGCTCAGCCTTGATCTGCAGGTTTCCCTGTCTCCAAGCCAACCGCTTGCCGGGTCACCGGCAAGCCTCATCGCCTCACTCAGCAGCCGCCTCCGCAACGACATGAACATTTACCTGAGCATGGCCATTACCGACTGGGCAGTCGACCGTTGGGGGGTCGACTTCGGTGACGGCACGGTTGCCACTGTCACTGACCAGCGCGGCGACTACCTTAGCCTGCCGCACACTTACGTATCGGCCGGCTCCTACGATCCCCGGGTTACGGCCTACATCTCGGGCCACGCCCAGGCCGCGGTCTATAACTCGTACGGCAGCCCCTACCTGGTAACCAGGCGGTTCACCGTGCAGGTTAGCAACTCAACGAGGGCGCAGCCGGGCCGCCAGGCCCTCAAGGCGTATCTCGCCCCGCGCATCACCGCCGCCGTGGCACCCGTGATCGACGGCAGCGGGCTGGCACCGGCCAACGTGGCTTTCCAGCAAGTGGACGCCCTGCGTGGGACGCTCACCGATTTCTTCATCCACCCTTTGATCCTCCGTGAGGGCTACATAACGCTGGACGGCCGGGCGGCCGGTAGCGGGCACACGATTCTGACGGCCTGGCGCTACACTGGCCCGCCGTCTGACGCCCCGCCCTCAGTCGCCACCGTGGCAGGCACTCTCCACCAGGCGAACGATCCGATGCGACTTCAGTGGAACCAGCCCGACGCGCTGGCGGGCGGGACTGGGCGCGACTACGACGTGCCTCTCATCCTCTACGTGCGGACAACCTATCCGGACGGTCACGTCGCGGATTTCACATTCAGCAGCACGTTCAGCGTGACCGTGAACTTCGCTGCGCAGAACGGCTAGGAGGACAGCATGTTGCGCACCGTCTACCTCACCGCGTTCGTGATCCTCTCGGCGGTCGCAGGGCTCTTCTACTACTCGCAAACGCGGCTCGTCCCAGCCGTGGTCGCCACCACCGATCTGAAGGTCGGAGCCCAGATCCAGGACTCCGACGTCGCCATCCGCCACGTCAGCCCGGGATCCATCCCGACTGGCACCTACGCCGACCTTGGCCTGGCCATCGGGCGGTTTGTCTCGTTTCCGATCTTGCGCGACCAGTACATCGGGGCGCGAGCGGTTGCCACCTCCCGTAGCGCCGATCTGCTGGCCGGCGGTCTCGACATACCCAAGGGTTACCGAATCATCAGCCTTCCCATCGTTCCATCGTCGGCCGTTGGCGGCAGCCTGAAACCCGGGGACCTGGTCGACGTGATCGCCATCCCCGGCTCAAACAAGGCCTCCGGCTTGCTCGATCAGTCGTCTGCCGCCCCGGTGGTCATCGGCACTCACGTGATGGTCCTAGGGCTGCGCACCGACCAGGGGACGACGCTCGACCCATCGACCAGCTCCCGCGGAATCGGATCCGTCGGCAACAAGCCCGCCAGCATCCTGCTGGCCATCCCCGAGCCGGATGAAACCCGCTACTCAGCGGCTCTCGCGAGCTCGACGTTCTTCATTGCGCTAACCACCGACTAAGCGTGGCGCTCCGACTCGCGCGGACGACCAGCACCTTCGCCGACGAGGTCGCCGCCGTCGAGAGCGGCCTGTTTCGAC
>Ga0209802_1000323_pt1 | contig 36984 bp, 32 predicted proteins | sample GraSoiAngelo_129_FD_185886 | JGI IMG/M metagenome (GOLD analysis project Ga0209802, IMG submission 185886) | Grasslands soil microbial communities from the Angelo Coastal Reserve, California, USA - 14_0927_12_40cm (SPAdes) (version 2) | ecosystem: Environmental > Terrestrial > Soil > Grasslands ... | reverse complement strand
ATGTCGGCCTCGTCCACGCTGGTCTCCACCTGCATGCGCGTGAGGTCCTGGGCGATGGTGAAGAGTACCGGTGCCTGGAGGCTGGCTGCGACCGTCTGCCCCACGTCCACCTGACGTGAGACGACGATCCCGTTCACGGGTGCGGTGATCCGGGTGTGGTCGAGATCGACCTGGGCTTGCGCCAGCGCCGCCTGCTTCTGCTCCACCGTGGCCTGGCTTGCCACCAGCTGCGCCTGGGCGACGCGGAACTGTGCTTCGGCCGAACCGATCCCGGCGGCGAGCGAGTCCTCCTTGGCCCTGGCGGCGTCCAGCGCGGCGACCGCGGAGTCGTAGCCGGCCTGGGAGCTATCGAGATCGCTGTTGGCGATCAGCTCGCGCTTGAAGAGCGCCGACTTGCGGTCGAAGTCGCGCTTGGTGTCCACGACGGCCACCTGGGCCTTGGCCGTCTGGGCCTTTCCCTCGGCCAGTGCCGCCCTGGCGTTCTGAACGTCGGCGCGAGAGCGTTCGACCTGCGCCTGTTGGTTGAGGACCATCGCCACGGCGGAGTTGACTTCGGCCTTGGCCTGGTTGACCTTGGCCTCGAACGTCTCGGGATCGATGCGAGCGATGAGCTGGTCCTTCGTGACCGGCGAGTTGAAGTCGACGAAGATCTCCTTGATCTGGCCCGACACCTGGCTGCCGACCTGCACGGTGATCACCGCGTTCAGATTGCCCGTGGCGGAGACGGCGGCCGTCAGCGGCCCGCGCTCGACGCGGGCCAGACGATAGCCCTGACCCTGGCCCCGGCTCTGGACGTAGAAGTAGCCCCAGACACCGACGGCGACGAGGAGGATGACGGCCGACAGACCGAGAATGCGCTTCATCGCCGATTAGACGTATAGACAGCGATTTTTGTTTACCGCGATGACAACTTACCGCCGGCCGCGTGCGCGATCGAGACGGTAGAGGGCGATGCGGTAGTCGGACAGCGCCTGGGTTTCGGTGTTCTGCGCCTGGGTGAGGGCCAGCTGCGCGTCAGTCAGCTCGAGGATCGTTCCCACGCCGGCATCGAACCGGCCCTGGGCGAGTCGAAAGTTTTCCTGGGCGGATGCGACGGCGGCCTGGGCGGCCTGGATCCGCTCGGCCGCATCGGTGACCGCTATTTGAGCCTGCTCGACGTTCTGGATGATGTTGAGCTCGGTCGCCTTGATGTTGGCCAGCGCGCTCTCGTAATTGGCGCGCGCCTCGCGGTAGCGGCCGATGCGGCCTCCACCATCGTAGATCGTCCAGGAGAGCGACAGCGTCACCGCCCACAACTCTTGCAGGTCTTTACGGGCGCCGCCGTAGATTCCGCTCCCCGTGATGTCGGGGAAGAAGTTGCGGAAGGCCTGGCGCTGCAGGGCCTCGGCGGATTGGGCGCTGAGCTTGGCCTGAAGATACTCCGGACGCTGGCGCAGCGCCTCGGCGCGAATGGCCTGGCGATCGAGCGTGACCGGCTCATACACGAGATTGTCCTGGATCGTCGTCGGCGTATCGACGTCGATCGCCATCGCGGTGTTCAGCGCCACGAGGGCCAGCCGCTCGGCATTCCGGGCCTGGATCACGGCGAGCTTGGCGTTGGCAACGTCGACCTCGGCGCGAGCCACATCGGACTTCGGCCGGGTGCCGACTTCGTAGAATCCGCGCGCAGACTTGAGGTTCAGGTCGGCCCGTTGCAACGCCTGTTCGTTCACGCGGATCAGGCGCTGGGCGAAGAGGATGTTGGTGTACGCTTCCTTGACCGAGAGCGAGATGAGCTGGCGCTGGAGTTCGACGTTTTCGAGCGCGATGTCCTGGAGCTTGCGCGCGGCCTCGGTGGCCGCCAGGTTCTTTCCGAAGTCGAAGAGAAGCTGGCTGAGCGCGACCTGGGCCAGGACGGTCTGATCGAAGTTCCGAAAGACCGTCGACGCGACACCTAAGGTACTGAGACTCGGGTTCTCGCTCTTCGTGGTCGACACCGAGCCCGTGAGCTGAGGCAGGAGCGGCGCCAACGCCTGGTCGACCCGGTAGCGGGCAGCCGCGTAGGCGAAGAGCAGCACGGTGATCTGCGGCTGCTGTTCGAGCGCGATCGCGACGGCCTCGTCGAGCGTGAGCACGCGCCCGGCGATGGGCTGCCGCGCGGGAGCCTCCGGCGTCTGGGCGTTCACGGTGAGGGGAGAACCGACCGAGAGCAAGATGGCCACCGCACTGGCGATCAGACGTGTCGTCATCGGTGAGGTTACGGTCCTCCTTCGTTGCCGCCCGGCCCGAGAATACCATGAGCGCCTGACGAGTCCGGCGTTCGCGCCCGCTTGGACGCGGTGGGCGACGTGTGGATTCACGGTGGACGATCAGTGGACACCTTTTTACTTGACGACCCCTAGATTCTGCGTGCTAGATTTCCGCCTACCACAAGATATAGTTGTCTGACGGGCTGCCGCCTCGGGGAAACAGGTTCGCCCGCCCACGGCGAAGCTGCCTCGAAAAGCCCGCGAGAGGAAGGAGTCGGGATGCTGCCTGAAACCCGTCCGTCGAAGGTCGGTAAGTGGACCGAGCCCGCGCGGAGAGTGCTCCGCGAGCGTTACCTCAGCAGGAAGGACGGCGAGGTGACGGAGACGCCGGAGGAAATGTGCTGGCGGGTGGCGACGTCCATTGCGGCGGGCGAAGCGCGGTACGGACGCACCGCGGCAGCGGTCCGTGAGATCGCGGAGGCCTTCTACGACATGATGGTGGAGGGCGAGTTCCTGCCGAACTCTCCCACGCTCATGAACGCGGGCAAGGGCAACGGGCTTCAGTACTCGGCCTGCTACGTGCTGCCCGTGGGCGACTCCATGGAGGAGATCTTCGACTCCGTGAAGGCCGCGGCGATCATTCACAAGAGCGGCGGCGGGACGGGATTCGCGTTCTCCCGCTTGCGCCCGAAGGACGACCTCGTCGCCTCGACCGGCGGTCGCGCGTCCGGCCCCGTCTCGTTCCTGCGCGTGTTCAACAGCGCGACGGAGGCCGTGAAGCAAGGCGGCACCAGACGCGGCGCCAACATGGGGATCCTCAAGGTCGACCACCCCGACATCCTCGAGTTCATCGAGTGCAAGCTGGACGGTGGCATCACCAACTTCAACATCTCGGTCGCGGCCACCACCGGCTTCATGGAGGCCCTCGAGCGCGGCGAGGATTACAACCTGGTCAATCCTCACACGGGCGCGATCGTGCGCCAGCTCTCGGCGCGCGAGGTCTTCGGGCGGATCGTCTCGGCGGCCTGGCGCACGGGCGATCCCGGGATGGTCTTCCTCGATCGGATCAACGCGAGCCCGGCCAACCCGACGCCGGAGATCGGCCAGATCGAGGCGACCAATCCGTGTGGCGAGCAACCCCTGCTGCCGAACGAGGCGTGCAATCTCGGCTCGCTCAACGTCTCCAAGTTCGCGCGGCGGGCCGAGAACGGTGAGATGACGATCGACTGGGACGAGATGGAGCGCGTGGTGCGGCTCGCCGTGCGTTTCCTGGACGACGTCATCGAGATGAACCCGTACCCGCTGGCGGTGATCGACAAGACCGTGAAGGACAACCGGCGGATCGGCCTCGGCATCATGGGCTGGGCCGACGTGCTGTTCCTCCTCGGCGTGCCGTACGACAGCAAGGAAGCCACCGACCTCGCCGATCGCCTGATGTCCTTCGTCAAGGAGAAGTCGCACGATCAGTCGGCCAAGCTGGCCGAGGAACGCGGGCCGTTTCCGAACTGGGCGCAGTCGATCTACAAGGACGCGCGGCCGATGCGGAACTCCACCGTCACCACGATCGCGCCCACCGGCACGATCTCGATGATCGCCGGGTGCTCGTCGGGCGTCGAGCCCATCTTCGCCCTGGCCTTCGAGCATCGAGTCAAGCAGTCCGACGGTGAGCGCGTGCTGACCTTCGTCAACGAGACGTTCGAGGCGATCGCGCGAGACCAGGGCTGGTTCTCCGACGCACTGATGCAGGAGATCGCCCGCCGCGGGACCATCCACGGCATTCCGGGCGTCCCCGAGGCGGCCCAGCAGGTCTTCAAGACCTCGCATGAGATCGGCTTCGAGTGGCACGTCCGGCACCAGGCCGCGTTCCAGCGTTCCACCGACAATGGCGTGTCGAAGACGATCAACCTGCCCAACGGCGCCAGCGAAGCCGATGTCGCCAGCGCCTATCGGCTGGCGTGGGAGCTCGGCTGTCTCGGCATCACCGTGTTCCGTGACGGCTGCAAGGGCGAGCAGGTGCTGAACGTCGGCGTCGGCGCCAAGAAGGACAAGGCGGCTCCCGCCGCGCCGCCGATGGCGGCCATGGTGATCAAGCCCCGCCCGCACAGCCTCAAGGGCACGACGTACCGGATGGAGACACCGATCGGGACGGCGTACATCACGATCAACGAGACGAAGGAAGGCGAGGCCTTCGAGGTCTTCGCCCAGGTCGGCAAGGGCGGCTCTGAAACGATGGCCGTTGCCGAAGCCCTCGGCCGGCTGATTTCGCTCACGTTGAGGCTCCCTTCGCCCCTTTCGGCTCAGCGCCGGCTCGAGGAGGTCATCAGCCAGCTCTCGCGCATCGGCGGCGCCCAGCCGACGGGCTTCGGGCCGTCGAAGATCCTCTCGCTGCCCGATGCCATCGCCCGGACGCTGGCCGAGCACATCGGTCAGGTAAAGGTGGCGGAGGCCGCGCCGTCGACACCGGCCAACGGCAAGAAGGCCATCGGCGATCTGTGCAAGGAGTGCGGCCAGGCGACGTTCGTGTACGAGGAAGGCTGCAAGAAGTGCCTGAGCTGCGGCTTCAACGAGTGCTGAACCCCGAGCGGCACTTGGCGCCAGTTCCTTATCGCCTATGATTATGAACAACGGGGGGAGCGAGACGCTCCCCCCGTTTGCCCCCCTGGTTTGCGCTACGCTTCGACATCACTTCTACAGCCAGTGCTAGACTCCACGCATGTTTTCGGGCGGTAGTTACGACGAGGTCGCAAGGTGGCTGCACAACTTCCTCCTCTCTCACGCCAAGCGCGAGAATCCACGGATCGAGGTCGAACTGGAGTCGGGTGACGAGCGGGAAGGGAAGTCCTACGCGGCTCGCCTTCGATTCGGCGACAAGACCTCGAGGCCGATCGAGTTCGATTACAAAGAAGTTGCCGACAACCGCGGCAGCCTGGCGTGGGGCCGATCGATGGCCGAGCGCACGCGTGCGCTCGCGCGCGAGCTGACCGGCTCCTGATCCCGGCCGGGACCGCGATTCTGCCGCCGCCCCGCTGGATTCGCAGCGGGGACCTCAACGGATTTCTCGGACTCGCCCTCGACAACATCACCCAGCTCGTCATCCTCGCGGGCGTACTCATCGGCGTCTTTCAGTTCCCGGCCGACCTCGTGCTCTACCGCATGGTCCCGGGCACCGCGCTCGGTGTCCTCGTGGGCGACCTCGCCTATACGTGGCTGGCGCTCCAGCTGATGACCCGGACCGGGCGTGACGACGTGACCGCGATGCCGTTCGGCATCGACACGCCGACGTTGTTCGCCATGGTGTTCGGGGTGGTGGGGCCCGTGAAGATGGCCACGGGAGACGCCATGCTCGCGTGGAAAGTCGGCATGGGCGTGACCATCGCCATCGGCCTGGTCAAGACCGTGCTGAGCTTCGCCGGGGATTTCGCCCGACGCGTCGTCCCACGGGCGGCGCTCCTCGGCTCCATCGCCGGGATTGCGATTCTGCTGATCGCTTTCCTTCCGGCGCTCAAGGTCATGCGGGATCCGCTCGTCGGCCTGCCGACGCTGACGATTCTGCTGGTGGCGCTTCTCGGTCGCGTGAGGATGCCCTGGGGTCTGCCCGGCGCGTTCGTCGCCGTGGTCGCGGGCGCGGCCATCTTCTGGCTGCGCGGTGCATGGACGGGGGAGACTCACGGCCCAGCGCTCGGCGCACTGAGGTTGGCGGTGCCGTGGCCCACACTGGCCTGGCTCGACGCGCTTCCCGAAACGGCCGGGTACTTGAGTGTGGCGCTGCCGTTCGCGCTCGTGACCGTGATCGGTGGGATCGACAACACCGAATCGGCGGCGGCGGCCGGCGACGAGTACCGCGCGCGCGACATCCTGCTCACCGAAGCCCTCGCGACGATCGTGGCGGGGCTCTGCGGCGGCGTCGTACAGAACACTCCCTACATCGGACATCCAGCCTACAAGGCGATGGGCGCGCGGGCGGGGTACACGCTCGTGACCGGGCTCGTCATCGGCGTTGGCGCAGCCCTCGGCGTGCTGTCGAGGCTCGTCGCCGTGCTTCCGGAAGCCGCGGTCGCGCCGATCCTGATCTTCATCGGCCTGGAGATCACGGCCCAGGCATTTCACGCGTCGCCTCGTCATCACGGGCCCGCCGTCGCGCTGGCCTTCGTTCCGGTGGCCGCGACGGTCGTCGTCATCGAGGCGGGCAGCCTGCTCGGGGCGCTTGGGCGATCGCCGGCCGACTTCTCAGGGGAAGGGGCGCTCATGTGGCAAGCGCTGCTCGTGCTCGGGAACGGCTTCATCCTCACCGCAGTGCTGTGGGCCTGGACACTCACGGCGATCTTGGACGGCCGGACATACGTGGCGGCGGCCCTGCTGGCTACGGGAAGCCTCGCCGCGCTCTGCGGCCTCATCCACTCGCCGTTGCCCAGCGGCGCTCTCTTCCTGCCCTGGTCGCCGCCACGGCCGATCACCGTGCAGCTGGCCGGTGCGTACGGGGTGGCGGCCGCGATCTGTTGGATGGCGGCGGTGCGACAACGCGGTAAGATCACAATGTGAAGCTCGGGTCGACGGCCGCGTGACCGCGCTCCGCGTCGCCATCATCGGAGCCGGCCCCGCCGGCTACTACGCCGCCGACCATCTTCTCCGCCAGGATGCCGTGCCGGTCGAAGTGGACCTCTTCGATCGCCTGCCGACGCCGTACGGGCTCGTTCGTCTCGGCGTCGCGCCCGACCACCAGAAGATCAAGTCGGTGACGGCTGCATTCGACAAGGTCGCCGCCAATCCGCGTTTCCGATTCTTCGGGGGCGTGGAACTCGGGCATCACGTCACGGTCGACGACCTGCGACGTCACTACCACCAGATCCTCTATTCGACGGGCGCCCAGACCGATCGTCGGATGGGCATTCCCGGCGAGGATCTGGTCGGCAGTCACCCGGCGACGGAGTTCGTCGCCTGGTACAACGGCCACCCCGACTACCGTGATCATGTCTTCGACCTCTCGGCGGAACGCGCGATGGTAGTGGGCGTGGGCAACGTCGCCGTCGACGTGGTGCGCATCTTGTGTCGCTCGCCCGAGGAGCTGGCGGCGACCGACATCGCCGACCACGCGCTGGAGGCGCTCCGCCACAGCCGTGTCCGCGAGGTCTACCTGCTGGGGCGTCGCGGCGCCGCCCAGGCGGCCTTCACGAATCCCGAAATCAAGGAGCTGGGGGAGCTGCCCGACGCCGATTTGATCGTGCGGCCGGAGGAGGTCGAGCTCGATCCCGTGTCGCGGGCCGCCCTCGAGGCGTCGCCGGACCGCGCCACCACCAAGAAAGTGGAGATCCTGCAGGAGTACGCACGCCGTGCCCCGACGGGGAAGCGCAAGCGCCTGTTCGCGCGTTTTCTCGTCTCGCCGGTAGAAGTGCTCGGCGACGCCAAGGGTCACGTCCGGGCGCTTCGGCTCGTGAAGAACCGTCTCGAGGCCAGCGACCGCGGTCCGCAAGCCAAGCCGACCGGCGAGATCGAGGAGATCCCAGCCGGGCTCGTGTTTCGCTCCGTCGGCTACCGAGGCGTCGCGCTCCCCGGCGTGCCGTTCGACGAGCGGTCCGGCGTGATCCTCAACGACAAGGGCCGGGTGCTGGACCCGGCGACGAAGCGCCCGCGTGCCGGCGAATACACGGCGGGCTGGATCAAACGCGGCCCGAGCGGTGTTATTGGAACGAACAAGCCGGATGCGGGCGAGACCGTCGCGCTCATGCTCGAGGATGCCAAGGCGGGGTCGACGCTGCATCCGCCGGCGTCCGATCGCGCGGCGATCGAGCGGTTGGTCCGGGAGCGTCAGCCCCGTTGCGTGTCGTACCCCGACTGGAAGATGCTCGATCGGCTCGAAGTCGAGCGGGGCCGCCCGAGCGGCCGTCCACGCGTAAAGTTCTGCACGGTCGAGGAGATGCTCAAAGCACTCGGCCGGTGAATAGGTTCTTGATTCCTCACGTCGCACGTGTGTAAATGGCGTCGATTGCGTGTGTGAACACCATCACTATCCCGGAGGAGGGCTCATGAGGACGGGGGCGAAGTGCGTGGTTGCCGTAGCGGCGACCCTGTTCGTGGCCGGCGCTGCCGTGGTCTCGGCGCAGCCCGAGTGGAAGGCGCCAGCGGACGCGAAGGCGATGAAGAATCCGTCGCCCAAGGATCCCAAGTCCATTGCCGAGGGCAAGAAGCTCGCAGAAACGAACTGCGCGACCTGTCACGGCCCGGAAGGGAAGGGCAACGGCCCTGCCGCCGCCGCGCTGCCGCCGCCCAAGCCCGCCGACTGGACCTCGGCCAAGGTGAAGAGCGAACCCGACGGCGATATCTTCTGGAAGATCTCCAACGGGCGCGGGGCCATGCCGCCCTGGAAGCATCTCCCGGACAAGGATCGCTGGGCGTTGGTGAACTACATCCGCAGTCTCCAAAAGTAGTCGTCGCGCCCGGATCGAGCCTTCGACGCCCTGTTCGGAGGATCGTGGCCTCCCGACAGGGCGTCGTCGTCAGATGCGACTCGCCACCATCGACCTCGGCACCAACACGGTCCGCCTGCTCGTCGCCGACAGTGCTGCAGCTGGCCGCTGGACGACCGTCGTGCAGGATCAGCGCGTCACCCGACTCGGCGAAGGCCTCCGCGCGAGTGGTCGTCTCGCCGAGACGCCGATGAATCGGACGGCCGCGACGGTGACCGAATACGCACGGCGGGCGAGGGAGGCAGGCGCCGGCGCGCTCAGGATCATCGCGACGAGCGCGGTGAGAGACGCCGCCAACGGGCGTGAGTTCGCGATCGCCGTCGAGCGCGCGAGTGGCCAGGCGGTCGAGATCGTGAGCGGTGAAGAGGAGGCGCGGTTGACCATCCGCGGCATCGTCGCCGGCCTCGGTACGGCGCAGGGACGGCTGCTGGCCTTCGACATCGGCGGCGGGAGCACCGAGTACATCCTGGCGCACGCCGGGCGAGTCGAGACGGCCATCAGCTTGCGGCTCGGCGTGGTGCCGCTCAGCGAGCGCTTCCCATGTCCGATGCGCGTGGACGTGGATCGTTATCGCGCGATGGAGTCGGAGATTCGCCACGGTCTCGAGCAGGAGCTTCCCCACGCCGTGCGCGCCTCGGGTGTTGCTGATCTGGTGGGAACGGCGGGAACGGTGACGACGCTGGCGGCGCTCGACCTCGGCCTTCGATCCTACGACGCCGAGCGCGTGCAGGGGCATCGGCTGAGCCGGGCGGCGATCGAGAAGCTTCGCGATCGCCTCTGCATGCTCACCCAGGACGAGCGTGGGCGCCTGCCGTGCCTCGAGCCGGGCCGCGCCGATCTCATCGTGCCTGGCGTCGCCATCGTCCTCGCCAGCCTCGACGTCACGCGGACGGATGCGGTCGTGGTGAGCGACTGGGGATTGCGGGAAGGTATCATGGCCGAAACCATCGAGCGGCTCTCATGATGCGCCGTGTGCTCCTCGCGCTCTCGACGCGGCCCGCCATCGGCAGATGGATGGAGCGTGTGCCGGCAACCCGAGCGCTGGTGCGCCGCTTCGTCGCGGGGACGACGACCGAGGATGCCCTGGCCGTCCTCGAAGGGCTCAACGCCCGTGGCCTGATGGGGGCGGTGACGTACCTGGGCGAGAACGTCGCGACCCCGGCGGACGCCGAGCGCGCGACCCAGACCTACCTGCATCTGCTCGACGAGATCAAGCGACGCAATCTGAACGTGTTGCCGTCGCTGAAACTGACCCACCTGGGTCTCGACCTCGGCCAGCAGGTCTGCGTCACGAATCTCACCGCCGTGCTCGAGCGCGCCCGCGCGGCGGGCACGCGCGTGTGGGTCGACATGGAGTCGTCGGTCTACACGGACCGCACGCTCGCGCTGTACGCACGGCTCCGGCCCCAGCACTCGCACCTCGCCTGCGTCGTCCAGGCCTACCTTCGCCGGACGCCCGCCGACCTCGAGCGCTTGATCGACGTCGGCGCCACCGTGCGTCTGTGCAAGGGCGCCTATCGCGAGCCGCCCGCGATCGCCTATCCCGACAAGCACGATGTCGATCGAGCCTATCGCCGCTTGATCGATCGCCTGCTGGCGCCGGATGCGCTGGCCCGCGGCGCGTACACGGGCTTTGCCACCCACGACGATCAGATGCTGGCCCACGTCCGCGATCGCGTCCGCGAGCGACGCCTTGCCTCCGGGCGCTGGGAGATCCAGATGCTCTACGGGATCCGACCCGAGATGCCCGGGCGCCTCGCCGCCGAGGGTCTGCCCGTGCGCGTGCTGGTTCCCTTCGGCGAGGACTGGTACGGGTACTTCATGCGGCGCCTGGCCGAGCGTCCCGCCAACCTCCTCTTCTTCCTCAAGAATGTCGCTCGATCCTGAGGCCTAATTTGACACGGATTTTCGCGCCGCTTATCCTAGGCCGACATGGACGAGATTGCCGTCCTGGTCCTGAATTACAGCTTTGAGCCTCTACATTTCACGAATGGCCGTCGCGCCATCACGCTCATGCTCGCCGGCAAGGCGGAAGCCGTGGAGGACTCGCCCCGTGTGGTTCGCTCGCCGTCGCGCGCCTTCGCGCTGCCGGCAGTGATCCGCCTGGCTGTATACATACGCAAGCCGTTCCTCGACAGGGTGGCCTTCAACAAGAAGAACATCCTGCGACGGGACGGCTACACCTGCCAGTACTGCAACCGCCGCGGCGAGCGTCTCACCGTGGACCACGTCATGCCGCGGTCGCGCGGCGGCGAGACGACGTGGATTAACGTCGTCGCGGCCTGCCTTCGCTGCAACCTCAAGAAGGGAAATCGCCTCCCCGACGAGGTGGGCATGCGACTACTCCGCGAGCCGGTGCATCCCAAGTTCGTGTTCTCGACGCACATGCTCAAGCACCCGCACGCGCATTCGCTGATCGATTCCTGGCGCAAGTATCTCGTGGCGGACGCCGTCCCGGCGTCCTAGGGCGTCAGTGTTTCGGCTCACCTCGGAGTTTCCGCCCCGCGGCGACCAGCCACGCGCCATCGAGCGCCTCACCGAGCTGGTGAGCTCGGGCCAGCGCCACGCTGTGCTGCGCGGCGTGACGGGCTCGGGCAAGACCTACACGATGGCCAACGTGATCGCCAACGTTCGGCGGCCCACCCTGGTCCTGTCGCCCAACAAGACCCTGGCCGCTCAGCTCTTCAGCGAGTTCAAGGCGTTCTTCCCGCAAAACGCCGTCGAGTACTTCGTCTCGTACTACGACTACTACCAACCCGAGGCCTACATCCCCCAGTCGGACACCTACATCGAGAAAGACGCCCTGGTGAACGACGAGATCGATCGCATGCGCCACTCGGCCACGCGCTCGCTCATGGAACGCCGCGACGTGGTCGTGGTGGCCTCGGTGTCCTGTATCTACGGCATCGGCGCCCCGGAGACGTACCAGGAGATGCACCTGGCTCTGCGCGAGGGCGAGCAGATCGACCGCGACGAGATCATCCGCCGGCTCATCGCCGTGCAGTACGAGCGCAACGACTACGACTTCCACCGGGGAACGTTTCGCGTGCGCGGCGACATCGTGGAGATCTTTCCGGCCAACGAGGAGACGTTCGCGCTGCGCATCGAGCTCTTCGGCGACGTGGTGGACGCCATCCACCGGATCGACCCGTTGCGCGGCCAGGTGCTCGAGCGCCTGGACAGCGTTCACGTGTATCCGGCGAGTCACTACGTCACGCCGGCCGCCCAGCTCGAGCGCGCGCTGGGCACGATCCAGGAGGAGCTGGGCGAGCGCCTGGCCTTCCTGCGTCCCCGCAATCGGTTGCTGGAGGCCCAGCGCCTGGAGCAGCGCACGCTCTTCGACATGGAGATGCTGCGCGAGCTGGGGTATTGCCACGGCATCGAGAACTACTCGCGGCATTTGACCGGGCGTCGGGCCGGTGAGCCGCCGCCGGTGCTGATCGACTATCTGCCCAAGGACGCGCTCGTGATCATCGACGAGAGCCACGTGGCCGTGCCGCAGATCCGCGGGATGTACTACGGCGACCGCTCGCGCAAGGAGGCGCTCGTCGAGTACGGCTTCCGGCTGCCGTCGGCGTTCGACAACCGCCCGCTGACGTTCGAGGAGTTCACGCGCATCGTCACCCAGACGGTCTACGTGTCGGCGACACCGAGCGCGTACGAGCTGGGGCTGGCCGCCGAGGCCGTGGTGGACCAGGTCATCCGTCCGACCGGCCTCACCGATCCGAAGATCACCGTGCGGCCGGCGGGCGAGCAGGTCGACGATCTGCTGGCCGAGGTGCGGGCCCGCGCCGAGCGCGGCGAGCGCGTGCTAGTGACGACGCTCACCAAGCGCATGGCCGAGGACCTCACCGAGTACTACCAGCAGGCGGGGTTGCGCGTGCGCTACCTCCACTCCGACATCGACACGCTCGATCGTGTCGCCGTCATCCGCGATCTCCGGCTCGGCAAGTTCGACTGCTTGATCGGCATCAATCTGCTTCGCGAGGGCCTCGACATCCCCGAGGTCTCGCTGGTCGCCATCCTCGACGCCGACAAGGAAGGCTACCTGCGCTCGGGGACGTCGCTGATCCAGACGGCGGGACGCGCGGCCCGCAACGTCAACGGCGAGGTCATCATGTACGCCGACCACGTGACCGAGTCGATGGCGGCGACCATCCAGGAGACGGATCGCCGGCGGGTCTTGCAGGCCGCCTACAACGCGGAGCACGGCATCACGCCCGAGACGATCCGCTCGTCCATCCGCGAGTTGCTCCAGACCGTCTACGAGCGCGACTACGTCACGGTCGAGGTCGAGGAGCGCGGGCCGGAGCGCTTCGAGACCCCGGCGCAGTTGACCGAGCGGATCAGCGAGTTGGAAGGCCGGATGAAGGAGGCCGCCCGGCGCCTGGACTTCGAGCAGGCCGCTGAATTGCGCGACCGGCTTCGCGCGCTCAAGAAGCTGCAGACCGTCTAGTCCCGGAATCCTCCCGCCTCGGCGACGTCACGGCGAGCGTGCCGCCAGCCCCGCCGGTAGTCGATCTATTCGCTCGAGTTTACAGCTCGCTCGATCGACCCGAATTCTCGACGGCCGCGTTGCGATCGACGCGGCGGGTGACATCACAATGTCGCGGCGTTACCGAGCGGTGCCGGGGGGCCGACGAGCTTGGTGTAGTCTATGCAGCCCCTCCGGACCGTGGCGTCAACGGTTGCCGTGCTGTGAGTAGGGTCATGCGACAGGGCAGGCAGGGGTGAGCGCGTGAGCGCGACTCGGCGAACGAGTGAAGCTGTCGGAGAAGTTGTCGTTCTTCGTCCGGTCAACGGCGAATGATCCGCGTCCTCGTCGCCGACGATCATCCCGTCGTTCGAGTCGGTCTGCGCGAGATCCTGACCCGGCAGCGCGACATCGTCGTCCTGGGCGAGGCAGGGACGGGCGCCGAGGTGTGCAAGCTCGTCGAGCAGAAGGCCTGGGACGTGATCGTGCTCGATGTGACCCTCCCCGACCGGAGCGGCCTGGACGTGCTCAAGGAGATCAAACGCGAGCGCCCGAAGCTCCCGATCCTCATCCTCAGCGCCTATCCCGAGGAAGACTATGCGGTGCGGGCGCTTCGTGCGGGCGCGGCCGGCTACGTGACCAAGAGCGCGTCGCCCGAGGAACTGGTCCGGGCGGTCCGCCGACTCGCCCAGGGCCAGCGTTACATGAGCCCGGCCGCGGCCGAGGAGCTCATCGGCGCGCTCGGCAATGGCCTGGACCAGGCGCCGCACGAACGTCTTTCGGACCGCGAATACCAGGTGTTGTGCCTCCTGGGTAGCGGCAAGAGCGTTGGCCGGATCGCCCAGGAGCTCGAGCGGAGCGTCAAGACGATCAGTACGTATCGGGCGCGGATTCTCGAGAAGATGGACATGCAGAGCAACGCCCAGCTCGTCCACTACGTCTTGCAGCGGCGACTGGCCGAGCCGGTGTGAGGGAAGGGATCACGGGCGCCGCCGAACCCTCTCCCTGGTAGAGAAAAGGGTTTCCCGTACGAAGTTCCGTACCGGGAAATCGCCCGTCGGCGGAAGTCCTATAGTGCCGCCGGCCGGTCTCCTACATCACCATAGCTCCGTCACCGATTGTCCACACAGCTTGAAACCGGAGAATGCCCCGCCAAGGGAGGGCTCCTTTCATGATGCGTTGGATCGTCGGGTCGAGCCTGCAGTATCGATTTCTGGTAGTCGGCATTGCCGCGGCGATGATGGTCTTCGGCATCACTCGACTCGGGCACATGCCAGTGGACGTCTTCCCCGAGTTCGCGCCGCCGACCGCGGAGATCCAGACTGAGGCGTTGGGGCTCTCCGCCGCCGAAGTCGAGAACCTGGTCACGTTGAACACGGAGGAGTTGCTCGCCGGGGTCCCGTGGCTGAAGACCATGCGCTCGCGGTCGGTTCCGGGCATGTCATCGGTCCAGCTGATCTTCCAGCCCGGGACCAATCTGATGCAGGCGCGGCAGCTCGTGCAGGAGAGGCTGATCCTGTCGTACTTGCTGCCGAACGTGTCGCAACGTCCGGTGATGCTCAACCCGGTGTCGGCGACGAGCCGCACCATGATGATCGGCGTGTCCTCCAAGAAGCTGTCGCCGCTCGAGCTGTCCGTGCTCGCCCGCTGGACGATCAAGCCCCGCCTGATGGGCGTCCCCGGCGTGGCCAACGTCTCAGTCTGGGGCCATCGTGAGCGGCAGCTCCAGGTGCAGATCGATCCGGAGCGGCTGCGCGCCCACGGCATCACCCAGGAGCAGATCATCAAGACGACCGGGGACTCCTTGTGGGTGTCGCCCCTCACGTTCTTGAACGCGTCCTTCCCAGGGACCGGCGGCTGGATCGACACCCCGAACCAGCGGCTCGGAGTGCAGCACGTCCTCCCCATCTCGACGCCGGAAGACCTGGCCCGCGTGCCCGTCGACGGCGCGAAGGTGCGCCTGGGTGACGTGGCCACCGTGGTGGAAGGCCACCCACTCCTTATCGGGGACGCGTTTCATACCGACGGCGCCGGCCTCATGATGGTCATCGAGAAATTCCCCGGGACGAACACGCTGGAAGTGACGCGAGGCATCGACGCAGCGTTGGACGCGCTCCGACCGGGCCTGCCAGGCGTGGACGTCGACTCCCGGATCTTCAGAGCAGCGACCTTCATCGAGATGGCCTTCGACAATCTCACGACCGCCCTGCTGCTCGGCGGGCTGCTCGTGGTCATCGTGCTGGGGGCCTTCCTTGCCTCGTGGCGGACTGCGGTGATCAGCGTGATCGCCATCCCGATGTCGCTGCTGGCCGCAGCACTCGTCCTGTACATGCGGGGCGCCACGCTCAATACGATGGTGCTGGCGGGCTTCGTGATCGCCGTGGGGGCCATCGTCGATGATGCCATCGTCGCGGTCGACCAGGTCGTCCGGGAGCTCAGGAGGCGGCGTCAGGAGGGGAGCAAGGATTCGACGTCCAGCATCATTCGAGACGCTTTGCTCGACGTGGGCCGTCCTGTTCTCTACGCCACCCTGATCGTGGTCCTCGCCGTCGTGCCGGTCTTGTTCATGGAGGGCGTGTCCGGCGCCTTCTTCAGGCCGCTGGCTGTCTCGTATGTGCTCGCGGTGCTCGCCTCGCTCGTCGTGGCCCTCACCGTCACCCCCGCGCTGGCGCTGATGCTCCTGGGTAACGGTGCTGTCCAGGCGAGCGAAGGGCCACTGGTCCGCACGGTGCAGCGCGGCTACGACGCGTTTCTGGCGCGGACCATCCGTGCTCCGCGGGCCGCGCTGGTCACTGCCGTCGGCCTCGTGGTGGTCGCCATAGCGGTCTGGCCTCTGCTCGGCCAGTCGTACCTGCCGTCGTTCAAGGAACGGCACCTGCTGATCGACTGGGTGGGGCAGGCGGGGACCTCTCATCCTGCGATGACCCGAGTGATGAACCAGGCGGCGCGTGAGCTCCGGACCGTGCCCGGAGTCAGCAACGTCAGCGCCCACCTCGGACGCGCGATCACTGGAGATCAGGTGGTCGGCATCAACGCCAGTCAGCTCTGGCTGACCATCGATCCCAAGGCCAATTACGAGGCGACGGTCGCCGCCGTCGAGCGGGTGGTCGACGGCTATCCCGGACTGTCGGGGAACGTGCAAACGTACCTCCGAGACCGGATGCGGGAAGTGTTGACCGGCGCCGACGATGCCATCGTCGTCCGGCTCTACGGTCCGGAGCGCGCCATGCTTCAGCGCACGGCGGAGGATGTGAAGCAGGCCCTCTCGAAGATCAATGGCATCGCGGCGTTGAAGGTGGAGGGCCAGGCTGAGGAAGCCCAGATCGAAGTCAGGGTCGACCTGGCCGCGGCCGAACGATATGGCCTCAAGCCAGGCGATATCCGCCGGCAGGTCGCGACCGTGTTTGCCGGCCTCCAGGTGGGCACCCTGTTCGAGCAGCAGAAGGTGTTCGAGGTCGTGGTCTGGGGCGCGCCCGAGGTCCGCTCGAGCCTCACGAGCCTTCATGAGCTGCTTCTGGAGACGCCCAAGGGCAAGCCCGTCCGCTTGCGGGAGGTGGCGGAGCTGCGCATCGCCCCGACCCCCACCGTCATCCACCATGAAGCGCTCTCACCGCGTGTCGACGTGGTCGCGAACGTGCGGGGCCGAGATCTCGGCTCTGTCACGCGCGAGGTCGAACACCGGCTCAAGAGTGTGAAGTTTCCGCTCGAGTACCGCGCGGAGCTGCTCGGCGAATACGCGGAGCGGCAGGCCGCCCAGAAGCGCATGCTCAGCTTCGCCATCGCCGCGGCGGTCGGGATCGTTCTCCTCTTGCAGGCGGCCTTCGGGAGCTGGCGCCTGGCCGCGCTCGTCGTCTTGACGTTGCCGATGGCGCTGGTCGGTGGCGTGCTCGCCGCGTTCGCCGGTGGCGGCATCTCGCTCGGGTCCCTCGTGGGATTCCTGGCGCTCCTCGGCATCGCGGCGCGCAACGGAATCTTGCTCGTCAATCGTTACCAGGAGATCCAGGAGCACGAGGGCGAAGCCTTCGGTGCGCGGCTCGTCGAGCGTGGGACCCGCGAACGGCTGGCGCCGATCCTCATGACGGCGGCCACGACCGCGGTCGCCCTGCTGCCCGTCGTATTCCTCGGCGACATCGCGGGTCTCGAGATCGTGCGCCCGATGGCTCTGGTGATCCTCGGGGGCCTCGTCACGTCGACGTGGCTCACCCTGGTCGTGCTCCCCGCGCTGTATCTGAGGTTCGGAGCGATGGGGCGTCGAGTCACCGTCGCCGAGACAGTCCCTGCCGCGGTGTCTCCGCTGCGGGCGTGAACGATACCAACGCGTGCGAACGCGATAAGGAGGAAGCCATGCAGCGCAGTCATCGACGGTGGGCTGTGATTCTGATCGTTGCCGGCCTGGGGGGTTCGGCGTGCACACATAAGACCGAGATGCCCGCCCAGAGCAAACCCGCGAAGACCGAGGCCGTCCAGGGGACGGAACTCAGTCGCGTGACGCTGTCTCCGAAAGCGGCGGAACGGCTGGACATCAAGACGGCGGCGATGCGCGACGAGCAGGTCAAGGCGCGCAAGTCATCGCCCGCCGGCGCGGGCGCAGCGAAGCCGACGGCCGCCGGCGCGGGCGCCAAAGAACGGGTCGACGTGGCGATGTCCAGTACGCGGAAAGTCGTTCCCACCTCCGCGGTGCTCTACGACGCGAAGGGCAAGACGTGGGTCTACACCAACCCGGAGCCGCTGGTCTTCGTCCGACACGCCGTCAGCATCGACTACATCGACGGCGACCGGGCGGTGCTCCTGGACGGTCCGGCCTCCGGCACCGCGGTGGTGACCGTCGGCGCGGCTGAATTGCTTGGCACCGAGTACGGAAGGAAATGACGGCCCCGGGAGGTCCACAGCGATGATGCGTTGGATCGTCGGATCCAGCCTGAAGTTCCGGTTCCTGGTGATCGCCGCCGCGGCGGCGATGATGTACTTCGGCGTCGAGCGCCTTCGCACCATGCCCGTGGACGTCTTTCCCGAGTTCGCGCCGCCCATCGTCGAGATCCAGACGGAAGGCATCGGCATGACGGCGACCGAGGTGGAAGAGTTGATCACGGGCCCGATGGAGGAGCAGCTCCGGGGCACGCCGGAGCTCGACGTCCTGCGCTCCAAGTCGGTGGTCGGCCTCTCGGCGATCCGCCTCATCTTCAAAATGGGAACCAACGTCCTGCACGCCCGGCAGCTGGTGCAGGAGCGCCTCGAGCAGGCGGTGCACATCTTGCCGCGCTCGGCCGGCGCGCCGATCATGCTCCAGCCGCTGTCGGCGACGAGCCGGGCCATGAAGATCGGGATCACGTCGAAAGAGCACAGCCTGATGGATCTTTCGATGATCGCCTACTGGACGATCAAGTTCCGTTTGCTGCAGGTCCCGGGCGTGGCCAACGTCCCGATCTGGGGCGAACGGATCAAGCTGCTGGCGGTGCTCGTCGATCCGGAGAAGTTGCGCAAGTACGACGTCTCGCTCAATGACGTCGAAAAGTCGGTCGGCGAAGCGCTGGAGTTCTCGGCGCTGCCGTATTCGAAGCACGCCAAGCTTCAGACCGAGGGGTTCATCGATACCCCGAATCAACGTCTGGCGCTGCGCTACGTCCTGCCCGTCATCGAGGCGGAGGACCTGTCCAGAGTGCCGATCGACGTTCACGAGGGCAAGACCGTGCTCCTTCGTGACGTCGCCGAGGTGAAGTGGGAGACGTGGCCGATGATCGGCGACGCGGTCATCAACGGCGGCCCTGGCCTGATGATGATCGTCGAGAAGCTGCCCTGGGCCAACACGCTGGACGTGACGCGGGGCGTGGAGGAGGCACTGGCGGCGTTGAAGCCCGGTCTACAAGGGGTCCAGATCGACGCCCAGATCTTCCGGCCCGCGACCTTCATCGAGATGGCGCTCCACAATCTCACGGCCGCGCTGCTCATCGGCTGCGTGCTCGTGATCGTGGTGCTCGGCGCCTTCCTGTACGAGTGGCGGGCGGCGCTCATCAGCGTCGTGGCCATCCCCCTGTCGCTGATGGCCGGCGCCCTCGTCCTGTACGTGCGTGGCACCACCATCAACACCATGGTCCTGGCCGGGTTCGTGATCGCCGTCGGCGTCGTGGTCGACGACGCCATCATCGACATCGAGAACATCGTGCGACGCCTGCGCCAGTATCGCAGAGAAGGAAGCACCAAGTCGGTGGGCAGCGTCATCCTCGAGGCCTCGCTCGAGGTGCGCAGCGCCATCGTCTACGCGACGCTGATCGACGCCGTGACCCTGTTGCCGGTCTTCCTCATGGAAGGCCTCTCCGGCTCGTTCTTCAAACCGCTGGCGCTCTCGTACGCGCTGGCGGTGCTGGCCTCCATGGTGGTCGCGCTGACCGTCACGCCCGCGCTCGGCTTCATCCTGTTGTCGAACACCGCGCTCGAACGCCGTGAGTCGCCGATTACCCGGTGGCTGCAGCACAGGTACGAGGCTCTCTTGACGCGAATCATCCGCACCCCGCGGCCGGCGTTCATCACGGTGTGCGTCATCGTGCTCGCCGGGGCGGTCGTCTACCCCCGACTCGGGCAGTCGCTGCTCCCGAACTTCAAGGAGCGAGACTTCCTGATGCACTGGGTGACGACGCCGGGGACCTCCCATCCGGAAATGGTCCGGGTCACGGAGCAAGCATGCCGTGAGCTGATCTCCATTCCCGGGGTCCGCAACTGCGGCTCCCACGTCGGACGCGCCATTACCGGCGACGAGCCGTACGGCGTGAATTTCACCGAGAACTGGATCAGCGTCGATCCCAAGGTGGACTACGACAAGACGCTGGCCAAAGTGCAAGAGCTCGTCGACGGTTACCCCGGCCTCTACCGCGACGTGCAGACCTATCTCAAGGAGCGGATCAAAGAGGTGCTGACCGGCGCCAAGCAGTCCATCGTCGTTCGCACCTACGGTCCTGATCTCGAAGTCCTCCGCCACACCGCGGCGGACGTGGAGCGCGCTCTGGGCGGGATTCCGGGGCTCGTCGACCTGAAGGCGGAGGTCCACCGGCCTGTGCCTCAGGTGGAAGTCAAAGTCGACCTCGCCAGCGCCAACCAGCATGGACTCAAGCCCGGCGACGTCCGTCGGGCGGCGGCCACGATCGTGTCCGGTATCGAGGTGTCCGACATCCACCGGGACGGAAAGGTGTACGACGTGTGGGTGTGGAGTAAGCCCGAGGCGCGCCGGAGCGTGACGGACATTCAGAACCTGGTCATCGACACACCCAAGGGCGGTCACGTCCGCCTGGCGGAGGTGGCCGACGTGAGCGTCAAGCCCACACCGGACGCCATCGAGCACGAAGGCCTCTCGCGCCGGCACGACGTGGGTGGGAACGTGCGCGGACGCGATCTTGGCTCCGTCGTCGGCGACGTGGAGCGTCGTCTCAGGGACGTCAAGTTCCCCCTGGGTTACCGCGCGGAGGTGCTCGGGGAATATGCCGAACGGCAAGCTGCCCAGCGGCACCTGCTCACGTTCTCGGTGGCCGCCGTGATCGGCGTCTACCTGCTCCTGGTGACGTCCTTCGGGAGCTGGCGCCTGGCCACGCTCTCGTTCTTGACGCTCCCTTCGGCGCTCGTGGGCGGAGTGCTCGCGGCGTACTTCGCCGACGGCGTCATCTCGCTGGGGTCGCTCGTCGGGTTCTTCACGATCCTGGGCATCGCCGCGCGCAACGGCATCATGATGATCAACCACTTTCAGCACCTGGAGCGGCACGAAGGCGAAGCCTTCGGCCCCGGGCTCGTGGTGCGCGGAGCGCGTGAGCGCCTGTCGCCGATTCTCATGACGACGCTCGCCTGCGGCCTGGCTATCGTGCCCCTGGTGGTCGCCGGGAACATTCCTGGGAACGAGATCGAGCATCCGCTGGCCATCGTCGTGCTGGGAGGACTCGTCACGTCGACGTTGCTGAACCTGTTCGTCGTGCCCTCTCTGTACTTGCGGTTCGGAAAGTCGCGGGCGCAGCCCGCGTAGCCGACGCAGGAGAAAAGGAGCCTGGTGCGATGAAGATGATCGCCGCTGTTGCTGCGATGATGGCGATGGCCTGGGCCGCTCCGGCCTCGCGAAGAGCTGCCCGACCGAAATGAAGGAGATCCAAGGCCAAGTCCGGAATCTGATCGTATTCAGATTCTGTTCAGGTGGGTATGGGCATCGTCCCGGCTACGTTGCAATTCTCGAATGGTGGAGGCCCTATGAGATCCGCTAGCGCGTTGCTGTTGTCCGTGGTCCTCGTCGCGTTCCTTGGGGTCGGCGTCTCTGGCGGCGGAGCCGTCATGGCGCAGCAGAAGGCCAGTGCCCCGGAGAAGGAGTTCGAGGACTTCGACCGCAACAACTTCGACCGGTCGACCACGATTGATAACCCATGGTTCCCGATGAAGCCGGGAATGCGGTGGGTCCTCAAGGGGTTCACCAACGAGGGCGGTAAGCGCGTCCCTCATCGCCTGGTCATCATCGTGACCGACCTCACCAAGATGATCGATGGCGTGCGCAGCGTCGTCCTCTGGATGGAGGACTACAGCGCCGGCCAGCTGATGGAGAGGGAGCTGGCCTTCTTTGCTCAGGACAAGGAGGGCAATGTCTGGGCCATGGGGGAGCACCCCGAGGAATACGAAGATGGGAAATTCGCGAAAGCTCCCACCTGGATCCACGGCATCGAGGGATCGAGAGCGGGGATCGCCATGCCGGCAGCGCCGAGGCTCGGAGCGCCCAGCTTCTCCCAGGGGTGGGCGCCCGCGGTGAACTTTACCGACCGGGGCGTCGTGGACCAGGTCGGACAGAAGACGTGTGTCCCGTTGCGCTGCTTCGAGGACGTTCTGGTGATGGCCGAGGGCAGCAAGGCGGAGGGCGCGGACGCTCAGCAGCTCAAGTACTACGCGCGCGGCGTGGGCAAAGTTCGAGTCGGCTGGAGAGGTAAAGGAGAAACGCTGCAAGAGGTCCTGGAGTTGACCGAGTTCTCGCAGCTCGGCCCAGACGCCCTGGCGAAAGCGCGCGCGGGAGCGCTGAAACTGGAGAAGAACGCCTACCAGGTCAGCAAAGAAGTGTACGGCCGCACGTCACCGGTGGAGCACATGCCGAGCGCGAAAGGTCGATAGCTTTGCAGCCTGAATCCCAATCGTATTAACACGGTAACAGTGGAGGGACTGTGATGCTGACGAACCTGAGGTCCGGTGCAGCGACGAGCACCAAAACGTCAAGCACCGAATCGCCGATACTGGTGGCCGACGACCTGCGGAAGTCCTATGAAGGCAGGCCGGCGCTTCGAGGATTGACGTTTGCCCTGCAGGCCGGAGGCCTCCTGGGCTTCCTCGGTCCCAACGGAGCGGGCAAGACGACGGCCATCCGCATCCTCACGACGGTTTTCCCGCCCGACTCGGGCCACTTCTCGGTGGATGGCACCAGCTCCGACTATCCCGAAAGAATTCGCCGCAAGATCGGCGTTCTTCCGGAGAGCTTGGGGTTTCCCAAGCACCTCACGGGCCTCGAGTTCCTGACCTACTTTGGTCGCCTCTACGGTCGGACTGCCAAAGAAGCGAAATCAAACGCGCGGATGCTTCTTCAGGAAGTGAACCTGCAGGACCGAGCAAATTCTCTGGTCCGTACGTACAGCCGCGGCATGCGGCAACGACTGGGCATCGCGCGCGCGCTCGTCAACGATCCCGTGGTCGTGTTCCTCGACGAACCGACGCTGGGCCTCGATCCGGCGGGTCAACACGAGCTGCTGTCGATGATCCAGCGGATCGCGCTCAATCGGCGTGCCGGCGTCGTTCTGTCCAGTCACCACTTGTCGGAGATCGAGAGGATTTGCGACCAGGTGGTGATCTTGAGGTCCGGACAGGTCATCGCGTCGGGATCGGTGAGCCACGTCGTCGGGCAAGGCCAACGCAACGTGATTCGGATCCACGTTCCGGCGCCGTCGGCGGCCAGAGCTCGACAGCTGCTCGAAGCGTTGCCGAACATCAAGAAAGTCGTGTTTTCGGGCGCGGCGACGGATTGGCTGGAGGTGGAGGCGGTGGACTCGGCTGAGACGACCGCGTTGAACGGCCACCTCGCCAACAGACTTCTCGAGACTCTCATCCGCGCCGAAGTTCCAATCCTCACCTTCGAGGCTGAAGGCGGTCGGCTACACGATGCCTTCCTTCGGCTCACCCAGGAGGCCAAATGAGCAGCGCGAAACAGCATGTCGTCGAAAGACGCGCAGGACCCTCGGGTTCCGCGGCGCCCGGGTGGTGGGTCGTGGCCGCGCGGGAGCTCACCGACCTGTGGCTCGGCGGGAAAGGGCCGGTCATCCTGGTCTTGTTCAGCGTCCTCTTGGGCCTTGTGTGTTTCGTATTTGCCACCAACGTCGAACTGGCCCTGTTCACCCCGAAAGAATTGATGTGGATGCTGCTCCAGATGGCCTACATGGCCGGCGCAGTCATAGGCATAGGCATGGGGGCCGACTGCTTCAGCGGCGAGCGGGACCGAGAAACCCTCGAAGGGCTGCTTCTGACGCCGACGAGACGCACACAGATTGTCGTCGGCAAGTTCCTCGCCGCCTTCTCGCTCTGGCCTGCATGCGCGGCCATTTCCGTTCTCTACTTCGTCAAACTCACCCCCGACAATGAGATCCTCATGATAACTTTGCTCTGGGGCGGCGTATGCGGGACCCTGCTGGCCGTCGGCATGACCGGCCTCGGGATGATCGTGAGTGCGTTGTCCAACTCGAACAAGGTCAGCATGTCCGTGAGCCTGGCCATCTTCCTGATCTTCCTCCTTCCGGCACAATTCAGGGGGGCAGCCCAAAAAGGAGCCGTGGGGAAGTTCGTCCAATGGGCGAATCCGCTGGCAGCCGTGGATGAGTTCACCGAGAAGCTCATCGTGAATCTTCGGACTCTGCAAGAATACGGGAACTACCTGGTGCCGCCCATTGTGTTTACCGTCCTCGTTTTGGGAGTGCTGTTCTTGATTGTCGGTCCCGGTCTCCGCCTCGATGGGGGAGTGCCGCCCCTGTTCCGGTGGCGGCGCGGCCGCGCCGCGGCCGCGGCGGCGGCCGCCGGCCTCATGGTGCTCCTTGCTGCGCTGCCGACGATGGCCGCCCAACAGCCGGCGTCGACGGCCGCTCAACCGCCCCTGCAGATCTCCATCAGCATGGACTACAAGCAGGCCGAGGCTGGAGACAAGTTCGATTTCGACACGGTGGTGACGAACGCTGCTACGCAGAAGGTGTCCAACGTGGTTGTCGCGATGAACATCGTCAATCTCTCGAAGGGAGAGGCGGTCGATCCGGAGGACTGGTCGCCGGAGAGGACGCAATACATCGAGGATCTCCAACCGGGCCAGTCGACCACGCTGAGCTGGAAGGTCCACTCCGTGTTCGCCGGCAACTACCTCGTGTACATGGCCGTCATTCCCAAACCCGCCGGCCCAAAGGACACCATCCAGCCTGTGGCCAGTAATGCCATTCACCTGACGATCAAGGGGGTGGCGAGAGTCAACCCCGGGGGCATGATGCCCGTTGCGCTCGCGACGACAGGCGGATTGTCGCTAGGAGCGTTTGGTCTTCACTGGTTCCGGCGCAGAGGAATCGACATCGGTGGCTCCCGATTGGAGATTCCATGAAAGCGTTGGCCGTGGCAGCGCTCTGGCTGACCGCGGCCATGGCGGTCGTCCTCAGCCCGCCCGCCGCGGCGCAACAAATGCCGACCCAGCACGTCCGCGGCCAGATCACCGCGGCCGACGACTCATCAATCACGGTGAAGACCCGCGAGGGCGCGACCGTGCGGTTGGCGTTGGCGTCCGACCTCAGCGTGACCAGCCTGATGAAGGCCGCCTTCTCGGACGTCAAGGTGGGAAGCTACGTTGGCATCGCTGCGGAACCGATCCGACCCGCGCCGAGAACGGTCCTAGGCTCCGGCGAGAAGGCGCCCACGCACAACGCGCTGGATCTCCTGATCTTTCCCGAGTCGATGAAGGGCACTGGCGAGGGGCACCGCAAGTGGGATCTGACGCCTGACAGCACGATGACCAATGGCACGATCTACGACCTCGAGGACCAGTTGCTGTCGATCAGATTCAAGGGCAACGAGAGGGATATGTACGTGCCCTCGAAGGCGCCGGTCGTCAAGATCGGGCCGGGGGACAAAGGGCTGCTGAAACCGGGCGCCCACATCTTCGCGGTCGCCCAGAAGGGCGCTGACGGCACCCTCACGGCGCAGCGCATCTCCGTCGGCAGGGACGGCCTCGTCCCGCCGATGTGATGCGTCGGCGGTGCGCGGATTCTCACTGGGAACTTGGTACCGGCTGACGGTGGTCTCTATACTTATTGATCGCTTCTGCACTCTCAGAGAAGCACCATGAAAGGAGCTCGTATCTCATGAGGAAAATCGCCGTTCTCGCCGCCCTGCTCGCAATGACCTGGGCAACCCCGGTCTTCGCCACCGAATGCCCCACGGACATGAAAGAGATCGACGCGGCCCTGGCCAAGGGCCCGAAGCTTAGCGCCAGCGATCTTGAGAAGGTCAAGAAGTTCCGTGCTGAAGGCGAGGAGCTGCACAAGGCGGGCAAGCACAAGGAATCCATGAGCATCTTGGACAAAGCCAAGAACATGCTGGGCATCTAACCGAACGGCGAGACACGTTCTGTTCGAGGAGGAAGCATAGCGGCATTCCGGTTGGGTTCTGGCGACTGGGTAGGCGGGGCCGAGACCGAATTCGCCGCCTCGGCTCCCCTCCGAGTCGCATCGGTTCCTGTCGAGCGGAATGTCACCGACAACGACTTCGAGGTCGTGTTCGAGGTCAAGGGCCCTCAAGGTCCTTGACCCGTGCACGTTGGCAATCAGGCATTTTGCTCCCTCGACGTCGCCTATCCCCAGAGCGTCTACCGAGTCTCCGGCTTGACCGTCGACGGGGCCAGGCTCGCCAGCACGTCCACCCTGAGCCATCGGGTCGCGGCCACCACCACGTTCGTCAATCCCGCCGGGGTGGCCCAACACGTTCCCTCGACGGGATCAAGATTTTTTGGAACTCCGTCGAAGACGTGGCTGGCCACGTCTTCGGCGTCAAGTAGGGCGCGTTGGACATGAATATCGCCGGGCGCCGGCGCGGCTCGACGGCGTCCTTTGTCGGGACGATTACTAGCGAGGCGAACATTTCCTTCGTCCAGACGACCTTCACGACTGGGAAGTAAGCGCGAGGCTGGTCTCGCCGAGCTCTCTCGGCCGGCCGGGGAGGTAGTCGGCGGATCGCGAGGACTGTCAGATTTCGTCCCGTAGCCCCGTGCGATTTTTTTCCGGTTCCTGAGAGCGGGCAGCTTACGGTTATCCAATGGAGTGAATTTAAACCTCTGAAACTTCATATCTAGCCCTCGACGCCACCCTCCGCGGCGACTCTCGCCGGACGAGCCCTAGCCGAGGACGACCCTTACATCGACCGCGCCAGTTCGATCGTTACTTCGAGACGATGGACACGTTCGGCATTCCGGCCACCCGCGCGTACGCCAACCATCCGCTCTGGCGCAAAGATCCCAAGACCGCGGTATTTCGCTTGCTGAACGCCCGCTAGGTCGGCTATGCCGGCCCGCCCGGACGCAAGGCGACCGAGGCGCTGTCGAAGTACATCATGGTCGACATGTTCGCCAGGGCGATCCAGGGCATGCGGCCGGAGGACGCAGTCGCCTGGGCCGCCGCGGAGATGACCAAGATCTGCTCGACCTAGCCAGTTTGTCTCCGCGCGATGCCGAAGTGACCCTGGACAGGCGAGGGGCCGCTCCGATTCCCCCGAAAAATCGCGATCGAGCGGCCGTGCCGTTTGGCATCGTGCTCGCATTCGGCCGGACTCGTGAAGACCTCCACCCTGCCGGAAAAGCCCCCTCCGCACGTTCCGGTTCGCCGTCTGGCGATCTACCGGAAATGAACTCATACGGGAATGAACTGAAGTGAAACCAGCGAGGAGTCTCGTCGCGGCATCAGTGATCTGCGCTCTTGCTGCTTCGCCCGTCTGCGCCCAACAAAGGGCATCTGCTGAGGAGATCGAGGCCCTCAAACGCATGGTGCAGGAGGTCATCTCGCAGAACGAGGAACTAAAAAGACGGATCCACCTCCTGGAAGCACCCAAGGCCAAGGAAAAGCCGGTGACCAAAGAGGCAGGCAGCGATCCGGCCACGAAAGCACCCGAAGACGCCACCCAAAAGGCAAAGGCAGCCGAAGAGCCGCCCAAGCCAGTCTCCGCCGACTTCGGATGGTGGAACAAGATTCAGCTCGGGGGCGCCGTCGAAACCGAGGTCCGGTCGGTAACGAACAAGGATTTCAAACCAAAGTCGCGTGAGAGCGTCTTCGAACTGAAAACCGCTGAGTTCGATTTTGAAGCCAACATCGTGGACTGGGCCAAAGGAAAGCTCGCCGCCGAATGGATAGGACCCTCCGTGGCGGGCTCACAGCTCAAGTCAACGGCAGCCGACGCCGATAAGCTCAATCTCAATGAGGCGTACATCCAAATCGGCACCGACACATCCCTCTTCTCCATGAAGGCGGGCCGGAGAACCCTACCTTTCGGTCTCTCGACAGGTAGTACGGTCGCGGCGAGACTCGAAGACAAGCTGACCGTCTCAGACCCGCTGTCCCTGGCGGTGTTTGATACAAAAGAGGATCAGATATTGGTCGAAATGAAGCTTGGTGGCCTCAACGTGGCCACCTACGTCTTCCAGGGTGACACCCACCGGGGAGTTGAAAGGCGCCTGCAACACTACGGCGCCCATGTCGGTTACGGTTTGAAGACCGACGTCCTGTCGCTGGTCGTCGGTTTCAGCATGATCGACTCGGTGTTTGATTCGGATGGCCTGGAAGACAAGTATCCGGAAGCTCTGACAGCCCCGTATGTCCCGGGCATCGCGGCCAACATCAGATTGGGCCTGTTCGGGTTCTCGCTCGTGACGGCATACTATGGGGCGCTTCGCCAGGCTCATTTCACTCGAAACGACCAGCCCGTCAACATCCGCCCAGAGGCCTGGAGCGTCGAAGCCGGCTATACGACGGAAATCTTCGGTCAGAAGACGTACGGCGCTTTCGCCTACTCCCAAACCGCGGACCTGGTCGGGGCCTTTCCCGAGGCGAGGTCAATCGGAACCCTTGGCACGTGGTTCTCGAACAACATCCGGCTCGCCTTGGAGTATGTCTACGACCAGGATTATCCGAAAACAGCGCACGCCCAGGGCGGCCCCGGGGGCACCGGCAGAACATCTGAGACCTATCTCGTGCGGCTGACCTACGAATGGTAACGTGTATGGACCCGACGATTCGGATCAAGCATCTGCTCGTTGTCGCCGCCGTCCTGGCTTCATTGGCCATCTCCGTCGTCCCCGCGTCCGGCGAGTGGTTTGCCGACCTGTACGCCGGTCCGGCCTCCACAAAGAAGAGCCAGGTTTCTGTCGAAGGCACGAAGCTCGACCCTGCGGGGGACTTTACAACGAAGCATCAGGATGTCGACTTTGATGCCTCCACTTCCTTTGGTGGGCGCTTCGGGTACTGGGACGAAACCGTGTCATGGCTCGGTGTGGCCCTGGACGTCTCGCATTTTCGCCCTGACGCTGGCAGGCAGACGGCGATCACAAGGGAAACTGACGCGGACGGGAGCGTCAGGCAGCGCTTGACGTTTGCCCGGCTCGACATCTCGGCGACCCTGATGTCGTTCGATCTGATGTTCCGCTGGCCGCTCTTGAAGACCGAGGAGTTTCCCAAGGGCCGGCTCCAGCCCTACGTGAGCGCTGGCGTGGGGGTCGTCGTCGCCACCGCCAGGGATACCACCAACTTCGGACCGCCGAACAATCAGTCGACCACCGATTCGTCCCTCGGCGTGAAGGCGGCTGGGGGCGTGGCGTGGCAGCTCTATAAGAAGCTCTTCCTGTTCGGAGAGTACCGGTTCACGAGCATCAGTCCCGAGTTCACCTTCAGCCCGTCGCCGGCGGCGGGCGCCGACACGACGGGGAAGACGCGGGTCGGAATGGACCTCAATACCCACCAGCTGCTCCTGGGAGTGTCGTACCGCTTCTGACGACGCGGACAACGCAGCTCTCTGCTGTCCTCCGACCGCTCTGGCGGCCGGCCGAGACGCCCTTGACAATCACGCCTCGCGAAGCAGATCCTTCAGTCACCTGAGTTTTGAGGCGTGGTATGAGAAGGACCGCCGTCTCCTTAGTTCTTGCCGCCGCGCTTGTACTTGTAGGCTCGCTACCGAGCGACGCCGCCAGAAGAGGCCATCACGGTGGCCGCCGCCACTTTGGCGGCGGCACCCACATTTTCATCCGGGTTCTGCCAGGGTACCCGTATCCCTACTGGTGGGACTACCCAGCCGAGTATTACTACTACGCGCCCCCGATCGTCGTTCAGGAGCCCCCCGTCTACATCCAGCAGCAGTCGGCACCGACCGCGCCGGCAAGCCAGGAGGTGCCCTGGTACTACTGCGCGAGCACGCAAGCCTACTACCCGTGGGTCCGCAGTTGTCCTGAGGCATGGATCGAGATCCCGGCACGGCCGAAATAGGCGATCGACCGGCTGGATGGGACGCCATGCCGCCCAAGCCCCGACGCCGTAAGTCTAAGCGGCTTTCACAGATCGTCCCTTAGCCCGACCCACTGCCCGCCCTCGACGAGGCGGTAGCCGCGGGCGCGCATGCAGCTTTGGTAGGTGTGTTTGTTCACCGGATACGTGGCGTAGTTGTAGACGCCACGCTGGGCCTCCAGCGCACACGCATGGTTGTCCCGATTGAAGTCCTCGACCGTGGCGCCTGGCTTGGTCCAGTGCCTTCCCGAACACGCCACAGCGCCGATGGCGGTCAGCATCGCGAGAGCCACGTAACCGCGCGCGCTCATTGGCTGGCTTCCCTTCTCAGCCGGCGGGGAGGGTGAGCTCGGCCCGCAGTCCGCCCAGGCCGGAGCTCCCGAGCGTAATCGCGCCGCTATAGAGGCTGACCAGATCACGGACGATCGCGAGCCCCAGGCCGGTCCCCGGTACGTTCTCATCGAAGCGCGCTCCAGGAGCGAGGGCGAATCCCTGCTGCTCTGCTGGCAAGCCGGGGCCGTCGTCCTCGATCACCATCGTCAGGCGGCCGTCGTCGCGGCGGCTGGTAATCGCGACACGTCCGCGCGCCCACTTGCAGGCATTGTCCATCAGGTTGCCGAGCATTTCCTCCAGATCCTGTTGCTCGCCGCGGAAGACGTGGTCGGCCGGGATGTCGATCGTGAACTGGAGGTCGCGACCGACGTGAAGGCGGGCCAGCGTGCGCTGGATGGCGGCCACGGATGGCGCCACCAGGACGCGCGCGCCCGGCACGTCGATCGAGGCGGCCGCGCGCGCGCGAGCCAGGTGGTAATCGATCTGCTGCTGCATCGTGGTGATCTGGCCTCGCATCGACCCGGCCAGCTGCGGGGCGCCGTCCGCGACGAGCCGATCGACCTCGTTCGCGAGAATGCTCAGCGGAGTCTTCAAGCCATGCGCGAGATTGCCGGCCTGGATGCGCCCGCGAGACACGATTTCCTCGTTGCGCTGGAGGAGCGCGTTGAGATCGTCGACCAAGGGCTGGGTCTCGGTCGGAAATGAACCCTGGAGCCGCTTGATGCCGCCCTCCCGGATGGCGGCGACGCCGGCGCGGAGGCGATGGAGTGGCCTCAGCCCGACCCGGACCTGGATCGCGGCCGCGGCGAACAATGCAGCGGCCAGGACAGCAAGGGACACGACGAGCGTGCGGGTGAAGGCCGCGGCCGCAGCGGTCAGATCAGCTTCGTCCGTCGCGGCGATGACGCGGAAGGCTCCGGGTACATCGGGCAGCGTCACTGTCCGCTCTACCACGATCAGCTTCTGCCCCTCAGGTCCGCGGACTCGATGGCGGTGGACGGCGCCGTCGGGGAACGTGTCGGGCGGCAGGCTGACGGCGACGTCCCAGAGCGACCGGGATCGGAAGATGGGACCGTCGGCCCCGTCGACTTGCCAGTAGGACCCCGAATACGGCTTGCGGAATCGGGGATCGCTGGGCTGATGCGTCAGGATGAGCTGTCCCGCGGCTCCTCGCTCGAGAGCGGCCGAGATCTGCTCGACCTGGATCGTCAATTCGGCCTCGAGTCGCCGATCGACGTGGGCGCGGAACAGAGCCGCCAGGAGCGTGCCGGCTGCGGCCAGCGCCAGCGTGATCCAGATGACGGCGCCGACGAGCAGCCGGAGACGGAGGGAGTTGACCGCGATCACCCCGGCTCTTCCAGCCGATAGCCGAGACCGCGGACCGTCTTGATGACGTCGACGCCGAGCTTCCGCCGCAGCCGAGCGACGAACACTTCGATCGTGTTGGAGTCTCGATCGAAGTCCTGAGCGTAGATGTGCTCGACGAGCTCGCTGCGGGAAACGACTTCACCTTTGCGGTGCATGAGGTAGCGAAGAACCCGGTATTCGTGGGCCGAAAGATCGATGGGGCCGCCACCGACCGTGACCCTGCCCGACCGGGTGTCGAGGGCGACGCCGCCGCACGTCAGCTCGGTGGTGACATGCCCGTGTGCGCGGCGAATCAGCGCGCGGACCCGCGCGAGGAGCTCCTCCATCTGAAATGGTTTGGCGAGATAGTCGTCGGCTCCGGCATCGATGCCCTGCACCTTCTCGGGCCAGCTCCCGCGCGCGGTAAGGATCAAGACCGGCATGGTTCGTCCGGCGGCGCGCCATCGTTTGAGGACCGTGATCCCGTCGAGCCGGGGCAGGCCGAGATCGAGGACGACGGCGTTATAGGGCTCGGTGTCGCCGAGAAAGTGCCCTTCTTCGCCGTCGGCCGCGCAATCGACCGCGTCACCGGCCCGCGTCAGGGTCTCGGCCAGCTGCCGGCTCAGGACCGGGTCATCCTCGACGACCAGAACTCGCATCACTCCTGGCGTGGCCGCCGCGCCGCGTCAGCAGCGCGGCCCTTGGCCCGAAGCAGGCGGGCGTCGCGCGCATCGTATTCGAGCTTGACGATCGCCCCGCCCGGCGCGAGCAGTTTGACCTTGTAGATGAAGCGGCCGTCGTCGTCGTCGAGCTCGATCTCGACCGGAGAGCCATTGAACTCCGCATGCACGCGATCGAGGATCGCCTGGAGCGAGACGATCTCACCGGCCTCGCGCGCCGCCCGGGCCCGGGCGTGATCGTCGTCGGCGGCCGCCGCCGCCGCACAGGCCAGAACCACGGCGACAGCCAGCAGCCGGACGGGCCGATGAAGGTCCACGCTGAATAATACCGCGCTACGGGCTGAACGGCAGATGAACGCGCGGCTCACGGCCCGTTCAGGCACGGTCAGCCATTCTCGCCCTCGTCGTCGAGTATCGACCGCAAGGAGGAACGCCATGTACGCCACGCTTCCGCTGGTCGCGCTTGCCACCGCAGCGGCCTCTGTTGACGCCCCGGACGCCCCTGGCCGGGCTCGCGAGCTGAAGGTCGTGCTACCAGCGCGCCTCCAGGAGGAGGTCCGGATCGTCGGCGCCCTGGCCGAGTTCTTCGCGACGGCCGCCGCTGAACATTTCATGAACGCCGGGCTCACGGCCAGTTCAGACGCGGAGATCTATCGTGGGCCATCGAGCCGGCGAAGGAGGCGTGCGACGCGACCGACCTTGCCCCTCATCGCGCTGGCGGCCGGCGCGGCGCTGTGCAGTCCGTTGCTCGCGCAGCCGGCGACGTCGAAGGGGCATCGGTCGGCAGTCGGGAGGCCGCATCCATTTCCTCGCGGTGTGGCCCGGAGACCACGTTCAGCGTGAAGGGCGCGAAGGGGAGAGACGACCGAAGCAAGGTGCACGAGATAGACAAAGGAGGGCTTCATCATGCGCAGAGTTCTGTGGTTCTGGTCCATCGTCGGGATCGGGTCGCTGATGCTCACGGGCTGCGTCAGCTCGGGTGAGTGGACGTCGCGGTTCGTGATGGAAGGCGACGAGCTGGTCTCCATCGGGCGCAATCCTTACTTCATCCTCGAACCTGGCTACCAGCTAGTGCTCGAGGGGGGCGGCACGCAGCTGATCATCACCGTCCTCAACGAGACGAAGATGGTCGATGGTGTGGAGACGCGGGTGGTCGAGGAGCGGGAAACCAAGAACGGCCAGTTGATCGAGGTTGCCCGCAATTACTTCGCGATCAGCCGACGGACGAACGACGTCTTTTACTTCGGAGAAGACGTGGACATGTACAAGGACGGCAAGGTCGTGAATCACGATGGGTCCTGGCTCTCCGGCGTGAACGGCGCCAAGTTTGGGCTCATCATGCCAGGCCAGCCACTCGTCAATGCGAGCTACTACCAGGAGGTCGCACCCGGGGCGGCGATGGATCGCGCCACGATCATCAGCACGACCGAGACCGTCAACACTCCGGCCGGCGAATTCACCAACTGTCTGAAGATCATGGAGACGACTCCGTTGCAAATCATCACGGAGTACAAGTATTACGCTCCAGGCATCGGGATGGTGAGAGACGGAACGTTGAAGCTCGTGAAGGGCGGGAAAGTGGACCTCAAGGCAAGGCCATGATGGCCGACATGGGAGGACACGCGATGAAGATTCCGGCAACGGACGGTCGAGGCGCAACCCGGACGCTGCTGTGGATGGGAGTGGTCACGGGAGTCGCGGCGGTTCTGGCCACGCACGCCTCCGGGCAGACGCCTCGCCCGGGCGGCGTGAGTGGGCCGCAGACGTCGCTGGCGCAAGCGGTACGCGTCGCAGAACAGCAGACCGGTGGCCGCGCCAGGAAGGCCGAGATGGAGCGCAAGCAGGGAACCTACGTTTATGAAATCAAGACCCTGTCCAAAGACAAGTCGGCCAAGGTCCTCGTCGACCCGGCATCGGGGAACATCGTCCGAATAGTGACACCGGGCGTGATCTCCTCCCTCAGTCACGTCTTCGACAGAAAAGACCAACTGAAGGAGCAGGCTGCGTTGGCCCGCCTGGAAGCGTCTCCGATGGGTCTTGTGGCCGCCATCGAGGCGGCGGAGAAGGAAACTGGAGGTCGAGGCGTCGAAGCTGCACTGGCGAACCTCTACGGCGCGACGCTCTTCGAAGTCAAGGTGGTGAAGGATCTGACCGTCCAAAGGGTTGTCGTCGATCCGGCCACGGGAAAGGTCGCGGCGGTCCCTTCACGCGGGAAGCACAAGGATCACGACGACTGATGGGAGTTGGCCACCGACGGACGGCGTGTTTGGGCGTCGTCCGTCCCTCAGCACCGGTGCTCATCCAGGATCAGTCGCCCATCGGGTTGATGCGGAACTCGAGCACTTCCGAAAGCTTGGACAGATCTCGAGAGAGCGCAGCGGCATTCCGGCGATCCCGACTCCTGATCACCATTTCATATTCGAAGAACCTGCCGCCGTCGCGGAGGTGATACGAAAGGTTCGCAATCGAAAACCCATGCTCACCGATCAAGTGACGCAGGTCGTCTTCAGCCATTACGGCGCCCCGCTCGAACATGAGCGAATGGTGTGCGTAAAACTCGGTCGGAAGACGCAGTTCGATGAACCGAAATGCCGCCAGGATGGCGATCGTAGACGCTGCCCCGAGCGTCGCGGCGAAGTAAAACCCGATTCCGAGGAGAATGCCGATCGCCGCCGTCACCCAGATGGATGCCGCCGTCGTCAGACCCCGAACGGTCAGTCCCTCTTTGAATATGACACCGGCGCCAAGAAAGCCGATTCCGGTCATGATGCCCTGAGCCATCCGCGTCGGGTCGGTCCGAATGGCATCGAGTGGAAGGACGGTCATCCACTGGTTCTGGTAGACGGTCACCAGCATCAGCAAGGACGATGCGACGCAGACGAGAGCGTGCGTGCGGAATCCCGCCGGGCGTCCGTGGAAGGTGCGCTCGAACCCGATCAACGCGCCGACCAGGACAGCGGCCAGCACTCTGACGAGGATCACGAGCTCCTCGGAGGTGACCGTGACTGGGCCTCCTTTCGCGGTGCGCCACCTCACCGCGGCTGTCAGCGCGTTCGCGTCGGCCGGATTATGGCATGTAATGCGACACATCCGAGCGCGCGATCGCGTGACCGAAGCGGCTCCGCCATTGACAAAAGAGCGTGACAACACTAGAGATGGCTCGGACAACGGAGGAATTCCACCATGAGACGCTCCGACGTCGCGCGCTGGCGCATGATCTGCCTGGTCTCGTTGGGCCTGTTCCTCGGTCTCGGCATCGCCGTCTACGCGAGCGGGATCCTGCCGGGCGATTTGCTCGTCCGCCAATTTCTCCTCGGGAGTGATGGCGGCATGGTGCGCAAGCTCGCGCGCTGGGCCAATTATGGCGGCCGCGTGCACGTCCTGTTGCCGGCCGCCATCCTGCTGTTCGTGCTGTCGTCGGTGGCGCGGCGCCACTGGCGGGTCTGGTGTGCCGTCTTGATCGGCTCTTCGCTCATCCAGCACGCGGTCAAGTTCATGGTCGGCCGGTCGCGACCGAGCGGGTCTTCCCTCGGGTTTCCGAGCGGCCACACCACCGCAGCGACGACCTTCGCCGTCGTGCTGATCTATATCGCGAGTCGGGAACGGATCAGCCGGGGGCAGCGGTGGATCGTCGATGCCCTTGCAATCTTCTTGATGCTCGCGGTCGGTTGGGCCCGCGTCATGCGCCATGCCCATTGGCCCTCCGACGTCCTCGGGGGCTTCCTCCTCGGCATTGGCTGCGCGGCGGCCGCCGCCTGGTGGGCGAGTTCGCATCCCCAGGCGGCGCCAGAGAGCCAGTGTCTCGTCGACTCCGAGAGATCGCGGTTGATGATGCCGACTACTTCTCGGTCGTGAACGTCGTCTCCACGAACGTGATGTTGCCCTCGCGAGTAACCGCGCCGATCGCCAGCTTATATTTCTTGCCTGGCGTCAGAAAACCATCGGGCACCGCGAAGGATGTCGACGAGGCCGGCAGCATCGCGGTCAGGTTCACGTTCGACTCCTCGTGCTTGATACCGACCGAGTAAGCCGCCACCCCCTCGACGGGACTCCAGGCGAGCCTCAAGTCTTTGACGGACAGAGTGGCCGTCGGCGTTGCCGGCTTGACGAGCGTGGGCGTTGCGGCCACCCGATGACTGAGCGTCGACTTCCCGGCAAATTTCGCGCCTTTCGAAGTCCGCCCGGAAAACTCGTAGATCCCTTCCGGGTACGCGGACTTCACCGCCTTGATATCGCTGGGCTCTGGCGACTCGAACCGAAAACCGCGGATGCCGAGCGTGGAGGAATCGGGAGCCTTGAAGGCCACGACCGTCCGGCGGTCCGGCCCGAGCACCGTGAGCTCAGCCAAGCCGTCCTGGGCGCCGGTGACCTCGAAGACGACTTCGTAGTCACTGTCCGTGGCGTTCCGCTCGAGATGAACCGTTGCGACTGGAAAGGCCGCCGTCGCGGCCGGTTGGGCTTCGGCTCGACCGGCCAACCCGCCGGCCACCAATACCAATGCCGAGACGACCGTGGCGCGTGCGAACACTCTCATTGCATGCCTCCCTGGGGCCCGCTCATCATCGGGTCGTTCATGGCTGCTGCAAAGTATGCCGCACGGTGACTGTGGACAATCAGAGTCCTACCGATGAGGACGTAGGCGTGGGCCGGACGCCTGTGTAGGACTTCGTCCGTCAGTCGGGGATGATGGCGCACGGGCGCGACAGGGCACCGCCAAGCCCGGATGACCGCGCCCGGTACAATATATTGTCGTGACGCTGGACGAGAAGCTCGCCACGCTACCCGATCGCCCGGGGGTCTACCTCTACCGCGACGCCAAGGGCCAGGCGCTGTACGTAGGCAAGGCCGCCTCGCTGCGGAGCCGCGTCCGCTCGTACTTCCAGGAGGCACGCCCCCGCGATGCGAAGA